>Ga0172365_10001550_pt1 | contig 16660 bp, 8 predicted proteins | sample LakKivSesite48cm_FD_114535 | JGI IMG/M metagenome (GOLD analysis project Ga0172365, IMG submission 114535) | Sediment microbial communities from Lake Kivu, Rwanda - Sediment site 48cm | ecosystem: Environmental > Aquatic > Freshwater > Lake > Sediment | place: Rwanda: Western Province, Lake Kivu... | reverse complement strand
TTCTGGGAACAAAGGGTCAACTTCTCAGGCAGTAAGAACTGTTATGTGATCCTTGGTGTGACCGGGCCAAACGAGTATGAAAATAATGTCAACAACAACTGGTACACAAACCTTATCGCCCGCTGGACACTCGAATATACGATTGAAGCAATCGGGTATGTAAAGATGCGCAACCAGGTTATATTCAGTGATCTTGCTCTCCGTACCGGGCTCTCTGAAGAAGAACAGGCCCGGTGGATGGATATTTGCCGGAACATGTACCTGCCGGAGGTTAAGGAGCTCGGTATATTCCTCCAGCAGGATGATTACCTGGAAAAAGAACAGATCCTGGCCAGTGAGCTTGACCCGGAACAGAGGCCCATAAACCAGAAATGGTCATGGGACAGGATTTTGCGTTCCTGCTTTATCAAGCAGGCTGATGTACTTCAGGGAATATATTGCTTCGAGGACCGTTTCGACGATGAAACGATCAGGCGGAATTTTGATTTTTACGAAAGCCGCACGCTGCATGAATCTTCACTGTCTCCCTGTGTGCATTCTATCCTGGCCTCAAGGATCGGTGACCGGGAGAAGGCATACCGGTTATATCTGCGTACTGCCCGTCTTGATCTGGATGATTATAATAACGAAGCTTCACAGGGTTGCCATATCACCAGCATGGCAGGCACCTGGATGGCAATTGTTGAGGGCTTCGGCGGTAAACGTATCAGGAACGGGCAGCTCAGCTTTAACCCTTCACTGCCGGAGAAATGGTCTGCCTACTCATTCAAGATCAGGCACCGTGATAACCTGGTCCAGCTCACGGTGAACAAAGAGACAGTGCAGCTGACAAATATTTCCGGGCCGGCAATACATATGATACTTTATGGCATGGAGTACAACCTGCCACCGGGAAATACTATTGAATCTGTCCTTGTGACCAATGCCAGCAGTTATTTTGCCGGCGCTGAAGTTAAATAATTGTATATTTGAATCCGGTAAACGGATCTGCGGAGCTTGTTATCACCGGTGCATCCTTACTTTATTTTAATAATAAATGATGAAAAAAATTCTCTTCCCCTGCCTGTTGTCTTTCATATACCTGTTATCTGATATTGGACCGCTTGCCGCGCAGGGGAAAGTCATCATTGAGGGGAAGGTATTGAACGGAAGTTACAATACCATCATACTTACTGACTATGCTATGGGGACGGAGCTGGCCAGGTCACAGATAAAGCCTGACGGCACTTTTACCCTCTCATCTGACTTCCAGATGAAAACAATTTGTAAGCTGGGGTTTGATGAAAAAACCTTTATCTCACTGATCCCGGGGCCGGGAGAACATGTCAGTGTGACCATCAATGCCAGTAATATAAATGATCCGGTCATTTCCGGGTCCGCCGATTCGGAACTGCTGTATGAAACTATCAGGAAATTGAACAGTTATCAGAAATCCATTGACGACCATACCGCCAGTGTAAGGGCGGAACGGGAAGCATTCCTCTATGATTTTCTCTCGAAAAACAAGAGTTCACTGGCCGTATTGTTCTTCCTTGAGCAGATGAATATCGATGAATATCCGGATCTGTACAAGGAGGTGACTGAAGCCCTCTCACAAAACCACCCGGGGAATGTTATTGTTGAAAGTTATAACCGTCGTTTTCGTGATGCCCTTTTCCTTCCTCCCGGGGCAGAAGCCCCTGAGATTGCACTTCCCGATACAGAAGGTAAGATCGTTAAGCTGTCCTCCCTGAAGGGTAAAGTGGTGCTGATCGATTTCTGGGCGTCCTGGTGCGGCCCCTGCAGGAAAGAAAGTCCTAACGTGGTAAGGGTTTATAATAAATTTAAGGATAAGGGATTTGAAATCTATGGCGTTTCCCTTGACCGGGACAAAAACAATTGGATCAATGCCATAAAGTCTGACCATCTTGACTGGGTGCATGTCAGCGATCTCAAATACTGGCAATCCGAAGTTGTCGGATTGTATGGCTTCAGCGGAATCCCCTATACGGTGCTGATCGACAGGGAAGGAAGAATTATTGCCAAAGGATTAAGAGGTGAACAGCTTGAAAACAAACTATCCGAAATATTCGGAATGCAATAAGCAACAATATGAGGACGGTCAGGATTTTCTGCATTATATGCCCGGTAATGTTCCTGGTTATGAATTGTAAGAGTGATGTTTCAAAAGAGACATCCGATAAAGCAAAATCAGGTCCGGGTGTGTCCGGCGTGGTCTCGCCGGAATGGATTAAAAACACAGCTATCTATGAGGTAAATATCAGGCAGTACACACCGGAAGGCACCTTTAACGCCTTCGCCGCACACCTGTCCCGGCTGAAAAAACTGGGGGTGGATATTTTGTGGTTCATGCCTGTCCAGCCAATTGGGGAGATAAACCGTAAAGGCACATTGGGCAGTTATTATTCTGTGAAGGATTATAAAAAGGTCAACCCGGAATACGGGACAATGGAGGATTTCAGGAACCTGGTCAGGCTGGTGCATGAAGCGGGTATGCATGTCATTCTTGACTGGGTGCCGAACCATACAGCATGGGATCATACCTGGACAAAAGAGCATCCTGACTGGTACAAGCTGGATGAGGATGGTGCTTTTATTTCGCCATTCGACTGGACCGATGTGATACAGCTTGATTATGACAATGAAGAAATGCGGCAGGAGATGATCGAAGATATGAAATACTGGATCAGGGAAACCGATATCGATGGCTTTCGCTGCGATGTGGCCCATATGGTTCCGGTTGCCTTCTGGGATGAGGCAAGAAAGGAACTGGATAAGGTTAAACCGGTCTTTATGCTGGCCGAGTCAGATCAGTATTTTTTACATAAGGATGCTTTTGATATGACTTATGGATGGCAATTCTTTCATCTGATGAATGATATTGCAGCAGGAAAGAAAACAGCCAATGCGATCAGTTATCATTTCGGCATGATCGACTCATTGTTCCCTGCAGGATCAATCATAATGCAGTTCACTTCAAACCATGATGAGAACTCATGGAACGGGACAGAATATGAACGGCTGGACGGCGGGGTGAAGACCTTTACTGTCCTGGCAGCCACTGTACCGGGTATGCTCCTGATATACAGCGGTCAGGAAGCAGGAATGAATAAAAGGCTCGAGTTTTTTGAAAAAGATACCATTGAATGGCAGGATAGCGGGATGTTCGGATTCTACCAGACCCTTCTGAATCTGAAAAAGAGAAACCAGGCTCTGTGGAACGGAAAGTGGGGAGGAAGCCTTACCAGGGTGACCTCATCAGACAATAAAGCAGTATATGCTTTTGTCAGGGAGAAAAACGGAGATAAGGTCTTTGTCATTCTGAACCTTACCGGGAATCCGGTAACTGTCACCATGAAAGGAAAGGTTTATTCAGGAAACTATAAAGATGTATTCAACGGCGAGACCGTGAGATTTCATAAAAATGAGGAAATGAGCCTCTCAGGATGGGAATATCATGTCTATGAAAAAGGTGAGCAATGAATAGAAAGAACTGTTAGCGAGTTGACATGTTTCGGGTAAAAGAAGAAAGTACATTACTCAATTACCAGCTTCCCTGTATATACCTTATCATTTTGTCTGATCCTGATAAGATACAATCCTGCGGGAGGTCTTATATCTGCCCGGTTAAGCCTATCCCAGTCAAGGAAGTGCCTGTTCTGGAGTGCAGGTATATCCTCTTCATGCAGAAGCTGTCCCTGCAGGTTAAATATTTGTAACCGGCTCCGGCCTGTACTTGGGGGTAGCATCACCATCACCTTACCGGATGAGGGATTGGGATATACGAGGATCGAACTTCCCGGGGAGGCCACAGGCGGAACTTCTGTTGCCACATCCATAAGCCCGTACCCGGGGATCCCTTTTAAGAGCTGCCCTGTCTGTGCCACAGGCGTGACCTCGAAAAACAGGTAGTGCCCCCAGTCTTCCTCGGTAATGGTATAATTGATGCCGGTGGCACCGGCAATAGCTTCCCTGTTGGCCCCGTTTTCATACCTGCCCCTGTACCACTGGTAGGTTGATATTCCCTCCGGGTCACCATTAAGATCAAAATAAATATACATGCCGGTCAGGGTGGCACCGAGGTTCGCATAGCCACTGATATCCACATTCAGAACCTCTGGTGCAGCAACAATATCCGGTGTCGGCAGTTGTTTGTTGGTATAAATATGATATTCGCTTTTGTCCAGCATAATGGGCCTGTGGACATCGGTAATATCCAGCGTGTCACCCGTAAATAAATCATACCAGACACCGGTACCTGTGAATACCGGATCAATGGTACGCGGCCAGGTGTCAAAGTTGCCAATAATGGTCACATCCATCGTTGAATCTTCAATATGAATGGTTTTCAGGGTATCGGTCACATTAATGGAATAGTTGCTGCTGTTGAAGGCCGCATAGTCCGTCTTCAGGTGTATCAGGGTGGAATAAACCTGGTACAACCGCTGCCTGACTGGATCATCATAATAATCCCAGCGGATAGGTTTATTGCAGGTCCTGCAGTCATAATTGATGCTGTAATCGTAACCCAGCTCTCCAAACTGCCAAACCATCTTAGGACCGGGGATCGTAAAGAAAAACGCAGCGCAGAGCTCAGCCCTGAGGGCTGAAAGCTGGTAATTCCCGCGAACAATGTAATTGGGATTCATGTTATTCCCCCATGTGAGTATCTCCAGCATCTGACGTTCTTCATCATGGCTTTCCATGTACGTGACCAGATTCGGCTTGTCAAATCCCCTGGCCTTGTATGATCCCCATGAGAAATTTGATTTATTCTCATAGTTCCAGCCCATGCCAGCCCGTCCGTAATTATAGACGGCATTGCCCCAAACCATCATTCCATATGAGGTGAGAACCTGTTCCTCATCATTATCTGCAAAATGTTCGAGGATGACATAGGCCTCCGGCCTGACTTTCCATATGGAATCAGCATAAGCTTTCCAGATAGCTATACGGCTCGGATCATATGCTGCCATGGCTGCAGAATTGCCAAGTGTGTTTTTCTGGGTGAATCCTTTGGACAGATCAAAGCGGAATCCATCGATTTTATACTCGGTCAGCCAGAATTTATTCACACGGTCAACAAAACGCTTTGTAGCCGGACTCTCATGATTGAAGTCGTAACCCACATTGAAATCGTGTTTTGGTTCCTGGTTAAACCAGGGACTATTTGCTGCAGGTCTGTTAACATCCCAGTACATGCGTACCATGGGTGACTGGCCGAAAGAATGGTTCAGTACCATATCGATGATGACGGCAATACCCTTACTGTGACAGGTGTCAATGAATCGTTGCAATTCTTTTTTGGGACCGTAATATTTATCCGGGGCAAAATAAAAGGAAGGATTATATCCCCAGCTGAGGTTGCCTTCAAATTCATTGACAGGCATCAGTTCAATGGCATTAATACCAAGCTTTTCCAGGTAAGGCAGGGTGTCGATCAGAACCTGGTAGCTGTGCGCCTCAATAAAATCCCTTATCAGCAGTTCATAGATGACGAGTTTTTCATTTTCAGGAGGATTGAAATCCTGAACATTCCATGAATATTTTTCCGGTGATGTTTGAAATACAGTTACCTCATCAGTAGTCTTACCGGCAGGGTAGGGTATCAATCCCGGGTAGGTCACAGGAGAAATGAACTGGTCATTATAGGAATCCAGCACCAGTTCTGCGTATGGATCCCCGATTCTGATCTCTCCGTCAATGAGGTACTGGTACCTGTAGGATGTATCCGGCAGTAATGAGTCTAAAGTGATCCAGTAGTAATTCTGATCACTCGTTCTTTTTAAAAGATAGTTGTTATCGATCAACCAGTCATTAAAATCTCCCAGCAGATAAATAAATTCTTTCTCAGGAGCGAACAATACCAGGGTTATAGTGGTATCATTCAAATAATTGATTCCTTCCTGAATACCTTCCGGGAGATCTTCAGTTATGACTTTATCCCTTACAAAATAATAAATGGAATCACCAGCCTGGCCATTTTTGTCCCTGGCTGTTGCCTTCAGCCGGTGTACACCATACCTGTTCACCGGGAAGAAGCCCATAAGTGTATCCTTATCGGTCGACAGCATCAATGAATCGTCATGGAACAGGAAAATTGAATCAGACTCGTTGCCAATGATTTCATAATTAATCGAATCATTCAGTTTTACGAACAGTGAGTTTTTATCAGGCAGGATAAACTGGACGTACAGGCCGGGATTGTAATTCAGGGGAATATAAAAATCCCCGCAGCCGCCATGACTTTGGTCTTTGCCTTCCGAAGACCAGCTTCCGCCATTGAACACCAGGGTCAATCCTATTATGATACTTCCTGCAGGTGCACCATAATAATCACCTGGCACAAAGGTGATTGAATATGTCCCATCTCCGTTAGAAGTCAGGTTGGTTGTTGCATGAATACCATCCTTGGGGATAGCATTATATTCAATAGTGGTCTGCCCCCATGAAGAGCCCCAATTGTCTATGTATTCCAGGTAATAACAGGCTGAGTGCATCTGTATGATTGATGACCCGATAAGGCTGCCCTTTCCTGATGGTGTACAACCCAGCCGTGGATCATAGGTCAGGGTCATTTCATCCCATGCTGTGGCATTTGCCGGTTCAATGCTTATCGCAGGGGGCATCTGGGCATGACTCCACGGGGAAGCAAGAACAAAACAAAATGCACAAAGTGACTTGAAAATTATCCTGTTCATCTCAGTTTTAATCATAGATTTTGTTAACTCTCCGGCTAATGAGCAAAAACAAACCCGGCCAGGGGCCGGGTTTGTCAGTTATTCGAATGGTCACCCGTTTACTTGATCATAAACTTGGCAATTCCTTTATATCCGTTATCTCCGTATACACTTAACACATATATGCCTGGATTCAGATCGGATACATCTATAGTCATGAACATCCGTGAATCCACCCTGAGATCTCTGACAACCTGTCCGAGCATATTGACCAGCCTGAGCTGGCGAATCTCGAATGCATTGTCGATATAGAGCAGTTCCTGTACCGGGTTCGGGTAAATGGTCACCTCCTGGATTTTCTCTTTTCTGAAAGATTCCACTGACAGCGGTATATCATTGAACCAGACTGTATCGGGCTTGTTCACCACACCTCCTGTGGTATCTGCAATGATTAAAGTCCTGTTGGGTCCGCCGCCAGGAAATTCAGATTTGTCATCAGCCCAGCTTCCGTCAATCCGGAATTTGAATTGAATAGTATCGCCGATCTTTGCCAGTACAGGAGGAATGGCGATGTAAATATTGGCATCGTCACCCGGATTATCATCAAACAGCTGATTGCTTCCGCCCCAACCGTTTAGGGTACCCGCAACATCAACAAAATCTGCAAGCGGGTCAAACTGTGCTATGCTCACTGCCCTGGTCATGTTCACTGCCAGGGTAACAGGTACCCAGCCCGGACGATAATTATTATACACATCATAGGTCTGACCGCCACCGGACCTGACCGTATACCTGCGGTTGGGTCCTCCAGCAGGGAATTCACTGGTTGCATCCGACCAGCTGCCATCAATCCGGTACTTATAGGCATAGGTGTCGCCGACATCAAGGCCATCAATATCAATCGAATAGACACTGTCGTTGTCGGGACCGGTAAGGTGATAATTGGTGCCATCCCAGCCATTAACTTCACCTGCTATATCAACATACTGTGAGGAGGCATCAAATTTACTGTCACGCATGTAATATTTCATGTCAACCTTAAAGGTAACGGTTACACCCAGGACAGGAGCTTCGTCATTAAAATAATGGCTCAGCGTCTGCTGGCTGGCGGTTGCAGTCACCGTCCTGGCATCGATGGTCTCCTCGGTTTCATTCATTTTAAACTTATAGGAATAAACCTGGTCCTTAACGATACCTTCCGTCAGCAGCTTTTCATATTTTGCCACCGGGAATATACCTTCAAGAAGCTGGTCCATCTCGTATTCAGTACCATCAACGGTCACATAGGCTTTGCCACCATCCTTGTCGAAATTCCCAAGTTCTTCCTGATAAGTCAGGTCAAGCTTGAACTTAAGAGCCGGTGTAGGATTGACATAAGTAAGAGGAATGAAAAAATCGCCACAGGCGTCATTCTTGAAATCTTTGCATTCGTTATCCCATGACCCTCCATTAAAAACAGCTGTTATGCCAATTACTGTACTGCCTTCTTCCACACCGTAAAAATCAGCAGGCACGAAGGTGATGGAGTAAGTCCCATCTCCGTTGGGTAACAAATCAGGAGCGGTATGAATACCATCCTTGGGGACTTTGTCGTAATCAACACCCAGAGCACCCCAGATAGATTTTGATTCAAACCCTTCCTTTTGATCAAACAGCACTGCTGCCGAATGCATCTTTACCACGGCAGCACCAATGACTGATCCTTTGCCGGAAGGCACACATGCCTTGGTGGGGTCAAGCTTCAGGGTGATCTCATCCCATGCAGTTCCGTTTGAGGGAGAAATGGAAATCGCTGCCGGCATGGTCACCTGGCCCAGCACCATTTGCGCCATGACCAGCAGTGCAATGAAATGGAATCCAAAAAGTAATTGTTTTTTCATGATTATTAGTTTTAATTTTAATTTTAATATAAAGATATTTATAAATATTTACTACAGGAAGGGCTGATACTGTTAAATGACTGATATTGATCAGGATTTAAATAAAAAAAGCGACCAAAACACCCATTTAAATCGTTTGCGGATAAATTAATTAATTATATAAAAAAGTTAATTTTGCCATGATTTTTCTATTGTACCTACTATTGTCATGTGTATTGATCTATGAGGAGTGCTCAGATAACCATTAAAGATATTGCCTCACGGCTTGGGATATCTCCCTCTACTGTCTCAAGGGCTCTCAGAAATCACCCTGACATCAGTGATGAGACAAAGAAGGCAGTCCGTGATCTTGCCAGGGATTTGAATTATGAACCCAATGCTATAGCCTTAAGCCTCAGGAGCAGTAAAAGCAACATCATAGGTCTGATCATACCTGAGATAGTTCACTATTTCTTTTCCCAGGTGATAAGCGGTATTGAAGATGTTGCTTATGATGCAGGTTATCATGTAATGATATGCCAGTCCAATGAATCATACATAAGGGAGGTAAAGAATGTAGAGGCCCTGCTGTCGAGCCGTATTGAGGGATTGTTGGTTTCTTTATCCAAAGAGACCAGGGACTTCAGTCATTTTAAGAATTTAAGTAAAAAAAATATACCAATTGTATTTTTCGACCGGATATGTGAGGATATGGATACAGACCGTGTGGTGGTGGATGATTTCCTTGGTGCATACCTGGCCACAAAACATCTTGCCGGAATTGGGTGTAAAAGGATAGCCCATCTGGGTACAACACAGGATCTCCTCATAGGGAAGAACAGATACAATGGATATCTTAAAGCACTGGGAGAATTTAATTTGCCCGTTGATAACAGGCTGATTATCAGATGTGATAACTATAATGCTGCCCGGCTGGTTACTAAAAGGCTTATTTATGAGTTACAGCCTCCCGATGGTATTTTTGCCGTCAATGACCTTACTGCTATCGGTGCCTGCCAGACAATAAAGGAAAGCAGGATGAAAATACCTGAGGACATTGCAGTTGTGGGATTCAGCAACGGGATCTATTCGACCATGTGCGATCCTCCTCTGACCACAATCGAGCAGTTCGGCTACCAGCTCGGGCAAAAGTCGGCAAGATTGATACTCGACAGGATCCTCTCCTCAGAGGATTATCCTGCTATCATAGAACAGATTGAACCCCAGCTGATTATCAGGGAGTCCACCGTGAAGAAAAAAAGCTACCAGTATTAAACCTGGCTTTTTATTGCCTTAAAATATTTCTGGTGATGCTTGCCAGGAAAAACAACTAACCTGAAAGGTTGTTTCCAGGGACGTTCCATAAAAGTCAAGCTTTTTATTCGTAAACGTTTGAAACAGGATACATAAGGGCAAAATTCCAATTAAGTCTTTAAAAATCATAAAATTACTTCTTAAATTTTGTGATATTTGGAAAGGGAAATTCTTCATTTTTCAATATTTTAGATAAAAATTAAACCTACACACTAAACCTGTTAACCTATGGAAAAGAAATACCATAAAATTATCCTTTTTTCCTGGCTGGGTATGCTGGCTGTGCAAGCCCTGGGCCAGGTCGGTAGTGCCAGTGGAAAGGTCCTGGATATTAAGGGAGAACCTTTAATTGGTGCTACGGTGCTAATGCAGGGGACCACGGTCGGGTCAATCACTGATGTTAATGGCGCTTATATTATTAACTCTCTGCCTGTCGGGGACCTTATAATGGAAGCTTCCTATGTGGGATATAAAAAAGTATCAAAAAATGTTACTGTTACAGAAGGGATGACCACTACGGTTGATTTTGAACTTGAAGAGGATATTGAACAACTGGATGAGCTGGTCGTTATCGGGTATGGTACCAAAAGAAAAAGAGACATCACCAGCTCTATCTCAAGTGTCAAATCAGATGAGCTCAGAAGCAGCACTGAACCCAGCTTCCAAAGTGCCCTGCAGGGTAAAGCTGCCGGTGTGATGATCACCACCTCTAACGGGATGCCGGGTTCAGCCATGACCGTAAGAATACGCGGGACTTCCTCCATACGGGCAAGCAGTCAGCCTTTATATGTTGTTGACGGGATACCGGTCATTACCGGTAACTTTGCCAATGGATGGGCAGATGGGACCAATGCACTTTCTGCCATAAGCCCTTCTGATATTGAATCGGTTGAATTCCTGAAAGATGCCTCCGCTGCAGCTATTTATGGATCCAGGTCCGCCAACGGAGTGGTATTGATAACCACCAAATCAGGATCAAGCGGCAAAACAAAATTTAACGCGGGTTACTGGATGGGATTTAATAATGTTACCAATGTGCCTGAGATGTTGAGCGGACCGGATTATATTAAGTATGGATTAATAGCCTGGAATAATTCCATGCTGTACACTGATAAACCTAAATACTCCTCACTGGAAGAGTCAACACAGGCATTTTTTGATAATCTTCCTTTTGGAATCACCCGCGAAATTGCAGAAAAGACAAATACTGACTGGATCGATGAAATGACAAGAACCGGTGTTGTGCAGAATTTCAATCTTTCTGCCAGCGGAGGTGACATTAAAAACACCTTTTACCTGGGTGCTTCTTATCGTGATGAAGAGGGTGTGCAGATAGGCAATGATTATTCAAGATTAAATGCAAAAGTGAATTTTGATCATAAAGAAAACAAGAAATTTTCGGTAGGTACAAAAACGACTTTTGTTTATGAGATGAATAAAAGGATTCCTACAGGTTGGGCTGGCGGACTTGGAACAGCGCAGAGCCGTTCATTGCCTGTCATGCCTGTTTACGATACCACCGGCAAATTCTTCGCTCCCCGGAGCGGAACCAATCCGGTTGCCTATAATGCTGATCTGACCTATGGCATGCAAGTATTTACCACTATAGGAACCATTTACGGGCAGTATAACTTCTTTGACTGGCTTTCTTTCAGGAGTGAAGCAGGAGCTGATATCTATAATCAAAGGGAAACAAGACATGTAGGTACAATTACCCAGGAAAATGCCTATGGCATGGATCGCCGCGTGTTAATAACCAACCTGAACTCAAAGAACTATTTGACTTTCGACAAAACCTTTTCTGACATCCATAATGTATCCGCTATGGTTGGTATGTCAATTGAATCAAAACGACAATATGAATCTTTGTTCCAGGCAAGCCAGTTTCCTAATCCCGGCCTTAAAAATCCCAATAACGGGGCCATACAATCTGGTAGCGGTTATGAAACCGGCTCCGGCTTTCTCTCCTACTTCAGCAGGATCGGTTACAACATGGCTGACAAATATTACCTGACGGCCAGCATCAGCAGGGACGGATCATCCAGGTTCGGAAAGAACTACAGGTATGGCTGGTTCCCGGCAGCATCAGCCGGATGGGCCATTTCCGAGGAGGATTTCTTCAAGAATGTTCCTGTCATCAGTTACCTTAAGCTCAGAGCCAGTTATGGTGTCACGGGTAATGCGGAATTTGATGATTTTGGTTATATGGGACGCTGGAGCACAGGAAATTATTTAGATTGGCCGGGCCTTGTCATAGCCAGCGTGGAGAATCCTGACCTACGGTGGGAACGGTCTTCTCAGATTGATGGGGGTATTGACATACAGCTTTGGGATGGCAGGATTGCAGGAGGCTTTGATTATTATTTTAAGAAAACCTCTGACCTGATCCTTCCGCGTCCAATCAATCAGACAAGTGGTTCATCCTCTATCATTATGAATGTAGGTGATATGGAAAATAAAGGTATTGAACTGTTCCTGACCTCCCATAACCTTCCGGTTACATCCCGGATTAAATGGGTGACAAATCTTAATCTGGGACGTAATTCAAATGTCGTCACAAATACTGAAGATGAGCAGCTGTCCGGCGAGAATTTTGGGAACAATGTGGTTGCCGAAGGTTATCCCATTGGAACATGGGAACTCGTCCAATATGCAGGGATAGCAAGGGAGGATAAGGCAGTGACCGTTACCGACTGGGTGGATTTCAATGATAAGGATCAGGGAACAACTACCAAAGATATTGAGATAAAAGGTGGTGATGAACTTTTTTATAATCATTGGGGAGAAAAAACCAATGAGTTTAATTTTGACAGGGATGCAAAATTCGTTGGCAATCCTTATCCAAAATTCTTCGGTGGTTTGAATAACACCTTTTCTTTTAAAGGCATAGATCTGACTGTTTTCTTTACTTTCAATGTAGGACAGGATGTATACAGGGACGATGGCAAATTCCTTGAAGGCGGATTTGACGGCAACTGGAACCAGACTGCAAAAATAAAAGATGCATGGTCAGAAGATAATCCTGGTGGCTCATCGCATAAATTATACTGGCAACCTGATAACCGGAATTTTAATTCGACACGTTACCTGGAGGATGCCTCCTACCTGCGCCTGAAAACAGTTAATCTGGGTTATACATTGCCTTCATCCCTGAGCTCAAAGTTCTTCGTTGAACGGCTGAGAATCTATATGGGGGGTACCAATTTGTGGACCCTGACAAATTATACCGGTTGGGACCCCGAAGTGAATCGCGACGGATCGGGAAACATAACACAGGGTGTTACCTACCTTTCCCCACCCCAGGTAAAAACCTTTATCTTCGGTATAGAACTGGATTTTTAATATGAAAACATTCAACACAATGAAAACATCTAAATATATAGCAGGGATTTTATTAGTGACATCCTTAATATATTCTTCCTGTGAGGATGTTCTGGACGTTTCTCCCACCGTTGAGCTGGCAGATGAAGTGGCACTCAGTTCAACCGTTGGCCTCAATTCAGCCCTTATGGGTGCATATGATAAACTTCAGAATGGATACCTCTATGGAGGCCGCTACTGGATATCCCCTGATATGATTACAGGGACAGTAAAAATATCAGGCCTTCAGAACACGGTGTTTGAAGAGTTGCAAATGCTTAACAAAACCATGTCCGGACAAAGTAACCTGATTGTCCAGGTTACTTGGCAGGTATCCTATGAAGCGATCGGAATAGTTAACCGTATACTGGAATTTTTACCTGATATAAATGATGCGGACATGACCGATGAGGTCAGGAAAAGAATTGAAGGGGAAGCTAAATTCATCAGGGGCGTTGTATTTTTCGAACTGACCCGCTTATACGGTTATGATGTCCAGGGGGTAGGGCCCCTGGCTGTGCCCGTGTTTACCAAACCCCTGAGCCCATTTGACACACCTGCAAGGGCTACAAAGGATGAAGCATATGCACAGATCATCCAGGACCTTGAAGATGCGGCAACACTATTAAAGGGAATTAACACGAATGGCAGGGCAACTGATCTGAGTGCCAAGGCATACCTGTCAAGGGTTTATTTCTATAAAGAAGACTGGCAGAAAGTGATTGAGTCAGCAACCTATGTCATTGATAAATTTGCAGGTAAGGCCAATGGCGGACTGGCCAGTGATGTGCTGGATTGTTTTGTTACCGGAACACCTCCTTCTGAGGTTTTATTTGCAGTGCTGGCATCGGGAACTGATGATGCATCCGGCACATTCAGGGGATATTACCGCCTGGCTTCAAATGCAAAATTTTCAATTGATGGATCCTATCTGAGCAAAATAGGGGCCAATGTAATAGCAGGACAGGATGATGCAAGGGCCCGGGTAAATCATTCCTTTGTTAATGTCGAGGGTAAAGTATATACAACCAAATTCGATGTGGAATATACCAGTGTACCGGTTATCAGGCTTGCAGAGGTGTATCTGAACAGGGCAGAGGCAAGAGTGAATACCAATGACAGGGCTGGTGCGACTGCAGATATTAATGTGGTAAGAAACCGGTCCGGAGTGAGCAACCTTACCGGACAGGCGACTCTGGCTAACTGTGAGTCTGAAAGAAACATTGAATTATACCTCGAGGGTGATTATTACCATAACATGAAAAGACTGAAAAAGAACAATTTTGCCAAGGATATTATAGGTAATAAATACAACTGGGATGATGTACGGATAGTCTTCCCGATACCAAAATCCCAGTTGGATGTTAACCCGAACCTCTTACAGAATCTTTAAAAAGGTCATATAATAAAATGCTGTCATAGGGCTTATCACGCCTGTATGACAGCATTTTTTTTATGCGTCATGATGATTGAATGATTGTATTGTGATGCATGAGAGACATCAAAACTCCAGCGTAAAGACTGTTTCCCTGCCATCGGACTGAAACCTTATAGTGCCCTTGTGTGCTCTCATGATTTGCCGGGCGAGGCTCAGGCCGATGCCCGAACCTTTTTTCTTGGTGGTGAAGAAGGGTATGAATACCTTATCAGCATGCTCCTCATCAATCCCGATTCCGTTATCGGTGACCTGGATAAAGTTCTTTCCTTCCGCAAAATATGCCTTTAATTTAATGATTTTGTCCCTCCTGCTCTGCAAGGCTTCAATTGCATTGGTAATCAGGTTGATGATCACCTGCTGGATCATTTTTTCATCTGCGCAGATGACCTGGTTGGGATCGGCGACCTCCAGTTGAAGGGATACCGAGTTCCTGTTGCATTCCTTGTTCATCAGCTCCCTGGTACGGTTCAGCAGATCATGCACATTAACCTGCTGAAAATCCGGCTTCGGCAGACGGGTGAGATTTTTATAGGATCCCACAAATTCGAGCAGCCACCTGCTCCTGTCTTCAATGGTTTCCATGCTCCTGTACAGGTCATCAATGTCATCCCTGCTGAGTTCTGAAAGTGGTATTTTTTTACCTGAACCATCGGTGAGCATATCATTCACAGCCGTACTTAAGGAGGAGAGGGGTGTGACCGAATTCATGATCTCATGGGTCAGAATGCGTATGAGCTTCTGCCAGGATTCAAGCTCCTGTTCTTCCAGTTCATTGCTGATATTCTGGAGGGAAATAAGCCTGTAACTTGTCTCCTGAAGCTTAAAACTTGTGCAGAATATTGCCAGGTTGAGGACTTCTCCTCTCAGGATAGTTTTCAGCAAACTGTTCCTGCCCGGTAATATTGCTATGATGGCTTCATAAATTTTCCGATCTATATCCTTTACCCGGTCAATCGCAACAGGATCTTTTATGCCAAGCAGGCTTTTGGCCGATTGGTTAAACAGCGCTATCGTACCATCATCCTTATAGCATATTACCGCTGTGTTGATATGATTAATTACATTCTGAAGGTATTGGTACTGTATCTCCCTGTCGATCTTTGCTTTTCTGTAAAGATCAATCACTTCATTGAAAGCCTTGCTGAGGCCTTTGAAAGATCTCTCGGGAACGTTGTCCGGATAGAAATTTGTAAGGTCATCATGTTTGATCGACAGCAGGAAATTACCCAGTTCACGGTTCGTGTGGTTCAGGAAGCGGATCATTTCTGTTAAAGAAGCAATAACAAGTAATCCTGTGGTGCCTGTGGCCACGTACCACTGCTGCCTGCTCAGTGAATAAATGAATACCCACATCAGGAGGCCAAGTATAATGACCCTGATAATGATCCTGAGCAGGAAGCTTTTAAAGACCATATTTTTTTATTTTTCGATACAGGGTTGTGCGTGCCATACCCAGTTCCTGGGCAGCCCTGCTGAGGTTCATATTACTGTGCCGGATAGCTTTAATGATGGCATGTTTTTCCACATCCTCCATGTGCAGGCTTTCCATGATGCCTGCCTGATGTGAGGTTCTTTCTATCAGCAGGTCATTGGGAGTAAGCTTTTTACTTTCACTTAGTATCACCGCCCGCTCAATGATATGCTGCAGTTCCCTCACATTACCAGGCCAGGAATATTCAACAAGCTTGGGGTAGCAGTCGCCGGTCAGTGTCAGTCCTGCTTTATTGTATTTTTTTGTTGCCAGTTCAATGAAATGATCAGCCAGCAGAGGAATATCTTCAGCCCTCTGCCTGAGGGGAGGGACCCTTATCTCTACCGTGTTGATACGGTACAACAGGTCTTTCCTGAAGCTTTTTTGCTCGATCATCTCTGTGATGGGTATATTAGTTGCACTGATCAGGCGTATGTCGACCGGTATTTCTGCATTGGAACCAACTCGTGTTACTTTCCTGTTTTGTATGGCCGTCAGCAGTTTGGCCTGCATGACCGGGGAGAGGTTTCCTATCTCA
>Ga0172365_10001549_pt1 | contig 16660 bp, 23 predicted proteins | sample LakKivSesite48cm_FD_114535 | JGI IMG/M metagenome (GOLD analysis project Ga0172365, IMG submission 114535) | Sediment microbial communities from Lake Kivu, Rwanda - Sediment site 48cm | ecosystem: Environmental > Aquatic > Freshwater > Lake > Sediment | place: Rwanda: Western Province, Lake... | reverse complement strand
TTTGATACTGAAACTCTTGAGTTGGAGGCAATTGATAATCCTTTCACACTTTATGAGATTATCTACTATAATGATACTCCCAGACAACTGTTCAAATTTACAGACTACACAGATAAGATCGTGAAAGTAGTTGTCAAACAAAAAAGTAACGAAAAAGAATACGATCGGTTTTTAGATGCTTTGATGAAAGTCAATCCTTATGATGTAAAGATCGTAGAAAAAATTGATAATATCTCTTTTGATGATGAGATTGTCAATCAAACGGAAGACACTATGACACTTCTTGATAAGTATGTTGATGATTTGGAGACAGATCTAAATAAATCCAAGATCAAAAGTCTAATCAAAAATATCTATCAAGAAGCGTGTGAGGTTATGTAATGTATATCATTACAATCAAGGGAAAAGATGACGAAGGAGCATATGCTGTAAAGGATGAGTTTGGAGAAAAAGTTGTATTTTTGTTTGAAAAAAAAGATGATGCAATAAGATATGCTCTACTAATGGAAGAAGACGGATGTCCAGAAATGGATGTCATTCAAGTCAATGATACCGTTGCCGTTGCTGCATGTGAGAAAGCTGGAGTAAAATATACTATAATCACTGAAGACGACATTGTAATTCCACCACGAGATAATGATTGAGTTCAAAGAAATTCGTTATAAAAATTTTCTTTCATCGGGAAATCAATTTACAAAAATCAAACTAAATCAAAATACTAATACTCTGATTGTCGGACAGAATGGTGCTGGTAAGTCAACCATTCTCGATGCTTTGTGTTTTTCTTTATTCAATAAACCATTCAGGAAGATCAACAAAAATCAAATCATCAACTCTACCAATGAAAAGGATTGTGTAGTTGAAATTGATTTCAATGTGAACCGAAATGAATATAAAGTTATTCGTGGGATCAAACCTGGAATTTTTGAGATCTATCAAAATGGAAAGAAGTTGAATGAGGATGCTTCTGCACAAGATCAGCAGAAGACATTAGAGCAGAGTATACTCAAACTCAATTACAAATCTTTTACGCAGATTGTTATTTTGGGTAGTGCATCATTTGTTCCTTTCATGCAACTCCCTGCTGCTCATAGAAGAGAAGTGATTGAAGATCTTCTTGATATAAAGGTGTTTTCTTCTATGTCAGAGATCTTGAAGAACAAGATCAAAGACGCCAAGGAAACAGTCAAGACATTGGAGTTGAAAAAAGAAAGCATTGCTGATAAAATTGTAATGCAGCAAAACTTTATCAGACAAATTGAAGAGACTGGACAAAATGATATCAAAGATAAACAAACGCAAATATCTGAGTGCGAAGAAGAAGTTTCTAACTATAATGAAAGTGTCTCCAGTCTTTTACAGAAAGTTCAAGACAAGCAACAAGAAATAGAAAAGTATACAGACGCTTCTGATACTCTTCGTAAATTAGGAACATTCAAGGGTAAAATTGGGAATAAAAAACAAAACTCTAACGAGGAATTTGAATTTTTCAAGGAGAATTCGGTTTGCCCAACATGTACACAAACGATTGAAGAAACGTTTCGTGTAAATAAGATTGAAGAGCTCCAGCAAGTCCTAAGTTCTTACGAAAGTAATCTTCAAGAAATTGAAGATACAATCAAAAAAGAAGAAGAACGTGAACAAGCATTCTTCGGACTTCAAAGGGAGATTACAAAACTACAAAATGAAATTTCTCAGATCAACATTCGTATTTCTAACGCAAACAAATCAAAGTCAACTCTTGAAAAAGAAATTCAAACAATTACCACAAGACTTGAAAATAGAAATATTGAGCACGAAAAACTGAGTGAGTATAAAACTAATCTAAGGCAGATACTTTTAGATTTAGAACAACTAAAGGAAGATTACGGATACTATCTTCAAGCGAATGTTCTACTCAAAGATGATGGTGTAAAAAGTAGCATCATCAAAAAGTATTTGCCACTCATCAATCAGCAAGTCAATAAGTATTTGCAGATGATGGACTTCTTCATCAACTTTACTTTGGATGAAGAGTTCAACGAAAAAATTCAAACTCCAATTCACGAAAACTTTTCTTATGCTTCTTTCTCCGAAGGAGAAAAAATGAGAATTGATTTATCTTTGCTATTTACTTGGCGAGAAATTGCAAGATTGAAGAATAGTATTTCAACAAATCTTCTCATTATGGATGAAGTATTTGATAGTTCTTTAGATGGGTTGGGAACTGATGAGTTCTTCAAGATCATTCGCTATGTGGTCAGCGATGCTAATATCTTTATCATTTCACATAAGAATGAATTGCACGAAAAGTTTGAAAATGTGCTAGAATTCCATAAGGTCAAGGGTTTCAGTCAATTGAAGGCTTGACAAATAGTTTTGGGGAGATCTAACGATCTCCCCTTTTTTATAGGGGTCTGAGAATTAGGTTTTCATCATATCGAGCATATTGAAATCCGTCTTCATATAAATCACTAAAACCAAATCTTTTAGCAACTAAAGATCGTTGGCGTTTTCCAATATCCAATCCAGTTTCTGTAAATCCTAGATTGATTTTTGGACCATGAGGAAGAGCTGCTAGTATGTCTCCTGGATTTGGTTTTTGGTCTAGCAATCCATACTTCAAGTGATCTTTAGTTTGTTTCATAAAATGAGTAAAGATTTTATTTCTTTCCTCTAAAGAAAATTCACTCGGTTGTTTGGTGTAAGAAACTTCGTATCCTACTTCAATTACACGAGTTTTCTCTTCAAATAAAATTCTTTCAGCAAGTCTTTTCACGTTACCATTATCTACAAATTCTAGATATAGGTAACTTTTTTTATTGGGATAAACGATGAGAAATGTAGTGACGGTCATACTACCATCATTACAGTTGTATCTCACGGGGTACTTTATTTTTTCTGGTTTTGGGTCTATAATAGAATTGTCCACATACCCCAAATTTGACAATAGACTTTCAAAGTCTTCCATATCTGCAATGTGTTTGTATCATTATAACTTATATGGGCACCCCTTGACAAGTCTTTATTTTTGCTATATAATTTTGTTGTAATTCGTTACAAATCTTTGATGTCTGTAACATCTAATGAATTTGGCCAACAAAATATGTGGGCTAAAGAACCTACCATGTACATTGATAAAGGAATACAAGAACAAATGGATAACAACGTATACGAAACTCATAACGAGAAAGCAGAAAAACTAAATGGTCGCCTAGCAATGCTCGGGGTTATCGCAGCAATCGGTGCTTATGCACTTACAGGACAACTAATTCCTGGAATTTGGTGATTTTAGGAAAATAATTTTGAAAGGGGGGATTTCCAATCCCCTTTTTTTGTGCTATAATTCAAAGTGAACTTTATTATGGAAAGATGTCACAAGACTATTGGGAAGAAGATGGTATAAGTATAACAGGAAATCCAAACGCATCTTCTGATATTATTTCTTTTGGCAGTAATACTGACTTTGTTTTTACTGGAAAACCAGTTGCAGCACATCAATTTTTTACTACAAACACAGACACTGTTACATTCGATTTAAATACGGCAAATAATAGAAACGGTTTTTGGAAATATAGTGAAGATAAAACTCTTAAAGTTGTTGAAGAGTATCTTGCAAGCACATACAATTCTCATTACACTTCAGAGCAATCAAAAACTCAAACTCTAGATTTGATTGAAAGTATTGGAGACGCTGAACCGTTTACTCGTTCTAATGCAATCAAATATCTTTCACGTTTTGGAAAGAAGAATGGTAAATCTAAAATGGATATACTGAAAGCAATTCATTACTGCATTCTTCTGTATCACTTTGCAGGGCTTCATAACGAACCTACACAACCTTATAATGAACGATGAAATTTTCTGACAAGACAATCAAAATTCTTCAAAATTTTACTGCAATCAATCAGTCACTATCCTTCAAAGAAGGTAAAAAACTTCGGACTATTTCTCCGATGCAGAATGTTTTTGCAGAAGCAGAGATTGAAGAATATATTCCAAAAGACTTTGCTATCTATGATCTTCCTCAATTTCTAAACACAATCGGACTTTATAAAGATCCTGATATTGATGTGTCTAGTGAAGATCGTTATGCAAGTATCAAAGAAGGTAAAGCAAATCGTTCAAAGTATTTCTTTTCAGATCCTAGTGTAATTATTGCACCCCTAGATCGTGAAATGAAACTTCCTTCGCAAGAAGTTTGTTTTGTCCTTCAGGAAGATCAACTTCAAAAGATTTTGAAGTCTTCTTCTATTCTTGGACTTCCAGATCTTGCTGCTGTTGGCGAAGCAGGAGTTATCAAACTTGTTGTCAGTGATAGGAAAAACGATACTTCAAACGAATATTCAATCGTTGTTGGTGAAACTGATACTGAGTTTTCATTCAATTTCAAGATTGAGAATATCAAACTAATTCCTGGTAGTTATGAAGTTGTGATTTCAGAAAAGAAACTTGCTAGGTTCTTTAGCGAGCGTTATAATCTTACTTACTTTATCGCACTTGAACCAGATAGCGTTTATGGATCGTAATGACTTTCTTTGGGTAGAAAAATATCGACCAAAGAAAATTGATGATTGTATTCTTCCTGATGCAATCAAATCTACTCTAAAGGACTTTGTAAGTAAAGGAGAAATTCCAAATCTTCTTCTTGCAGGTCCTCCTGGTATTGGTAAAACAACAGTTGCAAAAGCACTTTGCCACGAACTAAAATCAGATTGTTATGTAATAAACGGATCAGATGAAGGACGATTTTTGGACACGGTTAGAAATCAAGCAAAGAATTTTGCTTCGACCGTATCGCTTTCAGCAATGGACGCAAAGCACAAAGTCATCATTATTGACGAAGCTGATAACACAACCCACGACGTACAACTCTTACTGCGGGCGAATATTGAGGCATTTTATAACAACTGCCGCTTCATCTTTACCTGCAACTACAAGAACAAAATCATCGAACCACTGCATTCAAGATGTGCAGTCGTCGATTTCTCCATCACAGGAAAGCAGAAACCTGCAATCGCAGCAGCATTCTTCAAGCGTCTCGGGATTATTCTTGAGACAGAGAATGTCAAACATGATCCAAAAGTTCTTGTCGAAATAATCAATCAGCATTTTCCTGATTGGCGTCGCATTCTAAATGAATGTCAGCGTTATTCTGCTGGCGGATCTATCGACACTGGTATTCTTAGTCTTCTTTCTAACGTAAATACTAAAGAACTTGTTGGATATCTTGCAAAGAAAGAGTTTGCTAATGTCCGCAAGTGGATCGTTCAAAACTTAGATAATGATCCCAACACAATTCTTCGCAACATCTATGATTGTATTTACGACACACTCAAATCAAATTCTATTCCTGAAGCAGTATTGATCATTGCTAAGTATCAGTATCAAACTGCATTTGTTGCCGATCAAGAAATCAATCTTCTGGCAGCACTAACTGAAATTATGTGTAATTGTGAATTCAAATGACAATTGAACCTGGAATGATTTTGCGTCCTTTTGGACCAGTCTTATATAAGAGTAAGATTTCTGAAAATCTTCGTCAAGTAATTCTTGATGCAGCAGCAAATTCTAAAATTGAAAACAATCATTTGCTTGCTGGTAACATTGATCGGGAAGTTGCTTTTCATATGGATGTTGATAGTGTCAATGAACTTCAAGAATATCTTGGCGATTATCTAATTCAAATGAGCAAGGTTGGAATGTATACTCCACCAGAAGATCAAGAACTGCGGGATATTGAACTTGATCGTCCATGGGTAAATGTTCAACGTAAAGGTGAATGGAACCCACCACATATTCATGCTGGCGATTTCTCTTGTGTGATTTACGCACAGGTTCCAGAGGCATTGAAAGATGAATGGAAGCATCCTTCTCAACGTGGTAGAAATCCTACTGGAGGTATGATTGAATGGCAGTACGGACAATGGGCACCACATAATAATCATAGATTTGGACCTGTCGCACCAGAAGAAGGAGACATCTACATGTTTCCCGCATGGTTGATCCATTATGTATATCCTTTCAATGCTGATATAGAACGTATTAGTTTTTCAACTAATTTTTTCTTGAACTACGGACCAAAAAATAACGCTTGATTATGACAAGTTTGAAAACACCCCTTCGTTATCCTGGCGGAAAGTCAAGAGCAACAAGTAAAATTAGTCAATTTTTTCCAGATCTTTCTAACTATCAGGAGTATCGTGAACCTTTCCTTGGAGGAGGATCTGTTGCACTTTATGTTACTCAACAATATCCAAATCTCAACATCTGGGTCAACGATCTTTATGAACCACTTATCAATTTTTGGAAACAGTTGAGGAGTAATGGCAATGAAATTACGAGATATCTCAAAGATCTCAAACAAAGGCACGATGATCCTGATCGAGCCAAAGTTCTCTTTTTGGAAAGCAAGGAATACCTTAGTGCGGTTCCTAAAAGAACCGATGACTTACACCGTGCCATTTCTTATTATATTGTCAATAAGTGTTCCTTTTCTGGTCTCACCGAAAACTCATCATTTTCCCCTCAAGCATCAGAGAACAATTTCTCTATGCGGGGCATTGAAAAATTGCCAGAGTATTCTAAGATAATCGAAAACTGGACGATGACTAACTACCATTATAGTGATCTGATTTCTTTTTACAGTGATGATAGTGCTTTTGTATATCTCGATCCTCCTTATGACATTAAGGATAATCTCTACGGGAACAAAGGATCAATGCACAAAGGATTTGATCACGATCAGTTTGCTGCTGATTGCGATAATAGTTCACTTCATATGTTAATTAGTTATAATTCATCACAGTTAGTCAAAGATAGATTTTCTAAATGGTCTGCAGTTGAGTTTGATCATACATATACTATGAGATCAACTGGAGATTATCTAATGGACCAGAAGGATCGAAAAGAACTTCTTCTTCTAAACTACTCTGATGGGCAAGCATTATCTACTTAATTTGTACGGATGTTCATTCGTTTTGTTAGACGATGAACAATACCTTATAGAATTGCTAGAAAATGCTGCGGAAGCAAGTGGCGCTACTGTACTTCAGACGATTTCAAAAAAGTTTGATCCTCAAGGAGTTACTGTTGTATCTTTACTTGCCGAAAGTCATATTAGTATTCACACTTGGCCAGAAGAAGGTAGAGCGTCAGTAGATGTTTATACTTGCGGAAATTCTAATCCAAAAATAGGTTGCGATATTATTGTTCACCAGTTATATTCACAATCACATACACTATCCTACATTGAAAGATGATTATCAATTTTAATTCCAACTTCAAACCAGTCATTCGTTATGAAAAAGAAATTCCTGGGTATTATTGTAATACTGAGGCAAAATTATGGAGTTCTAAATCCAATAGATTTCTAACACCAAAACCAAAATATGCGGCTAGAATTGAAAAGGAAGGATTACGATTTAGATGTTACTCTTATATTTTATCAGTACCAAAAGACCTTTATACCGATTATGATCATCGAGCACGAGGTAAGAAGCATTCTCCAGCAATATCAATAGATGCTCATCGTGTTGTCATGGAAACATGGAGACCTATTGACCAATTTCCACCAAAAGAAGTTGCTGAATGTTGGGATCAAATCCCAGAACCTGCTAAGGAATGGATTAGAAGGACAGCATATGTTGATCATATTGATGATGATCCTGCTAATAATCATGTAGACAATCTACGTTGGGTTATGCCAATTGATAATCAATCAGATAGAAAAAAAGCAGCAATTAATATAAGATGAAATGTGAAGTCCAACTCTATGTTGCTGGTACGGTTTTTTATGAAACTGTAATTGCCAAAGATTATAAAGAAGCAAAAGAAGTTGCTCTTGCTCGTAATCCCAATGCAAAAGTAATTGCTGTTACTGCAAAATTTAAATAATGGAATTGAAAGACTGGTTGAATAGTATCAACACTTCAAAGATCAATATGATCGATGAAGATTCTACAATTGAGAATAAGTATTTACCATATATTGTCAACAGATGTTTGTCTGGACATGTTGATGCTGTGATGTTTGCTAATGAAATGAACATAAATCATCATTTAGACAAAAAGTTGCAGTATGATTTTTTACTAAATACTTTGAGATCGAAACGGAGATTTTCTCCGTGGATCAAAAAGGAAGAATTGAAGAACCTTGAATGTGTTAAATCTTACTATGGTTATAGTAATGAAAAAGCCAGACAAGCTCTTTCTCTTCTAACAGAAGATCAACTAACGTTCATTAGAAAGAAACTTGATACTGGAGGAATAAAATGAGTGTTGTCGTCGAGCCCGAATATCATTGGTCTCCCGATAAGATGGTTGAAGTTGTACTTGCAGAACCTGATGATTTTCTCAAGGTTCGTGAGACACTAACGAGAATCGGTGTTGCATCAAGAAAAGAAAAGAAACTATATCAATCTTGCCATATTCTGCATAAGCAAGGTAAGTATTATATCGTTCATTTCAAAGAACTTTTTGCCCTTGATGGTAAGAGAGCAAATCTTAGCATCAATGATGTTCAACGTAGAAATAGAATTATCCAGCTCCTTGCTGACTGGGGTCTAATTGAAGTCCTCAAACCAGATATGATTTCTGATATTGCACCACTTAATCAAATCAAAGTGATTGCATATAAAGAAAAGGGAGAATGGGTGTTGGAAACCAAATATAATATTGGTAAAAAACGAACAGAACAGTGATAACCGAATAAAAGTCGCGGGTTTTTACGACCCGCTTTTTTATTGAATGCTATATAATTAGTAATGTCGCCGTAAGGGACATTCACACTAGACGCTTAAAAGAGGTCACTATGTTTGGTTCACATTCAATTACACTTAGCGTGCCTGAAACCAGGACGTATTTAGACGCAATCACAAATAAAAGTTATCCGCCACATAATATTTTAAGGACAAAAGAAGGATATTGTCTGGAATTAGCGGTAGCGGGATTCAAAAAAGAAGAAATTAAAGTTTACACCGAAGAGGGTAATCTTTATGTTGAAGGATTGCGTGAAGACAGTCATGATGAAACTGAATACATCTATCGAGGACTAGCTTTCCGTCGATTTAGTCGTGCTTGGAAAGTGCCCGAGGATCTACAGATCGATGAAGTTACTCACCGCGATGGATTGGTTTCTGTCTCCTTCAAGAAGATCATTCCTGAAGCACAAAGAAGAAAAGATTACCTCTAAATACTTCAAAACGAATGAAGTGTTTTGTATAGTCGTATAAGAAGGCACATTTCAGCGTCAGATTTGAGAAAACTAAATGAAAGTCTGACGCTGAAATTTAGAGATCAACTCAATCCAACATTCTGGGATGGGTATGTTCTGAAGTCAAATATCAGAACTGCCTTTCTCAGATTTGCTGATGCATTTGCAGAATATGTTGAACTTGACAGTAAAGCGATCAAAGATGTGTTGATGCTTGGTGGTAATGCTGGATATAACTATACTCCATATTCAGACATTGATGTTCATTTGGTTGTAGATCCAAAGTATCTTCCACAGTGTGATCCAGAACTGTTGGACGATTACTTTAAGGACAAAAAAACTTTATGGTCATTGACACATGATGTAAAGGTTTATGGTGCAGATTTAGAACCTTACATTGAAAAACCTGGAGTTGCGAGAAGAAAAAGTCAGGGAGTTTACAGTATACTAAAAAACAAGTGGGTTCAAAAACCTCAAAAGTTTGAGGGAGAACTTGATGAAGCAGAATTAGAAAAGAAAACTAATAATATCAAAAACAAAATTGACACATTGATCCGAGGTAATAATGAAACTGGACTTCGTGCAATTCTAAAGAAACTAAACACAGCAAGGAATTCTTCTTTGGATAAATTTGGTGAATATGGATTTGAAAATCTTGTGTTCAAAGAACTACGTAACAGCGGATATGTTGACAAGGTACGCAAGGCAGTGGTAGAATTGAAGACACAGAAGTTGTCTTTACCATGATCAAAATTTTATTTTTGAAGACTAATATTATTTTGATTAGTAGAATTGAGGAAGTACCATCGGAACTTGGGGAACCTGATTGCAAACTAATCAAACCGTTTGTAATTGCTGAAACTGGTCTAATTCCATGGATGAATGCATTTACTACTCAATCTGAAATGATGATCCATTCTGATAGTATCTTGACTATTGTAGATCCAAACAAAGAATTTCTTGATAAGTATCAATCGTTGACTGCTGAATGAGGTATTACACAAACGTTCAAATGGTTGGGAACGAGTTTCTCGTTCGCGGATTTGAAAATGGTAAAAGTTTTATTACCCGTGAAAGATTTGAACCAACATTATTTGTTCCAAGTCAAAAGAAAACCAAGTACAAAACACTAGAAGGTAAGTACGTACAAGAAATTCAACCAGGAAGCGTAAGAGACTGTCGTGAGTTTATCAAAACTCATGAAAATATAGAAGGATTTGAGATTTACGGAAATACAAGATACATCTATCAGTATATTTCGGAAAAATATCCTGAAGATCATATTGAGTTTGATCTCAAAAAGATGAAACTTGTAACGATTGATATTGAAGTTGCATCAGAACGTGGGTTTCCTACCGTTGCAAAGTGTGATGAAGAGATGCTTTGTATTACATTGCAAAATTATGCAACCAAAAGAATTATTACCTTTGGACAAGGTAAGTTTCAAAACAACGATCCAGAAGTTCAATATGTTGAATGTAAAGATGAATACGATCTTCTCAATCAATTTTTAGGGTATTGGCAAACCAATACTCCAGAAGTAATCACTGGATGGAATTGTACGTTGTATGACATTCCATATCTTGCAAAACGTATTGCAAGAGTTCTTGGAGAAAAGGCAGTAAAAATTCTTTCTCCTTGGGGACTTGTTACTAATGAAGAGATTACTCTTACTGGTCGTCAGCACCTAGTCTATGATATTGGCGGAATTACTGTTCTCGATTACCTAGATCTTTATAAAAAATTTACTTATAAAGCGCAAGAAAGTTATCGCCTTGATTATATTGGTGAAGTAGAACTTGGTAAAAAGAAACTCGACCACTCCGAGTTTGATACATTCAAAGAGTTTTATACTAAGAATTGGCAAAAGTTTGTAGAGTACAACATCCAAGACGTGCGACTGGTTGACGCACTTGAGGAAAAGATGAAACTCGTTGAACTAGCAGTTACCATGGCATTTGATGCTAAGGTAAACTTCCATGATGTTTTCTATCAAGTTCGTATGTGGGATATGATCATTTACAATGATCTAAAGAAAAAGAATATTGTTATTCCTCCCAAGAAAGATGAAAATAAAAATGAGAAGTATGCTGGTGCTTATGTAAAAGAACCTATTCCTGGGTTGTATGATTGGATTGTTAGTTTTGACTTGAACAGTCTATATCCACATTTGATCATGCAATACAATATTTCACCAGAAACACTTCTTGATAGGAAGTTTCCTGGCGTTAGTGTTGATAAACTTTTAAATAAAGAAGTTGATCTTAGTCAACTTGATGGTGTGACTGTGTGTCCTAATGGGGCTCAGTTTACTACTAAGAAGCGTGGGTTCCTTCCAGTATTGATGGAGAGAATTTATAATGAGCGTGTGATCTTCAAAAAGAAAATGTTAGAGGCAAAAAAAGAATATGAAAAGAAGAAAACTAAGGTACTGGAACGGGAGATTGCACGATGCAACAACATCCAGATGGCAAAAAAGATCCAGCTCAATAGTGCTTATGGCGCTATCGGCAATAATTATTTTCGTTACTATAAGTTGGATAATGCTGAGGCAATTACTCTCGGGGGTCAGCTCAGTATACGATGGATCGAAGCGAAGATGAATTCATATATAAACAAAATTCTCAAAACAGATAATGTCGATTATGTGGTTGCTTCTGATACCGATAGCATATATCTCAATCTCGGTCCTTTGGTTGACAGTGTATACAAGGGAAGAGAGAAAGATGCTGAAAGCATTGTTTCGTTCCTTGACAAGATCTGTCAGATGGAACTTGAAAAATATATTTCGAATTCTTACGAAGAACTGGCACAATATGTAAACGCTTATGAACAAAAGATGTTCATGAAGCGAGAAACAATCGCTGAACGTGGTATCTGGACTGCAAAGAAAAGATACATTCTCAATGCTTGGGATATTGAAGGTGTTCGCTTTAGTGAACCTAAACTCAAGATCATGGGTATTGAAGCAGTAAAATCTTCAACTCCTGCACCATGTAGATCAATGATCAAGGATGCACTAAAGTTGATGATGAATGGAACTGAAGATGATGTAATTGACTTCATTGAAAAGTCTAGAGTTCTATTCAAGAAATTGCCACCAAACGAAATTGCATTTCCACGTACAGTGTCTGATGTAGATAAGTATAAGAGTAATCTTTCAATCTACGCAAAAGGAACTCCAATCCATACAAGAGGAGCATTACTATTCAATTATTACATAAAGGAAAAGAAACTTTCTGAAAAATATAATACCATCAACAATGGTGAAAAAATCAAGTTTTGCTATTTGAAAAAACCAAATCCAATACATGAAAATGTTATTTCATTCATCAATGAGTTTCCAATGGAACTGGGTCTTATGAATTATATTGATTATGATTTGCAATTTGATAAAGCGTTCTTGGAACCATTGAAGACACTTCTTGACAGTATTGGATGGTCTGTGGAAAAGACTTCCACACTTGATAGTTTCTTCGTGTAGTGCTATAATAGGGAAAAGAACTGTGATTATGGATTTACCAATTACCAGTGAAGAACTGAATACTATTGTAAATGCAATGTCTTTTGGTGGAGATACAAAACTTTACAAAAAACTAAAATTAGTAAAAGAACTTATGGAACAGGGTTTGCCATATAAAAAAATTCTTCGGGAACAGTACGGGATGGTGGCATAATGGACTTTCTAAAAGATATTCTAAAAGAAATCAAAGATGAATATACAAACATTGCATCTGATATTGTTGAAGAAGAAACGTATGTAGACACTGGTTCTTATATCTTCAATGCACTAGTCAGTGGATCTATTTTTGGTGGTGTATCTGGCAATAAAATTACAGCAATTGCTGGAGAAACATCAACAGGTAAAACTTTTTTTAGTCTTGCTGTTGTAAAAAACTTTCTGGACAGTAATCCAGAAAGTTATGTTCTCTATTTTGATACTGAAGCAGCGATTACTAAGTCACTTTTGGAAAGTCGTGGCGTTCCTACTGATAGATTAGTAGTTATTAATGTTGTAACTGTTGAAGAGTTTCGTAACAAGGCACTCAAGGCTGTAGATATATACTTAAAGAAATCTGTAGATCAGCGCAAACCTTGTATGTTTGTGTTAGACTCCTTAGGAATGCTTTCCACCGATAAGGAGATTACTGATGCTCTAAGTGAAAAACAAGTTCGTGACATGACAAAATCGCAACTTGTAAAGGGAGCATTTAGAATGCTAACTCTAAAACTTGGGCAAGCGAATATTCCTCTTATTGTTACTAACCATACCTACGATGTTATTGGTTCTTACGTTCCTACAAAAGAAATGGGTGGTGGCAGCGGGCTTAAGTATGCCGCTAGTACTATCATTTATCTCAGCAAGTCGAAAGAAAAGGAAGGAACAGAAGTCGTTGGAAACATTGTCAAAGCAAAGACTAATAAATCGCGTCTAACACGAGAAAATAAACAGGTAGAAGTTCGTCTTTTCTATGATGAACGAGGACTAGATCGTTATTATGGGTTACTTGATCTTGGGGAAAAACATGGTATCGTCAAAAAAGTTGGTAGCAGATATGAGATTAATGGCACTACAGCATATGCTAAATCAATTTATGCTGAACCAGAAAAGTATTTTACTGATGAACTAATGCAGTATCTAGATGCTGCAGCGAAAATGGAGTTTACTTATGGCGGAGAGGGTTCCACTGACGATACTGAAGAACCTACTAAATCGTGAAGAGTATACTCGTAAAGTATTACCTTTCATCAAAGCAGAGTATTTTGATGAACGAACCGATAAAGTAGTTTTTGAAGAGATAGGTTCTTTTATAACGAAGTATGATAGTCTTCCTCTCAAGGAAGTTTTGTATATTGAGTTGGAAAAAAGAACAGATATAACTCAAGATGAATTCAAGTTATGTGAACAACTTATTGCATCTCTTGATCCTTCTGATGTAGATTTTCAGTGGGCTCTTGATACCACTGAAGAGTGGTGTAAAGAACGTGCTATTTATTTGGCATTGATGGAAAGCATCAAAATTGCTGATGGGCAAGATGAGAAAAAAGGAAGAGATGCTATCCCTTCAATTCTTTCTGATGCTTTGGCAGTTAGTTTTGATAATCATGTTGGTCACGATTACATAGATGATTACCAAGATCGCTACGCATATTATCACAGGGTCGAAAGTAAAGTCCCCTTTGATCTTGAATACTTCAATAAGATTACTGCTGGTGGTGTCTCTAACAAAACTCTTAATATCGCGCTTGCTGGCACTGGTGTCGGTAAATCTTTATTCATGTGCCATTTCGCTTCCAGCGTTCTCGTTGCAGGAAAAAATGTTTTATACATTACACTTGAAATGGCAGAAGAAAAAATTGCAGAAAGAATTGACGCAAATCTTCTCAACACTAACATCAGGGAAATTGGTGAATTACCAAAAAACACCTTCTTTAAAAAGATCAATGCACTCAGTTCACGAACCAATGGGAAATTGATTGTAAAAGAATACCCTACTGCATCTGCACACGTAGGGCATTTTAGATCACTTCTCAATGAACTTGCTCTGAAGAAATCATTTAGACCAGATATTATTTTTGTAGACTATTTGAATATCTGCTCGTCTTCTCGCTATCGTTCTGCAGTTAATGTAAATTCATATTCTTATGTGAAAGCCATTGCTGAAGAACTTCGTGGATTGGCGGTAGAGTTTGATCTTCCTATTGTTTCTGCTACTCAAACTACTAGAAGTGGTTTTACTAGTTCCGATCCAAATCTAACTGATACCTCGGAAAGTTTTGGTTTGCCTGCTACTGCTGACTTGATGTTTGCTCTTATCAGTAGTGATGAACTAGAACAACTGGGTCAAATTATGATCAAGCAATTGAAGAATAGATATAATGATCCTACCATCAATAAGAGATTTGTTGTTGGTATTGATCGTGCTAAGATGCGTCTTTATGATTGTGAACAATCTGCACAAGACAATATTCTTGACAAGGGAGACGAAGAGGAGTATAATAATGATGATAGTAAATCATCAAAAGCAAAGTTCAACGATTTTAAATTCTAATGGCATTTGAAAAATATAAACAGTTTGTTTCTGAAGTAACTAGCCCTGCATCTAGTGATAAAAATGCATTTGTTTCTCGTATTCAAGAACTTGAAGATGGTGGTCTAGAAATTCATCGGCTTCTTACTGGTGCAGTTGGTATTTCTGCAGAAGCGGGTGAGTTTATGGAAATTGTCAAGAAAATTATTTTCCAAGGTAAGCCCGCTAATGAAGATAATCTTGAACATTTGAAGATTGAACTGGGGGATATTCTTTGGTATGTTGCACAAGCATGTCTTGCTCTTGATATTTCTCTAGAAGAACTAACAGACATGAATATCAAAAAACTTTCAAAACGGTATCATGAAGGAACCTTTGATGCATACTATTCGGAAAATCGAGCAGCGGATGATCGCTAGATAAATACCCCCGTAAGGGGGATTTTTTATGGCAATCGACAAGGGTAAGCAATTTGAATACGCTATCATGCTTTCTGCATATAGTAGGATTACTAATCCTACCCTTGGAGAACAGAATGAAATACGTAAATTATCATTTCAACCAATTGAACCAGTAGTTCAAACTGCTGCTAATGAAATGATGAATAAAATTCAACCATCTAATCCTCAACAGTTTTATAAATCTTTTCGTCAGCTTGGCGGTTCTAGTCCAGAACCAAAGACTGATGTTCTTTTTATAAGGGACGGCATCAAATATAGATGCTCAATGAAATGGGGAGATGCATATCAACTATCAAGTGCAGGCATTCAAGGTACAGTAAAAGTATTGAATGATGTTCTATTCAAAGTTGCAATGGAAGGTGGAATGGGTGCTATGGAAGTAAAAAGAGTTGCAATGGCTCTTGATGAATTATCTCAAACATTAGGTGAAGGACCAAAAAAACAACCACAACCTGTTATGAAAGCAATTCTTGAAGAAGCAAAAAGATCTGGAGGATTGACTGAAAAACTTCAAGGTATTTTAGGTTCAAGAAAAAATCCTGAAGGGGATAAATTGTTTTTATCTTTCAAACGAGAACTTGTAAGAGAATCACTAACTGGTGCAATGACTTTTGGTGCTGGCAATGATAAGACTGCCAATTACATTCTCAATGAAAAGGAACTGAAGCCTATAAATGATAAATTAGTAAATGAGATTGCTGATAAAACTTATATTGATATTCGATTGAAAGGACGTGGAACTGATCCATCTGGTGTTAGACTAAACGAAGCAGTAATTAGAATTGAACCAGTAACATGAATGAACTTGTAGATGAATTGATCACTTCATATAAGTCTCTAAGAAGACGAAAACAAATTATGAAGCGTGAAATTGAAGATTTTATGCGATTTTATATTGCATCTATTGAGAACTGCAAAGAAGACAAGACTAAATATTTGCAGTATAAGACGCTAGGACTAGCGTTTATTGAGAAA
>Ga0172365_10001548_pt1 | contig 16664 bp, 17 predicted proteins | sample LakKivSesite48cm_FD_114535 | JGI IMG/M metagenome (GOLD analysis project Ga0172365, IMG submission 114535) | Sediment microbial communities from Lake Kivu, Rwanda - Sediment site 48cm | ecosystem: Environmental > Aquatic > Freshwater > Lake > Sediment | place: Rwanda: Western Province, Lake... | reverse complement strand
GTAAGAGAAATCTTCATATTGATTTTCATCTAATTGATGGACTAAAGAAATACAAAAAATATTATTATTTTCAGTTTTAACAATTTCAGTTCGCTCGATATCATCACTTGGAATGAGGTAATAAACTATATGATAATTAATTCTTAAAGAATTTTTTCTCAATAGTTCATAATACAACTTGTTCACAAGTTGATTAGTTGATGTAAAAAGAGTTTGGATATCCATTTATAATTTGTTATTTGGAGCAAAAATAACAAACTAGTTTCATTTAATTTATTAAAAAATCAATTTGAAAAAATATTTTTTTTATTTTTGTGATATAAATAAACTTTTTCTCTTAATTCTAAATAATATTGATATTTTTCTGGTGATAATTCGTTTTCAAATATTTTACAATTACCAGTAGAAATAGTTTCAACTTTTTCTTTAATTATTTTAGAATTTGGATTAGTTTTTTTAATTGTATTATATATACGAATTGTTTTCCAATTTTCTAAAATTTTTTCAAAGATAAATAATACTTCATCAGCAGTTGCTTTGCGACGGAGTATCAATTCTTCTATTTTTTGTGGTGTTTTTTTATTCATAAAATAAATTACATATTAAATTTTAATTCTACAAGTATCACATGTTTTACATATTTTTTTTGTTTTTTGAGAAATAAAAAAACTAGATTGTTTTTCTAATTTACGTTTATTAATATATTATAATATAATATTATATTATGACACAATTATTATATAATTATAATCACGTGCTAAGATTTACATTATCAAATTATATTGAAAATGTTAAAATATATAATAAATTTAAAGAATTACAAAAAGAATTAGAGTTTTTTAAAAATAAAAATTATATTGATGAATTTACAAAAAATATATTAGCTAATTGTAAATTAGAAAGTAATAAATTACTACCTTTATTAAAAAGATGTGAAGGAGGATTTGGAGGGGATAGCAATTTAAATAATAAACAAATAAGATATAGAAATATATTTATACATTGTAAATTGTCAACATATGATAATGATATAATACTCAATGTATATGATTCAGATTCAGCTAAAGAAATTTGGACGTATGATGAATTAGACGATATAGTTCAAGCTTTTATTATAACTGCCGAAGATCATATTGGATATAAATGTGTTAAAGGATGTATTCAATTAGAAATTTAAATTTAGGATTATCAATTTCATTTAGTAAATTATAATTATTAAATATTTTATTACTTCCTCTTCCTTTTATGTTAGTATGTCCATTAAATGATTGAATAATATTAATATTTGTGGGTAGTATTTGTATATCTTTAGTGTCCATTTTATATTTTTTTATTAATAAATTATTAATCAATTTTTAATAATAACAACCTATGGTTGTTATTATTATATAATAAATTTCCATACAAGAATATAAGGTAGCATACTCTTTTGGAATTTTAATTTGAATAAGCTCAGCTAATCCTGAAAGTTTCCAATCAGGGCTGGACTGTATCTTAAGCAGTGTCAGGTTGATTAGACCTTCATCCACTACCCATATCCGTTCAGTCTCTGACGCCCTACCATAATCTAATCATAACGATCTTAGGTAGTAAGCATGCGGGTTGCCCAATCTTTTTCATTATTACCATACACGAGTTCATTACTCTCGTCCAGTTATAACTTTCGTGTATAACCTTGGTAGAAAAAGCTCTAAGGGTTTTCCCGAACAACAAGATATGTCGCACTAATATAGATTTATACTAATACTAGCAGTTTGCCTTGGGTTAATTGCAACGGCATAATGGTTTTCTATAGTAAGAGGTTGCTTTACTATAGCATACTGCTTTTGTGCCCAGTTGAAACGAAATTAATATTCGTTCGTTTAGGCCGCCCCTGGTCTTAATTTATTATCAAGAAAATAGATAATAAATTTTCTTTCTTATTTTCATAAGAAAATTGGACTATTCTTTAAGTTATCATTGGAAGTTGCTAATTTCCTCAAACCCATTCCATTATAGTCTCTGAACCTCCTTCATATACTAGCATATCGTATGTAGAAGTTTGGCTGCAGATTATCCAATCTTTTTCGTTATTACTATGTCCTAGGTCATTACCCCGGATATTTATATATATTTCTATATATAAAGTAGTAGAAAAAGCTCTAAGGATTTTCCCGCAATTTAGAAATGTTGCCTTTTTATTTACAAAAGACTAGCTGGTTATATTATATTAAATCTAATTGACATTCAATATATTTGCTTTTCAATGTTTACCCAATATAGAGAGCAAATTCCTATACTGGCATCCAACTGTTTGGGACAGGCAATTAATAGCATTTTATCCCGCTCATTATTCTTAATACATTATAGTTGGTAGCGAAAACTCGGAGTTTAGCACCACCGGGTAGGGCAACAACTTCGTTACAATTTAACCATAAAGTGGCGTTATCAATACGAGACATATTGACAGTTCCACTTGGTTGATGTTCTTCGGGTCTTAAACCGAAGGAATAGACATTAATACCTGGTGAATCAGGAATGTTGGTGTGGTGTTGATAAGGTTGAACTAAGTTGAAATAACTACCATCTCTTTCTTGGAAGCGATCGTGTCCGTTAAGTTGAATTTTAGCAGAACGAACAGGGTTCTCTGCACCATCTCCACCAAAAGTAAATTCAGCAACATCTCCAACTGGAACAGGGCATCCTTGTTCTTGGCAAGCAACAATTCCAACTGGTTCAGTAGTATAATTATTCCATTCGTGTGCGGCTTCCACTGCTGCAGTTTGAACTGTCCAAACAAGTTCTTTGACAGGGTGATTGAAGTTAAGACGAGATTTAAGAGAAGTTGAACTGAAACTTTCTTCACCAGTGAATTGTAATTGTTCAATTAAATATTCGTGTGAAACTTGAGCAAAACGGCGTCTTTCTTCAGTATCTAAGAAAATGTAGTCAACAAAAATGGATGCATCAGGCAATGAAGCAGGTTGGATAGTTCCAGTAGAACATTGTCCATCAACTGCATTTCCATCAACAATCACTAATCTGTTTAATGCTTCAAATTCAATGTTGATTTTGACTTCGTGATATTGAAGAGCAATTAAGGGAAGAGCTAAACCAACATTACGGCAGAACCAAGCTTGGAAAGGAATGTATAAGCGATTAGCAAGTTGAGAAGAAGATGGAACACGAAGTGATTCAGGTGATTGACCAATCATTTTTTTGTAACCAGCTTTTTGACCAGCAGGAATGGTAAGTTGATACCAAATTTCTAACCAATGGTTGTAGTGTTTGTCAATTCGTTGACCTCCAATTTCAATTTCATAGTTTCTCATTAAGAAGTGACCTACATTGTCAACCCATCTAACACAACCTGCATCAGCAGTAACTTCAGGTAATGAAGTTTGTAAATATACACGATGGATTAAATCACCATTACGAGAAATAGTGCAAGAAACACGGCGATTGAAATCAGCATTGCCATTTAAAGTTTGTTCAATTGCTTCAATAGCAAAGTTAGAATGGCGACGATATACAATCTTGAAAAAAGTAATTTGTGGATTACCAGTAAGGTAAATATCTTGAGCACCATAGGCGACTAATTGCATTAAACCTCCTCCCATTGTTAATTATATAATTATATCATAGAAAAAAATTTTACATTAAAACGCAATAATTAGAAAATAATTTTTAATATTTTTATTCCTTTTTTAATAAAAAAATAATTAAATAAAATTTTTTATTTATTATGAAATTAATTATATACTTTTTAACAAATAACAAAGTTATTTGTTAAAAAAAACCTACAATTAATTATTTAATGCAAAAGGCGTTAAATAAATAGAATGAATGGTTTTACCATTCATTCTATTTATTTAATTACTTATAGAATTAATTCAATTCTTTGAATTGAATTAATTAATTATATACTCGATATAAAATCCCATCCCAATTCTTGACATATTCCTTGCCATATTTTATCTTGTTTATGTAATTTCTCTCTACATTTTAACAATGGAAATTGTTTTTTTAATTCATCAAATCCTAATAATTCTAAAAATTTATACAATACATAACTATATGACAAAAAATTTTTCCTCTTTTTCTGTATCTTCGCACACGAACGAATAAATGGTCCTTGTATACTTCTAAACATATTTCTTAATGTTTCTTCTAATTCAGGAGGAATTTGTGGTGGATGTATTCCATTTATTTTATAAATAATATGTGATATATTTTCATAATATCTTGTTAATCCTAATTTTTTCATTATCTCTTTCATTTTCTTTTTCTTTAATTTTTTTAAATTACAATTCTTCTCCTTCTTTAACTCCAATATTATTAAATCATATACATCCATCGGTATATCACTCGTCTCCTTTGCTTGAAATTGATTTAACCATTGATTAAAATGATTTATTCTTTTATAAGCAAAGTAACTCACTTCAGGTGGCGGTTCTTTATAACTAGGTCTATCACTATCTACTATTAAACGATCTATTCCACAACATAATGGACAATAATATTTTCCCTCATTAATTAAAATCTCTCTTTCCACATTACAATCAGGACATAATGTATGATTTACTCTTTTAATTTCAGGGTCATAATATTTTGTAATTTGATGTATATATTCATTATGTAAATCACTTTTTTGTGTAAATTTTTTTTTTTTAATCACATTCATCTGTGTCTCATATATATCACATTTATTTACTTCATTTTCTTGAACATTCTCATTACTATTTTTATTTTCACATTCATTCTCATCACTAACACCAAAAAAATATAATATATTATTCTTTGATTGTATATTATTAATTTTTGGTTTTGTTTGTATATTTTTTGTTTTACTATTTATATTATAATTAATAATATTTATTTGTTTCATATCATTTTCCTCTGTATCACTATCTGATAAACTTTCTTCCATATCACTATCATCTAAATCACTTTCCATATCATATTCATCAATATCTTTATTGTTTGGTATATTTTCATTTTCTAATATATCAACATTATTTTCAAAAAAACTATAATATTGAAATAAAATATCATCTACACGATTATAATATTCATTTTCTTCAACTGAATTATCTAATTTCTTTATTTCTAGTTTTAAATCATCTATTATATATCCTTTTTTTCTTAATTCTAAATATAATTGTCCTTTTTGTTTTTGATAATCTTCTAATTCATTTATATTAATTTTATCGCATTCTAATTTATTTGTAATCTCATTATAATCAATAAAAATATTATCATACTCTTTTTGATATTTAACTAATAATAATTCTTTATCTATTTTTTGACATTCTAATTTATTAAAATATTCTATCATCTCATAATGTTTATAATCCAAAGTTTTACGATCGGTTGTTTTCTTTTTTTTTTTAACATTATATATTTTTGAATCGTTATTCAAATTACTTTTTAAATTAAATAAAAACATTTAATTATTTTATATAATATTTTTTAAATAAAACCGACATATATCTAGAAATACAAATTTAAATAAATCTTGATAAATCATAACTTTTTGTTCCACTTTGACTTACAAATTCAGGTCGCCTCATTATTTGATATGGATTTGATACATCCGCCAAATATTGTATATATTGTTTCACATTTGAAAATAATTTTGGAAATATATCTTCATAAACTTTTTCATTTAAATATCCAATTTGTTGTTTGATACTAACTGGTAAATTTTTTGAATATTCTAAATATATACTTCTCATTACAATTAATAATTCATTTTCACATTGTTTTCCTATTACAAATTTTTGATTTGATGCTTCATAAACTAACCATTTTAATTTATTTTGAATTATTTGAATATTTTGTTCGCTAAAAAATACTTTACTTAAAATAGAATTTTCTTGTATTCCTTTCAAAGTTGTATTTACGAATGAACCTTGTTTACAAATCTCATTAGAAATCATTCTGTATTCAGGAAAATTCTTTTCTTGTAAATTAAATAAATTATTATCAATTAATTCTCTATCTTGAACTGCTTGTTTCCATAAATCAGGATATTTTTGAAATATATATGCTCGATCACCTTGATTAGCAAAAGCAAGGTCTTTTACAGGAATTTGTTTACTTGGTATAAATGTTTGTGTATTAATATTACTATTTCTAATATTCATTATATAATATATATAGATTGTATTTTTATTAATAAATATATATTAAAAAAAAATGAATATATAACTTCAAATGAGTGTTCAATATTATTTTTATAAAAAAACTGGTGAAGTTGTTTTTGATAAAACAATTTTAACTAGAAGATGTTCTGAAAAAAATAATCCAAATAAAGTTGTTGAAAGTTTATATGGTATAAATCAAGGTAAAACATATATTGTTTCAAATTCACAATTAACAAATATTACTACAAATACTCCATTAAATATATGGGAAAAAATACAATTAAAATCTGCACATTTATCAAAAAATAAAAAACGAATTCAAGATATAATATATAATATTAAAAAAGTTCGTGGAAATAATTATCCACCAAAATGGAAAGAATTTTTAATTGGAGATTATGGAACTGATAAATTATATGAATCAGATACTAGTAGTTCATCAAGTATTGATACTGAACAAGATATAAATTTATTAGATAAAAATGTAAATATATTTACTATTAATTTACCAAAATTATTAGGAATAACACCAAATAATGATTTTACAATGCCAAACAATGTTAATAAAGGAAACATTAATAAAAGTGAAATAAGATTTGAATTTCAAGAATTTGGAGGTGTTATTATTCAAATTGTTGATTTTTTAACTAGAATTCGATGGAAATTATTAATGAATGAACAAGAAATGATTACGATACCAATCGGTTCAATTATTTATTTCGACAAACCTTTTGAAAAAGAATTGTTAATTAATAGTGAATTAAAATTAAGTAGAAAAGAATTATTAGAAAAAATTATTGAATGGACTAAAGAAAATATAGAAGAATTAGGTAATAAATATGATATTGATAATTTCGGATTAGAAAAAATAGAAATTGTTAAATTTGAAAAGAAACAAATTCTTAATCGTTATATTATAAAATATTTATATGAATAATTTAATTATTTATTTTACTATCAATAAATAATTTAATTTCTTCAATAGCATTTCTATCACCTTCAAATGTCATTTTTTGACCATCTTTTGTTTCAAAAATAATAGTTGGAAATCCTTTAACACCATATTCATTAGTTGTTTGTTTATTTTCAACAGCGTTTACTTTAACAAAATTTACATTTGGATAATTTTCTTTTAATTTAATAATTAATTGTTCCCAAACAGGATTGTAAGAATTACAATAAGAACAATGAGGACTAGAAAAATAAATTAATTTAGGATTTTCTACATTTAAAAAGTTTTCTTGATTGGCAAAATTTTCTTTATGACCAAATATATATAGTGATTTGATTTTTTCATCCCATTCATCATTTTTAACAAAACGAATTGGTATATAATCACAAATAACACATTGTGAAACAATTGAACACCAAATGACTAATATTGCTAATAAAACAATAATTTTACCAATTAAAGATAATTCACTCCAAAATTTAAACATATAATATATAATATATAATTTTTTTTACATATTATTTTTTGAATGTTGTATATCATAATCTATTTGACGAATATCCTCAAAAAATTCTTCTAAAGTATTGGTTTCATTAATAGGTTGATAATTATTAAAATTATTACTTTCTTCTTCATTTCTACTTCTTTTTTTTGATTTTTTTTTTAATTCAGTATTTAAAAAACTTTCACCTTTATTCGTTTTCATAAATTTATCAACTTGATCGGTAATATAATTTGGTGTATCAACTACCATTTTAATTGGAACATATTGACAAACAATACATTGGGAACAAACACTACAGAAGATTACTAAAAGACCTAACCAAAAAATAACTTTGCCGATAAATGATAATTTAGAATAAAATTCAAACATATAAAGTATATAATTAACAAATAAAAAAAAAACAAAGTTTTTTTTTATTTGATTTTCTAGATTTTAATTAATTACGCCAAAGGCGTTATTGTGTTGTTGTTTTGTTAATTAACAAATATAAATAATCTAAAAGAATTTTTATATTTTTTACTACCAACCTCTTCTCCATAATGCATAATTTCCTTCATTAATTTCTTCATGATTATTATTATTTCTATTTAATATATCTCGTCTTAAATCATATTCATAATAATATAAATCTAATATAGTTGTTGAAGCATCATCATTTAACATCAAAGGATAATTATTTAATGTAACTAGTTTTTTATAACTTGAAGTTCGAACCGCAACTGGATTTGAAACGATAGTAGCACTTGTTGTATAAAATTGTTTATGCATATTTAATTCTGTAAGTTGATATTTTTTAACTTGTAAATTTAAAACTTTGTATTTGTCTCCATTTGTAGTTATTAATTCATATATATCAATACATTTATTTAATAAATTTTTTAATACTTTACGATATAATTCATCATATTTATTATCATAAAAAATATTAGTTAAATTTAATACATTATCTAATTGAAAATCTGTTACATTTTCGTTTAAGTTAATATCTTTAAATTGTTCATTATTACGACGATAATAATATTGCATATGTATTGTCTGTAAATAATTTTTTCTTATTTCTTGTTGATGAATAAAACTCTTATCAATATAATCAGTTATATTTTCTAATGAAACACTTACAATAAACATATTTGTATCTCTAAAATGTTTTGTATAAACTTTATATTTAATACCTAAATTATTTGACATTATTATAGTTTTATTTTTCATATCATATGATTTAAATTTAATTGGAGAACCATCTAATGAATATATGTGAGGTTTTCTTTTATAAAATTTACTTTCAGTGTTTGGTTGATAAAAATATGTTTTATCATTTCTATAATTCCATAATTCACAAAATAAAGTATTTATATTAGGTTCAATAATTTCATCAAAATATAATCCTATATCTTGTAATTGATTTTGTAAATTATAATAGTTATCAAATAAAGGTCCATCTACTTTATCTGATAAATTAAAATACATTTTAATGTTCAAAGGCAAACATTGTTCTGTATACATAATTCCTAAATCAGCGTCAGGAATTTGTATAGGAGCAGGTTGTTCATATAAACCTCTTACATTTTCTAATGCATTATTATTTGGATAAAAATTTCTAATATTTGTTAAAACATTTTGGTTTTCACTGTTAATAAATCTTTTATAATTCATATCCAAATATGTAATCGCCATTCGTTTTAAATTAATTTTGTTATTTTCATTATACCTTTCTAATCCTATTATTTCAGGGTTTATACTCTTCATATCATTACTATATTGAATTTCAGTTTCTAATGTTGTTTTAATTTTTAATTTATCTTGATTAACAAAAAAATGGTTTTGAAATTCAGGAATTGCTTGCATATTTGTATCAAATTTAGTTTCATTCGCAAGACTAACATATTGAGAAGTTCTATAATTTTGTAAAGTCATATCTCTAACATCACCACCATATTTAATCAAATCACTATTATTAATATAACCAATTGACATTATATATATATATTATTATTGAGATAAATATTTTCAATAATTTTTTTATGAGTTAATGTGTTTAGACAATCATTGATAAATTGTTTATCTATTTTATATGGTATTTTATAATTGAAAGGGTCAATTAATCGTAAATAATTAAATTTTAATATTATCATTTCAAGTTTTCTTTTAAATTCTCGCACACCTTCTTCTTTGTAAGTAAAATTGTTTAATATCTCAGTTAAAATTTCATTTGTAAAAATTATATCATCTATATGTAATCCAACATTATTTAATAATTTTTTAATTAAATAATTTTTAGCGATTATTAATTTTCCTTCATTTTCTATTTTATCAGTTTTAATTATATGAATACGATCTTTTAACACAACATTAATTTTACTTTCATCATTAAAACTAAATATAAACATACATTTACTAAAATCAAATGGAATTCCACTAAAATATTTATCATATATTTCATCATTTTGTGAAAAATCAGTTAAATGTGTTAAAATACCAATTATTTCTTCTCCGTGTTTTGTATTACTAACTTTGTCTAATTCATCAAAGTAAATAACAGGATTCATACATTTTGCATCCATTAATATTTGAATTAAACGTCCCCACATACTTCCTTCATATGTGAAATTATGACCTTCTAGATGACTACCATCAGATAAACCTCCTAATGAAATCATACTAAAAGGACGATCAAGAGATTTACAAACACCATCTCGTATCAAAGATGTTTTACCATTGCCAGGTGGTCCTTGAACACCAATAACATTTCCTTGAGAATTTTTATTACTAATAAATTGTGAAATCATTTGAATAATAAATTCTTTACATTCATCATGACCATATACAGAATTATCTAAAGTATTCTTTGCTTTTTCTAAAAATAAACTAATTTCATCTGAATTATTAACATCAAATGGATACTCTTTATAAATACCAAAGGGAACTTTTAATATACCATTAATCCATTGATTCCATTTATTTCTTTCACCACCAATTGGTGGAATATCTTGTATTTCATCATATTTATTTAGAACTTTTGATTTAATAAAATCAGGCATTTTACTATCTAAAATTTGAAATCTTAATGGAACATTACTCGTTTCTAATTTTTTCAGTAAATTATATTGTTTTTCATATTCTTTCACTTGTGGTTTATTTAATTTTTGAATAAATAATTCTTCTTCTTCACTTAAAATATTATTAAAACAATTTTCTTTTAATTTATTGGTATTTTTTTTTGATTTATTATTCCAATTTCTGCCACACAATAAATCAAATATTGAAATTGTTTCAACTTTTTTAATTTTAGAAATTGTTTTATAATTATTTTTATTTAATTTTTCAGTTTCTAAATCAGTATCAGTATTATTTTCAATATCACTTTCAATATCACTAACTGAATCAATATCTTCCCATTCTTCATTTTGATTTATATCATTTTGTTCATTTAAATTTTTTTTTGATTTTTTAAGGTCACTAAAAATTTTATCATCAATATTTTTATTTTGATTGTCTTTTGAATTAATGAAATTATTATTGAAATTCATTAATTAAGTATATAATTAATTTTTTAATATTTTTTTAATAAACGCCTATAATTATCTAGACGCTACTAAAAGTAGCGTATATACATTTAAAATATACGCCGTAGGCGTATATTTTAAATATCTAGCGTATATATTTTTATTTGTTACTATTAACGAAAATATTAAAATGGAATATGTGGAGCATAAACATTTTCAAAATCTAATAAACACATTTCACGATTTAAATTATCCATTCCTGCTTTTCTTCTTAAACTTCTATCTTTTAATATTAAATCACTATCTTTGGCATATTCATCAAATTTTTGTAAACAAGTATCTTCTTTTTTAGGTGGAACAAATGTGCTTGCTGGTAAATCCATATAACTATGATATGCTAGATTAGGATTACCATTTTTATTATGAATTACTTTTGCTTTTTGGTATTCACAACGAGTTTCAACAGATAAAATATCTCCACTTGAATTTAATGACGCATTACTTGAAGGAAATTCTTCAAAGTTTTCAATTGAAGTAGCAGGTAATGATGTATTGGGAGGAGTAGCATTCATTCTTCTAGATGTAAATCTCGGTGCTTCACTTGATAATTTTTGTTGTATTTTTTGAGCGGTTTGTCTTTGTTTTTGATTAAAAGTTTGTGAAACTGGATTTATACTTAAATTTGCTAAATCAGTAGGTGAAGATTCAAGATTACTTAATTGACCAGCAACAGGAGATATCCAATTGCCTTTTATTTGTTTATCTCTTAAAAATGTAGCATCATTAGTTCTGTCATATTGAATTGTTTTTAAAATATCATTTCTAAATTGTCCTTTATAAATAGCACTATCATCTGCTAATGGGTTCCATTGTGATGGCAAAGGAGGGTTTTGTAAAGTTCCTCTTCGACTTTGTCTAATCATTTGTGATGGTTGAATGTAATTAGGTGCTTCATCTAAAAAATTTGGAAATCTAGCAGGACGATATCGTGCTCTTTGTTCTACTGAAAAAGGATTTTCAGCGGATGGTTTAGGATTTGCTTGATAAATTCTTCTTCTATCTCTATCTTGGGCAGGGATATATCCTTGTTGTTGAGCAAATGTTCTAAAAGCACCTAAATTAGATTGTTGTCTACTTTGTTCCATTTGAGGTGTCATAAAATTATTTGGTGAAAATTGTCTTTGAAATTTATATGGATACATTTGTTGTTGTTGAATAACATCAGGTTGTAATTGTATTTCTCTTTCAAAACTAATTTTTGATTTTAATTTGTCACTTTGTATATCTTCAAAACCTTCTACATTGGATTGTAAAAAATTATTGGCAGTTTGATTGGTATATTCAGTTTGTTGGTTTGTTTCATCTAATTGTAAAGTTTTATTATCTTTAACAATTTTTTTCATATGATTTAAAGCATTATCTAATAAATAAACTCCTGATTTAATTCGTAAATCATCATTTTTTAACATTAAATCATTGCCTTTAGGTGTGCAATCATAACTTCTACATAATTCAAATGGATCATTTTTATAAATTGTTGAATTCATTAAGATTATAAATTAACAAATAAAATAATTTACGCCTTTGGCGTAAATTATTTATTTGTTAATTTCTAAATTAATATATTTAATATTTCGCCTATGGCGAAATATTAAAATAAAAGTTTTAAATTAACAAATAAAAAAAATCTAAAAGATTTTTTTATTTGTCACTTCAACGAAAATCAACAATTACGCCGTAGGCGTAATTGTTGATGTTTTGTTAAATTAACAAATAAAATAATTTACGCCTTTGGCGTAAATTATTTATTTGTTAATTTCTAAATTAATATATTTAATATTTCGCCATAGGCGAAATATTAAAATAAAAGTTTTAAATTAACAAATAAAAAAAATCTAAAAGATTTTTTTATTTGTTAATTTCTAGAATTTAAGCAATAATGTAATGTAATTAAATTAAATTAAAATTATTAATTTATTTTGATTATAAATGAGTAATTTTCAAAAAGTAGATATTCCAAAAGAAAATAATAAAACTTATGATAAATTAAGAGTTAGTTATCGAAATTTAATTCAAATTATTACAAGTGAAGTTCCAAATGAAATTGCTTCAAATGAAGTTAAGAAAAATTGGGAAAATGTGTATCGTTCTAAAAATGTTAAAAAATCGATTGACAATGATTTAAAATTTTATTGTCAAAGTGTTGAATATACATTTTCAAATATTTATTGGAAAGATTATTTTTTTACTGAAGAAACTATAAAATATTTAAATGAAAATGAAAAGATACAAAGATTTAATCAAGATTTTATTAATAAAATGTCTTTGTATTTTAATATAGTTAATAAAGATGAAAATAATTTTGTTCCACCAAATTTAGAAGATATTAAAAAATATTTATCACCTGATTTTTTTACAAATTTACAAGAAAATATAGAAAAAATAAAAAAATCAACAGAAGAAAATAATACTGATACTGAAAATAAACCAAATTTAGAAAATATAGAATTTCCTGAGTTTATAGTTGATTTAGCAAAAGAGTTATCAAATGAAATAGAAATTCCACCTGAATTAGAAAATATTAATGAACCGAGTGAATTGATACAAAAAATTATGCAAGAAGATGGACAAAAAATGGTAATGAATTTAATGAACAAAGTTAGCACAAAATTACAAAAAAAAATAGATAGTGGACAAATTAATCAAAATCAAATGAAAGAACAAGCACAAGAATGTCTTAATAATCTAATGAAACAAAATCCTGCGATGAAAGAAATGGTCGACCAAATGATTAATGGAATGAAAGGACCTGGTGTGAGTGAATATAAAAGAAATCAAAATAAAGCAAATACAAGAGACCGATTAAGACAAAAATTGGAAAAAAAGAAACAAGAAGCAGAATGTAGTCAAAAACAAGAACAAGTAAATGTTGATTTAAAAACATATAATGTTACACAATCTAAAACAAATAAAAAGAAAAGAGTAAAGAAACAAATGAATAAAGATATTGTTGATAAAGTTGAAGAGGATAATTAATTTTATATATAATTATATGGGTTTATATTTTACAGATCAATATAGTTTATTACATTTTGCTACTGGAATTATAATGTATTTTTGGGGATTTACTGCTCTAACCACATTAATTTTACATACTATATTCGAATTATTTGAAAACACAGAATATGGTATGTATTTTATTAATCATTATTTTAAAATATGGCCTGGTGGCAAACCATATCCTGATTCTATTACAAATTCATTAGGTGACACATTTTATACAATGATTGGTTTCTATTTGGCTAAATATGTTGATTATATAGGTAATGTAAAAAAGTATTATTTCAATATATATATATAATGATTACTATTTTTTATTTTCTAATGGTTTTTATTGCCGTTTTATCTTTTTTAAGTGCTACAATTCCTTATATACAATATACAAGTGAAGTAGAAAGAATTCAATTAAAATCAAAGCGTCCAAAAGGTTGGTAATTAATTTGTAAATTCAGTGTATAATTCAATATCATCTATAAGAGGTAATTCACTTTGTATTATAATAGAAAATGTATTATTAGTTTTATGACTAATTAATTCAATAATTGTTCCAACTTTTTGTAAATCTTTTTTATAAATATTTAATGTTTTCATTTTAAAAGTGATTGTTAAATCATTTTTACTTTTAATATTTTCAATATAGAAATGTAAAATATGTTCTAATTCATTATTTATATCACAATCTATTTGATAGTTGAAATTGTCAATATTTTTTATATTTAAATTGTTTTCATTTAATAATATATATGGAGAAATAATAAATAAACTATTATTGAAATATTGATTGTTATATAAAATTAAATGATTTGAAATATCAATATAATAATTTGATTTATCAATCGTGTCTAATTTATTTTCATATGTAATTTCATTAAAATAATTCATAAATCCAATACTTGAATTTGGATAATAAGTTAGATATTCATAAATTGGTTCAGTATTATTACAAAGTAATTTATTAGTGATAATATCTAAAATACAATAACCAAATCCATTAAATGATATATCAGTGATAACACCATATTTTTGAAAACAATTTTTATATTCATTTTCAATAAAAAAACCTTGTATTGAAATTATTTTACCAATAATATAATTTAATTCAAAACTTGGAACATTATCACCTTTAGGTGTTTTAAATAAACAATTTTCTAAATAAATCGAATAGCGAAAATTGGAACATTGTTGATTAGTAGTTTCAATAATAGATTTTTGACCTTTAACATTTAAAATTTCTTTATTACGAGTATATTGTTCAACACAATATATTGGAAATGTAGGAAATAAATGTTTCATATTAAATTAATATAATATATTATATATTATCTGTTTTAATATGGAATATGAATTTTATGATAGTAGATATGGATTTCCATTAGAATGTATGAATTTTTATGATAAATTAACAAGTTATGAAAGATATTTACATTTAAATGATCCAAATTTAAGAGATTTTTATACAATAGATATTTTTTATCAAATTATTCAAAATCATATATTTGATTGGAATGAAGATTTAAAACAATTTATATTAAGATGTCAAGAATATATTTATGACAAAGTTGAAAATAATACTCTATTAACATTTTGGAGAAGTAGAATACAAACAAGAATTAAAATTGTATTAACATCAGATCAATTAGAATTTGGATTACCATTCACATTAGAAAATTATATATTTATACCATATTCAATGATTTTTAAAAATTATCGTTTAAATAATTATCATCGTATGGCACAAATATTATTTCACGAGAGAATACATATAACACAAAGAATGGAAGGTAAAGCAAATAAAATGAATATATTTACATTATTAAGTGATAAATTAGGATATATATATTATGATACTAAATTTCCTCCATTTATTTATAAGAATGAAGTAGTAAAAAATTGGATACAAAATCCTGATACATATGAACACGGAGTTTGGTTTTATAAATATAAAGATAATTTATATTTTTATATTTTAAATGTAAAAGAATTTAAAGGAAATGAAAAAAGAAAATTAGAGAGAATTGGATTTGTTTATAATATACAAAGTAAATATTGGACACGAACTAATTTTATACCATTTAAAAATAAATTCGCACAATATGAACATCCATATGAAATAATATCAGAAGCATTAGTAGATGCTGTATTTAAAGGATTTTTAATAACTAGTGATAGTGAAGATATTACAAAATGGACAAGCGATTATATAAAATACAATAAATAAAGACGCCTTTGGCGTTTTTATTTATTTACATATATGAATTCATTAACAACCTATGGTGTTAATGAATTAATTATATAAAATACAATAAATAATATTAAAAATGCCTTTAGCATTTTTAATATTATTTGTTAAATAGCTGTTAAATAAAATACTATAAATTATATTATATTAATAAAGACCTTAATCGTTCTCTAACATTTTCTAATTCAAATTGTCTAGTAATATCAGCACCACGACCTGTTCCGTGACTTAAAATCGCATCTTTTGTTGCTAATAATACTTGTTTAGGTAATTCATT
>Ga0172365_10001545_pt1 | contig 16678 bp, 18 predicted proteins | sample LakKivSesite48cm_FD_114535 | JGI IMG/M metagenome (GOLD analysis project Ga0172365, IMG submission 114535) | Sediment microbial communities from Lake Kivu, Rwanda - Sediment site 48cm | ecosystem: Environmental > Aquatic > Freshwater > Lake > Sediment | place: Rwanda: Western Province, Lake... | reverse complement strand
CCTTAGGCTCGTCCATCCTGTAGATCAATCCTGGAAACTGCTCCGGCTCATACATGGTTTTTCTAAGCGTGGAAACTGCTTCCAAATCTATTTTTCCGCCTAAGCTTGCAGAAGCAACGATGTTCACAACCTTCAAGTCCGGCTTGCTGATGATGATTATTCCGCCCTTTTTCAGTTCTTTAACAACTGTCATAACAGCTCTGCGGGATTCCTTTTCGGATTTTGCTCCTGTACAAACCATTTTACCAGAACTGAAAATCAGCGTGGCTGTCTTCGGTCTCTTCAGCCTAAACACAAGTCCAGGAAACTGTTCTGGACGATACTCAACTCCTGGATTACCCTTCACCACAGCGTTTAAGTCAACCCTCTGGTTTAGGGTGGCAGTGGCAACAACGTTTTGAATGTTTATTACGGCTTTAGTCTTCGGCATTAAAAACCACTTCTTATAGTGTAGCGGATGCTTATATGCCCTTTATTAAAGTCTTATGTTGCCAGTGTATAGAAGCCTCCTGCGCATTCCCTTTTTTCTGTGAGCGCGCACTATGATTTAAAACGGTTCTCTCCGCCAAATATTGTATGGGCATTGGTTCCAGCAGTAGCTGCCTCCCTTAAAAACACAGTTCCGGCATTCAGGTCTATCAAAAAACCTAGGCTTACTCACAACTCTTCCACAGTACGGATATGCCACGAAGTTTCACTTTTAGTTTGTGGGTAGCGCTTTTCCAAGCTTGAGCGCCCACGTCTTTTGTGAGTTAGCCTGGACTTGAGTGTGGCACAAATTCTCGGGCGTAAGAGACCCGCGGCAAAGCGAAGTGAAACATGTTTAAGAGCGAGATGTGCTTCTTGAAAGAGTGTTACAACGGTGAATACTTGTGTCTCAACCTGTTTATGGAACAATAGTAAACTATCGAATAGGCATCAGAACACAAATGCCGAAATGGTGCCTAATCCAAATTGCAGATGCAAATTCCGTCTCTAAGGCAGGCCAACTCATCGGACGAAAAGTGGTCTTGAAATATGGGAAGAACGATTTCATCGGCAAAATTGTGAGTTTGCACGGCAAGAAAGGCGTGGTCACAGCCAAATTCCGCAAAGGAGTCCCTGGCCGAGCCATCGGCGCAACTGTCGAATTAGTCAGCTAGCGCGCGCTGGATTCCGACGGCTGATCTGGACGACAACGGTGAGATCGACATTTTCGACATAATGCTGCTAGCCTCCAATTTTGGACGCAAATTGTAGCCCTTATGTGTCTTCTAATAGTGCGCGCTTATATGGTCAAGAATCTCTAACCAAGCCGAGGCTACGTTTTTAAGCAGCATACGCGTAGCATGTGGCATGACATTTGATTTTCAGTTCAGCCAAAGCTGGTACGTGCTTTTCTTTGCATTTCTCCTAGCCTGGCTGACGTTGGCGATCATAAGAAGAAAGCACTTAGGAAAGAAAGAAGCGAAAGAACAGTTAATCCTGGGCCTGCTCGGGTCATGTGCCCTGCTGTCCACGGAGATCTTCGCCGCATCGATGAACCTGTGGAATTATGTACCCAGAAACTGGCCCGTAATACTGTGGCCCACCTACTTCGTAGCCATACTTTTCGGTTACCAATTACTTAGACTAGTGGAGCGCGCGCTAAGCCTAAAACACTACGATAATGCGGGGAAAAAAAGCAATTTTGAAGTTGGAAGCGTTGCGAAAATGGAGAAATGATAAAAAATTTGAATTAGATATGTTTGTATCGAATTCTTGTTAATGCTATTACAGCAGAAAAGCTAAATGAACTTTAGAAAAATAATACTTGCACTTCAAAAGTCATTTTACTTCATTTCGTCTTCACTTTTGTTCATAAACCACATAACTCTTACCTTTTTCTGTTAAACTAACCATTTTAGGTGCCTTACTATTGTCTATAATGATAAGTCCTTGACTCTCTAGATCCTTTATGTCTCGCCACCATCCAGGCAATTCATATAGTGGAATAGGCTCATTTGTTTCGGCCAACATCTTAACTATGTCCCTTCTGTATTGCTCTCTTCCTTTGATACCTTTAATAGGCTTGATTTCCTTAACCATCAATCCTTCCATCTATCTCACCATGTTCTCTTCTGGTTCAAATATTAATATCAATTTAATTAATATGCCCACTCAAAAGTTCTGCGTCAACCTCTTTATCGAATCGTGGGTCGATCGACCATATGCTCTTTTCAAGTGAGACGTTCAGCACCAGCAAATTGTCCAGACAACAATTTTCTCCGCCGTCCAGACAAATCAGCACCGAGAAGCATTCATTTAACCGTCAACATGAACCAACATTCCATTGTCTTGACAAATGCCGCACGGAAAGTTTTGACTAAAGCACAGTACCGCTGAATCTTGAACGCCACTTGGAATTTTCAGTAGGGGCAAGATACCACCATAACAAACCCGTAGACCTGTCGCAACTTTAGATAACCCTGGCCTAAGACACGCCGCCCGCGATTGTCTTCCTCGCCCAAGTTCAAGACCAAGGTGGAAACTCCCGCAGAAAACGCTAGATATACCACTGCCGCTGCCGTATATAACCAATAGTTGAAGGATGAAGAGAACGAATCCATCAAGAGTGCTCGTGACATGATCAACAAGCTTATGCCGTTCCATGTTGCTATCATCTCTGTTGCCCTGGCTAGTTCATTCCACGCCGACCATCTGGACCCAACATCGCATCGCTTGACAGCGCCGAAAGTGGCGCGCATGTGTGTTCCTAAATTCCCCTTTCCAAGTCTGATACAGTTGGGTCGCATCTTCTAAACGATGCTTCTCGTATTCCAAGACACATGACTATCTATAGAGGAGGCAAAACCAGAATGATGAGCCACCTCGCGGACGAATTTAGGAACAGGCATGCGCGCTAAGGTGAAATCTTCAGGACTCCTTTGCTACTGAGCGCGGACGTTTGGGTTTGGGATAAAACTTTACCTTTTTATCAGTTACTCATCTGCCTCTTCCAGATAACTGTTTTTTGCATGGTTAACATGGGTTTTCTGTCTTTTTTTGGGCGTTTTTTTGGCGGGGAACTGATTTTTCGGGGTTTTCTGGTTTGTGTTTTGTGGAAAAAGAAGAGGGCAAACCATTGACACGTTTATTAACGAAGAGGCTTACCTGTTTGCAAAGTTTCTGATCGATGTTCCAAGAATAGCGAGCCTAGCCTAATGGAAATAAGCGGAGATATCTCCCGAAGTCCAAACTAATAGATCGATCGAACAAAAACGAGATTACAACCATTTACGCATCTAGCGCGAAATGCACGAACTAAAACGATAGATTAAAGTTGTACTTACATGGATTTCATGAATGAACAGCTTAGGTGTCATATATGAGCCTAAAGAAAGACATTTTCAATCATAATGTCCCATTGGCATCGATAGTCTCTAAATGCCTTGATTTAGCCAAAAAGGTCAATCTATTAGATGACATTCAGTGACTTTATGTGTAGAATTGACAAGTTTTAAATCTCAAGGATAGCACAAAGAATCGTTGTTGTTTTGAGGTGAGAAGTTGGGTGAGCTTTCTTATGACGAGTTTCAACGGTTGAAAAAAAATATGATGAAATAGTTAAAAACAAGCAATCAATTCAGGATAAATGGGAAGATATAGGAACACAGTGCTGGAGCTGTGGAAAGGACAATGAACACGGTTTGCGAATAAAGAGTTGTTGGATAGGCGATGAGGCAATCTGCATCTGGCAACCAAAACATTACCATCTAGCATTTTTAGGCGTTCTCAATGGTGGAATTATTCCGACCGTAATGGATTGTCATTGTTTGAATACAGCGAATGCGTGGGCTTACTCCGACTACATCAAGGGGACAGTTTCAGAGAGTCAAGAACTTGATACAAAGCTGCCTCCTTATTTGACTGGGTATTTACAGATCAAATATCTACGTCCAGCTTCGATAGAAAAACCAATTCTTCTGCGAGCACGGGTCAAGGAGATGAAGGGGAGAAAAATAACTGTGACTTGTTCACTTTTCTCTGAAGGCATTGAGGAAGAGTGCGCTCATATGGAGTTTGTTGCTGTTAGTCTCTTTTGATGATAGGTGATATGGATTATAGAGCCATCTCAATATGAATGGTGTAAGAACGGCATGCATAGAAGTTTCTTTCTTAAATCTTTGGTTCAACTTGTAATGGTATCACACACTAAGAAAGGAAAGAGGTCGATCGATCGGGTTATCCGAGTTTATGCTGTGGTGTTAGGGGTTTCGGGGTCAAACCGTGAAACCTATTAGTAAAGAACAGGTATTCCCCTTGGGGGGCAAATTCAATTGAATGTTGGGATGGTGATAATCGGTTTTCTCTTGATGTGTGGGGGCTTTGTTCTCTGGTTTGTGCCCTTCATAGGAATCCTCGGCTTTCTTGGACTAGCCCTTGGTTTGATTCTGTTTGTTGTAGGCTTTGTGATTCCGAGCGAAAGAAGGCAAGAACCAATAGTAGTTTAACAACAGCAACAACCCTTTGCGCCTCAGCAACCCGTACAGCAGAATGTCATTTGGGCAATATGTCCGCAATGCAGAAACCGAATACCATTTGATTCGAACTTTTGCCAAAAATGTGTGCACCCGCTTTTGATTATACCCCCCGTCTTGTCTCCCATTGGGATTACTGCTTTTGGATACCATAACTCTTTTTCAGTTATTATCTTTTCGAAATTCTCATCGATTTTCTTGGAAAGAAGGAAATCCGCCTCTTGCGCTTCTTTTTCACTAACGCCACACTTAGGACACTGATACTTCATTCTAATCGGTTTTCCTTCTCTCCATTCCAGCCAATCAAAAATGGCAGATTTATCATGGCACTTAGGACAAGATGTCTGGTATAGTCCTAGTAATTCTTGTTCTATCTTCAATTTTATTTGTCCATATCCATCCCAGAATTTGTTGACATCCAAAGGTTTCACCTCCATTTCGGTGACGTACGTTGCTAGAGGATTAAGGTCAACTCCTATGACTCTTCTCTTCAGACGCAATCCCTCAACTATGGTTACGCCGCCACCACAAAAAGGGTCCAGGATGATATCATTTGGTTCAGAATAGTGAGTTATCAGTTCAGAAAATACGTTATGAGGCCGCCTAGCCCAGAACTTATGCATCATGTACACAGGAGTGTGAGGCTTTGCTTGTATAGCCTTGCTGTATGGCTTGCTCTTTCGTCTGATGTGTAAATCAAGCATTTTATCCAGGGTTTTTTCGACCATCTTCGACTCACTTCTTTAATGTTTCCTCTTTAATGTAAGCTTTTCCAGACAGATACGAGATGACGATGTTCTTTGCAATTTCCGAGTCTGTTTTCCCTATTGTACGTCCTCGTTTCTCGATAAGCTTCCATTGTCCATTAGAAAAGGCTACTTGACCTTTTCTGGCTTTTTCTCTTCCTTGCCATTTTCTTCACAATCTGAACGGGTTCTATTTATATTCTTTTTGTTTGAATGTTTCGTCAAAATCCTTCGGAAACGAGCATGATAACCCAAGGTTCAAAAACCATTTTGGATTCGTTCGTTAGAACTTGCAGAAAATTCGAGCCTGACTTTCCAGTTTACCCCATATCTTTCTTAGGATGCTTCATTGCTTCTGTATTCTCATGTTGTAGCTTGTTTTGACGCCTGCTTTTTCGAAGATCTTTCCAACAGGACAATCCCTTGTTGTCAGTTCTTGGATTCTTTGGATTCTGTCTTCCGGCGCATCTGTCTTAACCGTAATGTCAAATTTGGTCTCGGTTATCGTCCCCGCTTCTTCAGATTTGACTCCTTCCACCTTTATCTCCAAATCCTTCAAGCTAATGCGCATTTTACTCGCTGTTAGGGCAAATATGGTTGCATGGCATCCTGCAAAACTCATAAGTGCAAGCTCGAGCGCTGAAGACCCCATATCCGTTCCACCACTACCACGAGCAAGGTCAAGGCAAAAGACATGAGCCCTGCCATCATCAACATCGATCCTGAAATTCTCAACCAATTTTGCATTTGCATAAAGTTTCGCCAAAAATATTCACCTCCAACCAGACTCTACAACTAAAGAAAAAAAAGATTTATGGAAGTTTCTTTTTGCACAGGAACCAGTCAGTGCATGCGTAGCCTTCTTGCATTCGTTTTTCAGCAGCATCTTGCGTGAGCGGCGGTGGAACAATGACTTCTTCTCCTGGACGCCAGTTCGCCGGCAAAGCAATCCTATACTTGTCGGCAGTCTGCAAGCAGTCAATCAGCCGTAGAATTTCCTGCATGTTTCTTCCAACATTTAATGGATAGTAAATCATAGCCCTCAAAGTCATCTCAGGATCAATCAAAAACACGCAACGCACCGTAGCCGTGGTGCTTGCAGCCGGATGAATCATGCCGAACAAATGTGCTACCTTCATGTCAAGATCTGCTATGACTGGAAAAGGAATCTCCACACCCAGCTTCTCCTTAATCGTCCTCACCCAAGCAATATGCGAGTAAACACTGTCAATGCTAAGGCCGATCAGCTGCACATTTCTCTTCACAAGCTCATCATAAATCTTCGCGAACGCCGCAAACTCCGTCGTGCAAACAGGCGTGAAATCTGCAGGATGCGAAAATAGAACAACCCATTTTCCTTTGAAATCTGAAAGCTTTATCTTTCCATGAGTCGTGACCGCTTCAAAATCTGGCACTGGTTCATTCAATCGCAAGAGAGGTCTTTGTTCTTCAACTTTTCCTTCCATCTTTCATCACCTTCTTACATTTTGAGACAAAAGTTTTTTATGTAAGGCTTTCTTATATGTTTTTCGTACAAAAAAGTAACAAAAACGAACCAAAAAGTACGAAATATGGAATGACTCGAAATGTCATTGTTAGATGAAAGAGATGCACGAATAATCGAAATGCTAGAAGAGGACGGAAGAAAAACCTTCAAAGAAATAGCTGAGGCACTGAACGTGAGCGAAGCCGCCGTGCGGAAAAGAGTCCAAGTCCTTCTGCGAAACGGCGTCATAAAAAAGTTCACCATCAAAGTTGACCACACCAAGATCGGCATGAACACTGTGGCAATCGTGGGCATAGACGTAGACCCGACAAGACTGCTTGACACGGCGCAGAAGCTCTGCGAATCTAAAGAAATAAGGTGCGTTGCAACATCCAGCGGAGACCACATGATAATGCTGGAAATCTGGGCGCAGAACGGTAGAGAGTTGACAAAACTAATATCTGAGAAAATTGGAACTTTGGAAGGAGTAAAAAGGGTCTGTCCAGCGATGATTTTAGAAAAGTTGAAAGGCTAGAGGGTAGGTGAAAAGAATGAGTTTGATTCCTGACGAGCAAAAGGAACATATAAGAAGTCAACTTGCGGAAAATATGGTTAACCCTGTACGAGTTATCATGTTCACTCAAGAAATGGAGTGCAAATTCTGCGCAGAAACCAAACAGCTAATGATTGAACTGGCAGCTTTGAACGACAAGATCAAAGTTGAAGTTCATGATTTTCTGGCAGATTCGCAGATGGCCAAGGAGTATGGAGTTAACAAGATCCCAGCACTTGTCATTATGGGCGAAAAAGACTACGGAATAAGGTTCTATGGGCTTCCGTATGGCTTCGAATTCCAAGCCCTAATGGAAGACCTGAAAACGGTCTCAAGTAGAAGAACAGACCTTTCAGAAGAAACGAAAGCAAAACTCAGGGAAATCAAAACTCCAGTCAACATCAAAGTTTTCACAACCCTCACATGTCCACACTGCCCAGTTGCTGCAATCATGGCCCACAAATTTGCAATGGAAAACGACCTGATAAAAGCCGAGGTCATCGATGCAAGCGAATTTCCAGAGCTGGCCATAAAATACATGGTCATGGCAACTCCAAAAACTGTGGTCAATGAGAAAATCGAGTTTATAGGAGCAGTTCCTGAAAACCTCTTCTTAGACCAAGTCTTGCAGGCAACTCGTTAAGCCTAGTTTCCATATTTTTGGTTGTGTGGTTGAAGTAGGATGAAAGAGAAAGAAGTTGTTCTTCAAATCCTCGGCATGCACTGTCCAGCTTGTGCACAGGGAATTGAAACAGTGCTGGGAAGAATGGACGGGATCATAGAGGGTAAAGTTAATTTTGCAGCCAAAGAAGCTATTATAAAGTTTGATGAAGAAAAAACTAGCTTGGACAAGATCAAGGCAGCTATAAAGAGGGGAGGATACGAAGCAGTAGAACAGGTTGAAGACACGGTTGAAAAAAGAAGAAAAGAAGTAAGAAACAGAATGCTGCTCTTCTTCTTCGGCCTTGCCCTAACAATCCCAATAGTTTTCATCACCTACTTCCTGACTTTTCCAGAAAAGAACTACGTGCTGCTGGCGCTAACAACTCCCGTGCAGTTCATCGTAGGCTTTCACTTCTACAGAGGCGCCTACAATTCGATTAGAAACAGATTCGCTGACATGAACGTCCTCGTAGCCCTAAGCGCCTCAACCGCCTACATCTACTCAGTCTACTCCACATTCTTCCCCGCAGGGGGCATGGCGTTCTACGAAGCTTCAGCCGTAGTCATTACAACAATAACCTTGGGCATGCTGCTTGAAGACATGGCCGTTGAACGGACTGGCGAGACGATTAAGAAGCTTATGGCACTTCAACCCAAGACCGCCATCGTAGCCCGCAACGGCGAAGAAAAAGAAATCTCAATTGCTGAAGTGCAAGTTGGCGACATAATCATAGTCAAACCGGGCGAACGCATTCCCGTTGACGGAGCAGTGACAGAAGGCCGCAGCTTCATAGATGAATCCATGATCACCGGCGAATCATTGCCCGTTGAAAAACTTGTCGGCAACGCGGTTTACAGCGGAACAATAAACAAGACAGGCACATTAAAATTCAAAGCTGAAAAAATTGGATTAGAAACCACTTTATCACAGATAGTCAGGCTAGCCCGCGAAGTGCAGGCAAGTAAGGCGCCGATCCAAAGGCTCGCGGACAAAGTTGTCAATGTCTTCGTTCCAATTGTCGTCACCATAGCCATATTTGCGCTTCTGGTCTGGCATTTTGCCTTCAACGACGAGATGATGGCCCTAACCACAGCAGTCTCGGTCCTAGCAATATCCTGTCCTTGCGCATTGGGCATAGCAACTCCAGCTGCGATAATGCTCGGCGTAGGCAAGGGCGCTGAAAGCGGAGTCCTCATCAAAAACAGCGCCGTCCTCGAGGTTGTAAAGAACCTTGACACAGTTGTCTTCGACAAGACAGGCACATTAACCAAGGGCAAGCTGGAAGTCACAGGAATCATTGCAGAAGACAAGAAAGCCTTGTTGGAAGTTGCTGCCATTGCTGAGAAAAGGTCTGAACACCCTATAGGCGAAGCCATCGTCAAAAAGGCTGAGAGCGAACGAATCACCGTCGGGGAACCAGACTCTTTCGAAGCCCTGCCAGGCTTCGGCGTAGCTGGCAAGATTAAACGCAAAAAAATCCTGATCGGAAACCGCGCACTGATGATGAACAACAGGATAACAATTGAACACTTGGAAAGCGAAATTGAAAGGCTAGAAGGCGAAGGCAAAACCGTGCTCATCGCCGCAGTTAACGGCAATGCCTCCGGATTGCTGGCTGTTTCTGACACGCTTAAGGAACATTCGAAAGAGGCCGTTGAGACGCTGCAGAAAATGGGCCTCAAAGTTGTTATGCTGAGCGGCGACACCAAGAGAACAGCAGAGGCAATAGCCAAACAGCTGGGCATCAATGAAGTCCTAGCCGAAGTTGTTCCAGCCCAGAAGGTTGAAGAGATAAAGAAACTGCAAGGCCAAGGACGATTCGTCGCCATGGTCGGCGACGGAATAAACGATGCACCAGCAATCACGCAGGCAAACGTTGGAATAGCCATCGGAAGCGGAACCGACATCGCAATCGAAGCAGGCGACATAGTCCTGATCAAGGACGACCCGCGCGACGTAGCCGTCAGCATAAAACTCAGCAGAAAAACACTTGGCAAAATCAAGCAGAACCTGTTCTGGGCATTCTTCTACAACGTGATAATGATTCCCCTAGCCGCAGGCGTACTATTCCCATCCCTGCACATTCTGATTCCACCAGAAGCCGCAGCAACCTCAATGATACTCAGCGACATAACCGTCGTCGGAAACTCCATGCTGCTCAGAAGATGGAACCCATAAACCGCGTTAATCAGTCTCAAATGACGTTATCGATTTGAATAGATAAAATTTGAGAAAAGAAACTGGCCAAACCGAGGGCGCGAATTCCTTTGTTACCTAGGGGCAACAATAACAGGAATGTCAGCCATGCCCTAAGACTTTGTTTCTCCACCAGCATATTTAGCTGGGTTCGCGTCAAAGGTCTCCTTGCAAAACGGATTACAGAAAAAGTAGGTCTTACCCTTATACTCTGTCTTGTATTTGGCCGTCTTTTCATTCACTTCCATTCCACAGATCACATCCTTAGCCAAACGTTCCACCTCCCATTTTATCTATATTCCAGTTTGTTTTGGGAAGTATTTAAATGCAAAATGCCTTGGGAAACGTGGATGATTTAGAATTCAATCGAAGATTCGGATCGAGATATACTTTTATGGTTGCATGGCGAAGTAGAGTGAGGAGACCTCTTCTTGTCTTCGCTTGAACATTTGCAAAACGGCAGGTACGAAGTTCTAAAGAAGCTAGGTGAAGGCGGAAAAGGCATCGTGTACAAAGCAAGAGACACGATCGATCGCTTAAAGGGATTCTTGCATAGTCTTCAAAGCGTTTTCGATATCCTTCCGCTCTGAATTCTCCAACGGCAACGCCGGTTTCCGTGGATATCCGGCTGGCAGTCCCTGTAGCTTCAATGCTTCCTTGATGGCTGAAAGTTGGTTATGCTTCTTTACGAGCACATCGTTCAAAAATGACATCTGCCGCTGGAGTCTGCTCGTCTCTTCAAAGTCACCTTTTCTGAACGCTTCATATAGGGTGCTACACAGCTTGGGAAATGCGTTTGCAACCGCGATGATTGCGCCTTTGCCTCCTAGCAGCAAAGTTGATAAAGCTACGTCCGCCGTTCCCGCCAGTATCGAGATTTTGTCGCCTACCAACCTTATGATTTCAGCTATCATTCCTATGCTTCCGCTACTGTCCTTCACCCCGACCACTCCTTCGCATCTGGATACGAGTTGAGAGACAACGATTGGTTCCAGTGAAAACCCCGTGAATTTTGGCACATTGTAAAGAATTATTGGAAGGTCAACAGCCTCCAAAACAGTTCTGTAATGCTCATAGATTTCTCTGTTTGTGAGTTTAAAGTAGAAAGGCGTCACTACAAGCCCGGCATCAACACCCAAATCTTTCGCGTCCTTGGTGAACATTATGGTTTCTTGAGTACTCATGCTGCCTGTACCTGCGACAACAGGAATCTTTCCGTTAACCTCCTCCACAACAGTTTTAATGACCTTCATTCGCTCTTCGCGACTAAGATACGGAGCCTCACCATTGCTTCCACAGGGCACTAACCCTGACACTCCGCCCTCTACCCAGAACCTCACACACTCTCTAAGCCCTTCCACATCGAGCTCACCCTCACGCGTAAAAGGTGTTATGTGAGGCACGGATATTCCGGTTAAGCTGAGCCTAGACATGTTTTCCCTCTCAAGGCTCTAAGCTACAAGCACTATATATACGCAACAGACCTAGACGACTCGACTTTTTATCTGACGCATGTTACCTTGCGTCCAAGGCTGAAACACAGTTTTTCAGATGAGTGAAAAGTAACTGGGCAGTAAATGATTTAAACCGAGAGTCGACATGACCTTGTTCTGTGAGGATATAATGGCTGAAGATGTTGACTTATCATTTCTAGATCAACCTGAGATACTCAGAATTGCCTTTTATCCACGAAAAAGCCCAGTTAAGCCTCCTAGGCCCAACGCAAAGAACTATTTCATAGAAGTCGAAAAGGGAGTCAGAGTTGGATGCAGATTCCACACAGTGGGATTCGATTGTCCTTCCTTACTGTACTTTCATGGCAACGGCGCAATCGTAGACGACTTGGATCAGTTTGCGCCATTTTACAATGAGCTTGGGATCAACCTGTTCGTAGCAAGCTATCGTGGGTATGGATTTAGCGACGGGACTCCGACAATAACTAACCTAGTCAAAGACTCTCATCCAATCTTTGAAGCATTCAAAAAAATAGTTGAAGAGCACAATTTTAGGAAAAGCCTTCTTGTCATGGGACGCTCAATTGGAAGCATTCCGGCTGCAGAAATAGTACACCACTACCAGAATGACACCCAAGGACTAATAATCGAAAGCGGCCCGGCCAACAACCTCAGACAGTACATCAGAGGCCTAATCCCACCCTACCATCCCATTTGGGGCAATGAATGGAAGTTCCTAAATAAAGTTAAGCTGCGATCAATCTATAAACCAACACTAATCATTCATGCCCAATGTGACAGCGTCATTCCATTAGAGGAAGCTAGAGAACTGTATGACAATTCCGCTGCTAAAGACAAACGCCTAGAAATAATTCCAAACGCAGACCATAACGATCTGATGATCATAGGGAAACAACAATACTACAGAGCGATCCAAGAATTTATAAGAACTTACAGTTAACAGCCAGCGCCTACTTTCTCTCGATCAGCTCAATCAAAGTCCCATCTGGATCCTCGACGAAAGCTATCAATGAACCCCCTGGCTTAAGCCTAAAGGGCTCATCCGTAATCGTTACTTTCTCCTTTCGGAACATGGAAATCATCCGTTCCATATCCTTGATTTCAAAAGCGATGTGGTCAAACACTCGATTCTCATAAACAGGTTGAATGAACTTCTTCTGACTCCTGTAGAACGTCAGCTCAAGCTCAGCCCCCTTCCCTTTTGGATCTTGGAGAAATGCAATTTCAGCATTGTTTTGAGGTATCTCTTGCCGACCCAGAAGCTTAAGACCCATCAACCTAGTGTAGAAGTCAATCGATCTGTTCATATCGCTCGTTCGGATACTGGTATGAACAAACATTAACCATTCCTCATCAATATTGACTATCCACGCTTTCAGCATATAGAATTAACGGCTTCGCCACGACATCAATTCTCTGTATTGGGCACCAAGCACTCAAAATCCTCAAAAATTGGTTTTTCATGTTCGATGCTTTATCGGTGAAAGTCTTATCCGCAGTTTGTCTCTATTGAGAAATGGGGAAAGAAGTCTTTGACTGACGTCTCGAAGGTCAGTTTACTAGGCATGTGTTGAAAAGTTTGAGGTCATGGAGCATTATGGTTTTAAGATAAGCGAGAAGCAAGTCATTGGCACACTTCATGATTTGCTTGATCTAAAAGTTGATGAAGAAGCGTTTTTTGCCCCTTTATCAGAATGCCTTCTTTGAGAACACTTACTCTGAAAGATGGAGAAAGATTTCTCAACTCGACCAAGTCAACTGGAATCCCCACATCAAGTTCGATTTGCGCGTTAAGGCTTAAAAGTTCTTTAAAGTTAAGTGTTGGGGCGGAATAAACGCAAATATCTAAGTCTCTAACGCTGTTTCGTCTTGTTAGGCTACCGAAGATCATTGCGAGTAAGACCCTCTTTTCATTGACTAATGATTCTTTGAGCGTCTTGACGATTTTGTTCTTTTCCTTCTGCCTAAGCTTGTAGAATCGTATCTTGTCATATGCTGATTCCATATTTTTCTTCCACTCTCCTCAGGAATCTGTCGACTTCTTTGAAGTCGTTTTTGATCGAGTCATAGACTTGAGCGTCGTCTATGGTCCAGTAGCGGTGGGTCAACAGGTTTCTGAGCCTCATTAATGCAATTAAATCTTTGGCGCACTCGCAGATGTGTTTTTCTTCCATGATGCTAAAACATTCGGAAAAGGATCGTGGTTCGCGTGCAAAGTCTTCTGTTGCAATGTGCACACATATACTTCCTAGGGCTTCGGCGAGCACGATGATGTGATACCTGATGGCGTATTTCTCATTCAAGTCTAGTTTAGCGAAAGATTTCGAAGTCAGCCTCTTGAGCTCCGACTTAGCCTCCAAGGCTTCATTAATTCTTTGTCTAAGATGGTCTGCATTTACGGGCATTATGACCAGCACTAAATAGTTGATTTCTCGGAATAATAACACTATTGCTCCCTCTTCAGACTGGCACAGTACTAACTGTCAGATTATCTTACGTGTTCAAATCAGTTCTTTAGAAAAAAAGCCCAATGGACAGCCACCGGACTCATGTTTCCAACTAGACCTGCTGAGTGTTACAGTTGAAGCCATGATAGAGGCTATCTTCTATACTCTCCGCAATTTTCTGGTGTGAAACTTGTAGTATTGAGTCGTAAAGCTTTAATTTTCCTATTTGAATCAACACCTAACAAGCTAGGAAGGTTACAGTCTTGGTTACCTTAAATCTTGACAAAATCTTCAACCCAAAGAGCGTCGCCATAATTGGCGCTAGTGATGAAGAAGGTTCTGTTGGTTACGCATTGACGAAGAATTTTATAGAGTTAGGATTTGAAGGCAAGGTTCACCCAGTTAACATCCGCAAAACCGAAATTCTCGGCCTCAAGGCCTACCCGACCGTGGAGCAAATAGCCGACCCGATTGACCTTGCCGTAATCGCGACGCCGGCCAAAACCGTGCCTGACGTGCTTGACCAGTGTGGAAAAGCCGGCATAAAAGGCGCAATCATCATTTCAGCGGGCTTCAAGGAAGTTGGACCTGAAGGCAAAGCATTGGAAGATAGAATAGCCGAAATCAAGAAGAAATATGGGATGCGAATTGTAGGCCCGAATTGTTTAGGGGTCATCCGCCCAATCGTCCGCCTTAATGCCACTTTCATAAATAGACTGCCAAAACCTGGCAAAATAGCCTTCATCTCTCAAAGCGGCGCGTTAGGCTCTGCAATATTAGACTGGGCAATGCATGAAAACATCGGCTTCAGCAACTTCGTATCCTTGGGTTCAATGATCGACGTAGACTTCGGCGACCTCATCGACTACTTCGGTACCGACCCGAAAACAAGAAGCATCCTCATGTACATTGAAGGAATAGCAGACGCCCGCAAATTCATGAGCGCTGCAAGACACTTCGCAAGAACCAAACCAATAATTGTCGTCAAAGCCGGCAAATTCAGCGAAAGCGCGAAAGCCGCTGCTTCCCACACAGGCTCGCTTACAGGCGAGGACATGATCTATGATAAGGCGTTCAAACGTGCCGGCATAGTGCGAGTAGACGAAATCGCTGACCTATTCAACTGTGCCGAAGTCTTGGGCACGCAGCCCCTGCCAAAAGGGCCAAACCTTGCAATAATCACCAACGCTGGCGGGCCTGGAGTGATGGCAACAGACGCCCTAATCGCCCAAGGAGGAAAACTTGCCCAGCTCAGTCAAAAGACAATGGACGCGCTTAACAGCATATTGCCCCATTTCTGGAGTCGAGGCAACCCCATTGACATTTTGGGAGATGCAAAAGCAGACAGATACAGAGCGGTGGTTGAAGCTTGCTTGAACGATGAAAACGTTGACGGCATAGCCATAATTTACACTGCTCAAGCTGTTGTAGAACCGATTGAAGTTGCCAGAGGCATCGTGGAACTGGTCAAAAGCAGAGGCTACCAGAACAAGACAATCTTAACATCTTTCATGGGCTACGGAGCAGTAGAAGAGGCTAACCGCATATTTAATGAAAACAACATCCCAACCTACTCCACGCCTGAACAGGCCATCAAAACCTACCATTACATGTACCAATACAAACGCAATCTCGAACTGCTCTATGAAACACCTGAAGAACTGCCCGTGGACGTCGTGCCCCCAAAACGGCCGTTAATGGTGATAATGAGAAACGTTGCAACTGAGAACCGCGAAATACTAAACGAAGCAGAAGCTAAAACCTTCCTGGAATATTATAACTTCCCAGTTGTAAAAACCAGAGTCGCCCAAACAGAAGATGAAGCCGCACAGCTAGCCGCACAAATAGGCTACCCAGTCGTGTTCAAAATCCTATCTCCCCAAATAGTGCACAAGACCGAAGTCGGCGGCGTTGTACTAGACCTCACAAATGAAACTGAAGCTCGAGAAGCCTTCAACCGAATCATAAAAAACGCCAAAGCGTACAATCCAAACGCGCAGATTCTAGGCATAACCGTCCAACCGATGATAAAGAAACGAGGCTACGAAGTCATAATAGGTGCAAAAGCCGACCCCTTGTTCGGTCCTGTGATTCTGTTTGGAATGGGAGGCATCGGCGTAGAACTGTTCAAAGACTTCGCCATCGGAATCCCACCGTTGAACCAAACCCTAGTCAGAAGGATGATGGAAGAAACCAAGGTTTTCCAGCTTCTGAAAGGCTACAGAAACGTGCCCCCAGCCAACATCAAGCTTCTGGAAGAGATAATGGTGCGTTTCAGCCAAATGCTTGTCGATTTTCCGCAACTTAAGGAAGTCGACATCAACCCACTATTTATAGATGAAAAAGAAGCCTTCGCCATCGACGCCCGCATCGTGATCAACAAGGAACGCGTATTCGCAAAACTTGAACCTCACCAGCACCTAGTCATAACTCCATACCCGAAAAAATACGAAACCATGTGGAAACTCCGAGACGGCAGAACAGTAATACTAAGGCCTATAAAACCTGAAGACGAGCCGTTATGGCTGGAAATGTTCCAAAACTTCTCAGAAGAATCCATACGATACCGCTTCTTCCAAATAATCAAAGACACACCGCACGAAATGAGGGTG
>Ga0172365_10001542_pt1 | contig 16686 bp, 16 predicted proteins | sample LakKivSesite48cm_FD_114535 | JGI IMG/M metagenome (GOLD analysis project Ga0172365, IMG submission 114535) | Sediment microbial communities from Lake Kivu, Rwanda - Sediment site 48cm | ecosystem: Environmental > Aquatic > Freshwater > Lake > Sediment | place: Rwanda: Western Province, Lake... | reverse complement strand
TCTCTGGCTCTCATAACACCGAAAAATCAAACATATCTTCAAGCAAGGCGTTGACCCATTGGCTGACCTGCCGCCTGGCGGTGACGGCCCTGACGATCTCGTTGACGCCTTTTTTTGTTCCCATCCAGATGGCTCCCACCATGGCTCCACCTTGAAGAACGATCTTCTTATAAACCCCGTCGTCTTCTTTCAATTTCCTGATTTCCTGATAATCCAGTCCCTCGGGGTTCACCAGTCCGACTGAAGTGAGGTAAATCCCGGCCACTTTGAGAGTGTTGGAGGGAACCGTCCCCTCGTACTTTTTTGGCTCACCGAGGATGTTGTAAGCGACAGTCCGCGCCTGGTCGAAGGAGGCGGGGATGATGCCGTAGATCTTCCCCTGGTGCTGGATGCTGTCCCCGGCGCCGAATATCTGGGGCTGGTTGGTCCTGAGAAAATCATCGACGACGAGACCTTTGTCGGTCATCAGCCCAGCCTCTTTGAGGAGCCCGAGGTTCGGCCTGACGCCGGCCGCGACGATGGCCAGGCTCCCGACCGTCTCTTTCCCTCCTCTAAACTTCAATCCCGTGACCTCTTTCTGGCCCAGGATTTCCTCAGTCGCAACGCCCAGACGGACACGAATACCCTGGCTCTCGACCAGCTTCTTGAGAAGAGAGGCTCCCTGCAGGTCAAGTTGGCGGGGCAGCAGCCGGTCGAAAAATTCAACGACTTCGACTTCGGCGCCCCGGCTTTTGATGGCCCGGGCGATTTCGAGGCCCAGGAGCCCGCCGCCGATGATGACGACCCGAGAGTGGTCCTTCAGGTAGTCGAGAATAGCCAAGGCGTCCTCCAGAGTCCGGAGCGTGAAAACTCCCCGTTTTTTGGATCCCTTGATGGCCGGGATGAAAGAAGAAGCGCCGTTGGCCACTAAAAGGGCATCATAGCTCTCCTTATCGCCGCTTTCGATCTCGACTTCTCGGGACTCCGGATGAATCTTCCTAATCGGCTTGCCCAGATGAATGTTGATGTTCTGCCGAATATGCCAGTCCCCGGAGAAGGCAAAAAGACGCTCATAAGGCAGCCTGCCGGCGATGTGCTCGATCAGGTTGGGACGAGGATAATAAGGGTACTTCTCCTCAGCGTAGATGTGGACCTCAACCCCGGAGTCCAGCTCGCGCAGGGTTTTGGCTGCCATGGTTCCGGCCAACCCGTTGCCGATAACGATGACTTTCATCTGAAGACCTTTGCTTTTCGAGCGCTCAGGCGACTTTCTGGAAAAATTCTTTGCCCACCCCGCACTGCGGGCAGACCCAGTCATCGGGCAAGTTATCGAAAGGAGTTCCCGGGCTGACGCCGTTATCAGGGTCTCCCTTCTCAGGGTCATAGATGTAGCCACAGGCTGTGCATTCCCACTTCTCCATGTTTCTCTCCTTTCTTCTTATTTATTAATTCAATCGAAGGAGACGTTGCCCGCGAAATCCTAATCTTCCCACAAGACGTGTCTCTCGTACTCGAGTTCCAAGCGAAGCTTATGCGATTTTTCCTGCTTGACTAAGAACTCGAACAGCTTTTTCTGGCTCTTCGTTTTGGCTTTTTTGGCCAGGCTTGTGTAAAGGTCAACAGCTTTCCTTTCCTTTTTGGCCGCAAAAACAAGAAGGTCCTGGAAATTCATCTCGGGGGTGAGAGGCTCGGCGACCAGATAGTCGCTGATCTTCAAATCCTTGACGTCCTTGTTAGCCGAAGCGTCAACTTTGACTTTAGTCAGCCCCAGGAGTATTTTCTTGTGGTTCTTCTCGTCCTCGCGGAGGTCTTCGAGCAGCTTCCTGGCAGATTGCTCTTTGGCCACTTTGAGCAGCTTGCCGTAATCCCTGGCCGCCTCCTCTTCCTTCTTGACGGCAAATTGGATGACCTCAGCAAAACTCGAAAATTTCATAGTCAGCTCCTTTCGCTCTTTCTTCAAGCTTCAAGACCCTGCCGGCCTTATTCCCTGAGTGCGTTAGGGAAGCCTTATCCTGGAACGGTATAAAACCTTATAACAAAAACAATTCTTCTGTCAACGAAGATAGCATTTTCATCTCTGTGATGTCGTTGCTTTGGAGGCTCTTTTTACCGGGATAAGCTGCTGGCAGCGTGGGCAGATATGGCTGCTCCGGCCGGCTAAACGCAGGCGCACGATCTTTCCGCCGCAACGCAAACAGGGCTGCCCTTCGCGGCCGTAGACGCGAAGACGAGCCTGAAAACTTCCCTCCAGTCCGTCTCCATCCCGGAAATCACGGACGGATGTTCCCCTTGCGGCAATGGCTTTATCCAGGATAAACTGGATGGACTGCCAAAGCCTCTTTATCTGTCCTGGACGCAGATGGACAATATCAGATGCCGGATGCAACTTCGACTCAAAAAGAATTTCATCAGCGTAGATGTTGCCGATACCGGCCAGGAAGGTCTGGTTGATGAGCCGGCTTTTGAGCCGGCCGCGCCGGCCATCGAGAAGCCTTCGGAAGGACTGAAGGTCGAGGCCGAGGGGCTCGGGGCCAAGATTCTTGAGCTCCGGCGCAGCTGCCGCCTCCGCCGTTTTCAGGCAACGGATAAACCCGAACTTCCGCACATCCCGGAAACGAAGCTCTCTCGCCGTGCTCTGGAAGGAGATCACCAGGCGGGTGTGTTTATCGAGCGCCGCTGTCTTCTGGCAGAAAAGAAGCTGCCCGGTCATCTTGAGATGAAGAAGGAGAGAAAACCCGTTCTGGTAATCGATGAGGATCATCTTGCCCCGACGCCGCAAGCCAATGAGACGGGTCCCCTCGAATTTTTTCAGCCCGGAAAGTCGGCCGTTCCGCAGGAGCGGCGGGAATAGAACCCGGATTGCCTCGATTTTCCGGCCGGAAAGACGGGACCGCAGCGAGCGGACGATCGTCTCGACTTCGGGTAGCTCCGGCATCGTCCCATTTTAGCCTAAGCGCTGCCGCCCGCACAATAATGGCAGCATCTCCAAATCCGTGATCACCGAGGTCGGGGTTTGAGCACGGAGGAGCGACTTCGAAGGTTTAGCCTTTCGGGGGCGCTTTTCGAGGGAAGCCGGCTTGGCGGTCGCGAGGACTGTCTGAGCATGCTGGGAATCCGGCGAGACGTCTCATCGGGTCAGGAGCAATCTGAAAGCAGATGAACAGACGTGCGAGTTCCGCAGCGCCGAGAAAAGCGTCTCCGAAACGGCGTGAAAAACCTGAGTGGAGCGACGAGATGCTCAGACCCGACGGATTCATCTCGTGATCACAAAGAAGGAGATGCTGACCGCAATAAAATGGAGCTTGATTTGCGGCGGCTTTTCGATTAATATCTTAAGACTTAAAGCCGATGAAACCATATGCTTATCTTCTGGCCGGATGGCTTTTTCCTGGCCTGGGCCATCTTCTCCAGAAAAAATTCTGGAGGGGCGCGATTTTTCTCCTGGCCATCCTGGCCATGATGGGAATGGGCCTGGCCATGGGCGGGAAGATTTATCCACTTTATCTCGAAAAACCTCAAACCGTTCTTGAAATCGTCACCAACCTGTTCAAGAAGGAGAACCCGCTCACTCTGCTGGCTTTTTTTGCCGACCTCGGCAACCTCCTTATCTACGCGCTGTCCCGTTTTTTATCTTTTGGGCTGGGAGCTCTGGAGCGGGCCACCTTTGAATTCGGGACGGCCTACGTCGCCGGCGCCGGGCTTCTGAATTACCTCATCGCCCTCGATGCCTTTGATGTCGCCCGAGGAAAGAAGAAATGATCTTCCAAAGCCACCTTCTTTCTATGATCATCTACGCTTTTTTTGTCTCCGTCGTGCTGGCACCCATCCGGAGAAATGAGCCAAAAAGCCAGATCAAGTACGGCCTCTCCCTTTTTCTAATCATGGTCATAGGCGGCCTGGCCTTCGGCTGGCTCATGTTCCTTTTCGCCCGCTGACACATTTCTCTCGTCCCCCAAATTTGCCGATGGGATTTGCTCATCAGACAAAAGTGCTTGGCTTTCAAAAGAACTGAGCACGACACGCCTACACCCGATGGGTGGCGCGGTTCGGGGGCCCCCCGCCGACCCGAGCGTTTGATGCCGTATATCTGCCGCCTTGACAATAAAGAAGATCGACCGCGAGGGAGCGCCGGGGGTGAACCGCGACAGGACCCGTCGGGTGATTCTATCGGCAAATTTGGGTCGTTCCTCTTTGTTCTTGATTCGCCTGTCTGATGTGTTATAATCCTTCCCTCAAGCGGGGCGGATCAGGAAGAAAATGAGCGGGCCTGCCGAGTCCAGACCGGTCATCGGGTCTCCGGTCGAAGCTTGAAAACATCGTTATGATTGAGCTTTATCATATTTCCAAGCAGTACCAGGAAGGCCAGTGGGCTCTCCTGGACATCAACCTCCACGTCAAGAAGGGAGAGTTCTGGTTCATCACGGGCCCAAGCGGCTCCGGGAAAACGACTCTGCTCAAGATTATTTTTCGGGAAATCCTGCCCACGCGGGGCCAGATCATCATCGACGGCATCAACATCCTGCGCCTGCCCGACCACAGAATCTGGAGGCTGCGCCGATCGATGGGTATCGTCTTCCAGGACTTCCGCCTTCTCTTCCATAAAAAAGTTTTCGATAACGTGGCCATCGGTCTCTATGTCCTGGGTATCCCGATTAAAGAAATCCGCCGCCGCGTCTTCAACTCCCTCAGGCTGGTCAACCTTCATCAAAAAATGTGGCAATACCCTTCTCACCTCTCTTATGGAGAGCAACAGCGTGTGGCCATTGCCCGGGCCGTGGTTAATGAGCCGCAGATCCTGTTGGCCGACGAGCCGACTGGGAACCTCGACCCAGAGCTTGCCTTCGAGATCATCAGCGTATTCAAGGAAATTAACCGGCAGGGGACGACCGTCCTGATCTGCAGCCACGACAAGGAGCTCATCCGCCATTTTGGGGATAAGATTTTATTCCTGTTTAAAGGAAAAATCATCGGAAAGGAAGTTCAGCCATTCTCCAGAAAATAAGGTATTTTATCCGGGATTCCTTGAACAACCTCTGGCAGTACAGGGTGCGAAACCTGTTCTCCGTCACGATCATCGCCCTCTCCTTTCTTATCGTCGGGGTCTTCTTTTCTCTATCCAACAACCTTCGGTTCCTGGCCAACCAGCTCTCCGAGAACATGGTCGTTGTTTTTTTTCTCAATCCGGGAATATCGGCCAAGGAGCAAGCCAGGATCGAAGAAGCCATCAAGGCTTCCCCGGGAGTTGCCCGGGTGGAGTTTGTCAGCCCCGAGCAGGCGCTGGCCAGGTTCCGGAAGAGTTTTCCCGAGCTCGAGGATATCCTGAAGAACCTCAGCTCAAACCCTTTCCCTGCCTCTTTCGAGGCTATTCTTCAGAAAAAGGCCTTCCTGTCGGAAGAAGCGCTCGGCCTCGTTGAAGGCATCAGAGCGCTCCCGGGAGTGGAGGACGTTCAGTTCAACCGGGATTGGGTGAAGAAAATGCAATCCCTGAGCCGTTTGGCCAGAGCCATCGGGTTTTTCCTCGGGGGTATTTTAATTTTTGCTTCGTTTTTTATCATCTCCAACGTCATCAGGCTCAATGTCTTCGCTCGCAAGAACGAAATCGAGATCCTCCGCCTGGTGGGGGCCACGAACACTTTTATCAGGCTTCCCTTTCTCCTCGAAGGTCTGACTCTCGGCGTTCTCGGCAGCGCCTTCTCCTTGGCCCTTTTGTACATCCTGATTAAGCTCTTTCCGCTTTATCTGGGCCAATCCCTGGGCGCCCTCCAGGAATTCATCAACTTCCGCTATCTCTCTCTATTTCAATGCATCAGCCTGGTCATTGGGAGTGCTCTGATGGGATTGCTGGGGAGCTTGAGTTCGCTCTCCCGCTTCTTAAAAATCTGATAAACCGATTGCATCTCTATTTCCGTGAAAGGGGCGGGTCCTGTCGCGGTTCACCCCCGGACCATGCCACCCACTCCTGCTATCAGCATAGGACTATCACGGACTTGGAGATGCTTCCGAATAAACCCTTTAGCGGCCGAAGATCCTTCGGCTTAGAAGATGGGCCTGGCGGATGGGTTCGGGAATCCTGAACAGGCAGCATTCCAGGACGATTTTGCGGCTGACAGAAAAATCGACTCGGTGTCCTGGCGACACGAAAACAGGCCTGACCCCGGTTCGCGTCCTCAAACAGAAGCCGACCTTCTCCTGGGCATGATTCTTGAAATGCGTGAACGTTCCTCTCCCCGCTGGCGGCGGACGGAATGGAAAAAAAGGTGTCTTGGCACAGCCGATGGTGGGAATATCCAGGATGACTCCAGCGTGGGAGGCCAACCCCATCCGGCGCGGATGGGCGATCCCGTTGCCATCGAGGAGGGTCACGTCGGGCCGACACCTGATTTTCCGGAAGGCCTCAAAAAAAGACGGCGCCTCCCGGAAGGACAGGAACCCGGGGATGTAAGGCAGGCCGATTTTCATCACCGCCTCGGCCGTTTCCACCATCTCAAGCTCGGGGAGTTTCATCACCACGACCGCGGCAGCGATTTTCTCTTCCTTCTTGTCGTAGCTGAAGTCGGCTCCAGCGACGAGCGAAACTTCTCGACCCCGCCATTCCAGGATCAACCGGCGGGCCAGCTCCTCCTGGAGTCGAATGGCTCGGGCCAGGTTCATCCCTGCGCTCCCAACACTATTCCTTTATTACTTTATCATTCTAACAAATTGTGGCCCGGTCGGGATAGCAGCCGCCATTAGATGCATATCTGCTTTTGTGATTTGGAGGATAATCTAGGGAGGGTGGCACGGCGGAGGGGCTCCCTTCTCGGGGTTGAGGCGAGGGATGAGTGGCGAGAAGTCCGTATGAGCGACGAGCAGGCAGGGTTCCTCTCGGCCTGGCGAGAGGAGAGCGAGGAGCGAATCGAGCAAGATTTCCTCGCTGGGGAAATCGCAGCGTGACTTCGAGTCACTACATCCCGAGCCTTGACGGGGAGGAGCCGTGACAGGACCCTATTCCAAGTCATTTATTTAGCCTAGATGGATGCTAGCAAAGCGACCGCCATTTGACACACCCGCCAGATTTTATCTACAATTCTGGCAAATGGCATCCCTCGGTCAGGAGCTAAAGAGAGAGCGAGAGCTGAGAGGAATTTCTCTCCAGGAAATCGCCGCCTCGACCCGCATCAGCCTGAAATTCCTCCAGGCTCTGGAAGAGGACCGGCTCGACGTTATCCCCGGCAAGTTCTTCATCCGGGCCATCCTGCGCTCCTACGCCAAAAGCATCGGACTCGATGAGAACCAGGTGCTCAACAGATACCAGGAACTCCAGAACTCCTTTGACTACAAGGTCGAAATCGAGGTTCCAAAGAAGCCAAGCTCCCGGCCCATCCGCCGCCGGAGAAACTTGTTCCTTCTCCATGCTTCCATCTTTGTCATCCTGGCCCTTGGGCTTGTCTCTATTCTTGTCCTTGCGCCAGGGAAAAACCCGGAGGTGTCACTCAGGTCGGAGCTCAAACCGTCCCCCAGCCCGGCGCCGCCTTCTCCGGTTGAGGCACCAAAACCTGAAGAAAAAACCTACGAAGGCCTAAACCTTGATATTTCTTTCCTCGAAGATACCTGGCTCTGGGTTTCCGCCGACGGAGCCGTGATCTGGGATGGTATCAAGAAAGAGGGCGAGTCGCTCCAGATTAGAGGGGCTCGGGAATTGGGGCTTAACCTCGGCAACGCCGGGGGGCTGGCCTTCACCATCAACGGAAAAAAAGGCAAGCCTTTTGGCCACAGGGGAGCTGTGCGCAAGGACATCAGGATTACTCTCGGCAACTACAGCGAATTTCTTCTCCCGGAAGAGGAGAGTCAGAGCTAAAAGACCATGGCCATATCGAGCAAAAAGGGCCCGCGCTTCATCGGTGCCGTTATTATCCTGCTCATCATCCTCTTTTTCGCTATCGAGCTCTTTATCCGGGAATCCCAGGAATTTTCCCCGACCTCAGTCACTGATGTCCTCCTCTCCTCGCTCCAGATCATCGTCATCCTGCTCTTTTTGATCTTCCTCCTTATCCTGGGCAGGTATCTCCTCAAGCTTAACCTGGAAAGAAAAAGAAAAGTCGCCGGTTCCCATTTTAAGACCAAGCTCGTCCTTTTCTTTATTTTCCTCTCCTTCATCCCGACTCTTCTCCTTTTTTTCTTTGCCAGCGATCTGATCAGCCGGAACATCGAGATGTGGTTCAAGACGCCTCTTGACAAGATCCTGGATGACACCAAAGGCTTGGCCGAGGGCGTCTATGCCAGAGCGGAAGAAGAGGCCTACCATTACGCTCTCGAGCTCGGCCGGGACATCAGGAGTCAGAAGCTGATCCTCTTGGAGAACAGGCTGATCCTCCGGGAATTCATCCGGGCCAAGCTGGCCGAATACCGCCTGGATGAGATCGGCATCTACCTCGAAGAGGAAGAATTGTTCACCTATCTCAACCCCAACCTGCCGCTCCAAAACTACAAGTCTGTCCAGCCCGGCATGGTCCAGCGGGCTCGGGTCGGTGAGATCTTCCGGACGATCGAGCCGATGGGAAACGGCGATATGATCCGCCGCGGAGCCAGCTTCAACATTCCCGGCACGGGAAATGTCCTAGTGACGACGGGGAAATTTTTCCCCCAGAGCTACGCCCAGAAGATCAACGCCATCAACAGCTACGTCCAGAGGTACCGCCTTTTCATCCCCCAGAAGGTCACGGTCAAGACTTTCTACGTGATCGTCCTGATGTTCGTGACCGTGGTTATCATTTTCGCTGCCAGCTGGATCGGCTTCCACCTGGCCAAGGGCATCACCGTGCCCATCGAAAAGCTGGCCTCGGCCACCAAGGAAGTTTCCCGGGGCAACCTGGATGTCCGTGTCGAGGACCCCGCCTCCGACGAACTGGGAACGCTCATCGACTCATTCAACCAGATGATTTCCGACCTCAGGAACAGCCAGGAGCACATCGCCCAAAAAACCTCAGAGCTGGAAAACCGCAAGCAGTACATCGAGACGGTCCTGAACAACATCACTACCGGCGTCATCACCCTTGACGCCGGAGGAAATATCACGACCATCAACCCGTCGGCCAGGGAGATGCTGACTCTGGAGGAACGAGACCCTGTCGGCAAGAGCTTCAGGGATGTCCTCGGCAACCTCAGGTATAGCGAAATCGTGAAGAATATCAACTGGGGCCTGAAGAACAAATACCGACTCTCCGACAAGGAAATCACCATTGTCTCCAACGGCCAGACAACGACCGTGGCCCTGGCACTTTCCCCGCTGCAGGGATCAAACGGCGATTTTACCGGGATGATCGTCGTGTTTGATAACCTCACCCAGCTCATCAAGGCCCAGAAAATAGCTGCCTGGAAAGAAGTCGCCCAGATGGTGGCCCATGAGATAAAAAATCCTCTGACGCCGATTCAGCTTTCGGCGGAAAGGATCATCAAAACCCTGAAGAAGAACGACGAGAATTCCGGGGCCGTGATCGAAGAGGGGGCGAGGACGATCATCCAGGAAGCCCGGACGATCAAATCTCTGGTGGATGAATTTTCCAACTTTGCCCGCCTGCCCAAGGTGGAGCCGAAGCCGGCCGACTTGCGCAGTCTGATCGATCAGACCGTCACTCTCTTCCGCGGCATTTTCAGCCAGATCGACTTTGACATCGACCACGCCCGGGACATCCCGCCCGCCCTGCAGCTAGATCCCGAGCAGATGAAAAGAGTCTTCATCAATATCATCGACAACGCCATCGAGGCCATGAACAAGAAAGGCAAGATCATCATCCGCGCCTGGTACGAAAAAAAAGAGCAGCAGGTCAAGGTCGAGATCGCCGACACGGGACCGGGAATCTCGGCCGAGGACAAGGCCAAACTCTTCTTGCCTTACTTTTCCACCAAGAAAAAAGGGACAGGGTTGGGCTTGGCCATAGTCAACCAGATTATCAGAGAGCACAACGGTACTATCCAGGTGGAGAATAACTCGCCCAGTGGGGCCAAATTCATCATCCATCTTCCGGCATGAGCAAAGAAAATATCCTCATCATCGACGACGAAGCCAGCATTCGGTCCTCCTTGAAGGGTATCCTGGAGGACGAGGGTTTCCAGGTGACCAGCGTGGAAACAGGAGAGGAAGGTCTGGAGGCGATCAGGAATCAGAACGTCGACCTCGTCCTGCTGGACATCTGGTTGCCCAAGATGAACGGAGTCGATGTCCTAAAAAAAATCAAGGCCATGGAAGAAAGCCCGCAGGTCGTCATGATCTCAGGCCACGGCACGATCGAGACAGCCGTGCGGGCCACTAAGCTCGGCGCCCACGACTTTCTGGAAAAGCCGCTCTCTCTCGAGAAGGTCGTCCTGACCGTGCGCAACTCCCTGAGGCAAAAAAAACTCGAGGAAGAAAACGTCCGCCTGCGCGAAAGGCTGAAAACGAAATACTACCTCGTCGGACATAGCCCCGCCATCCAGAGGTTGAGAGAAGAGATCAAACTGGCCGCTCTGTCCAATGGCCGCGTCCTCATCACCGGAGAAAATGGCACGGGCAAGGAACTTGTGGCCCGGCTTATCCACCAGCAGAGCCCCCGTCGAGAGAAGAGATTTGTTGAGGTCAATTGCTCGGCCGTCCCGGACGATTTGATCGAGAGCGAGCTTTTTGGGTTCGTCCAGGGCGCCTTTACCCACGCTCAAAAAGACAAGAAAGGGAAGCTCTTGCTGGCCGACGGCGGCACGCTCTTCCTGGACGAAGTCGGCGACCTGAGCCTGAAGACCCAAGCCCGGCTCGTCCGCGCCATCGAGGAGCAAAGTTTTGAACCTGTGGGCTCGACGGAGGTCATTTCCTTCAACAGCCGGATCATCGCTGCAACCAGCAAGGGCCTGCGTAATCTCACCGCCAAGCGAAAGTTCCGGGAAGATTTGTTCTTCAAGCTGAATGTCATCCCGCTGACCCTGCCGGCGCTGCGCGAGAGAGTCGAGGACATCCGCCTCCTGATCGACCATTTCCTCAAGCACTTCTCCGAAGAGTACGGCCGGAAGCCGAAGTCTATGAGTCCGGAGGCCATGAACGCCTTCCTCAAGTATGTCTGGCCAGGAAACGTGAGCGAGCTGATGAACGTCATCGAAAGGTTTGTCATCATGGTCCAGGAAGAAGAGATCAGCAGCTCTCACCTTTCGCTCTTCGTCGAAACGAGAGAGCTCGAATCCATCTCCGAATTCTTCGAGGGCCACTCTCTGGACAAAGCCAAAGAGCAGTTTGAAAGGCGGTTCATCCACGAGACCCTGATGCGGAACAACTGGGAAATCCCTAAAGCTGCCTCCGACCTAAGAATCGACGAGGCTAACCTGAGGGAGAAAATCAAGACCTTGAACATAACGTTCGTTAACTGATCTCAAGGCAGCCATGTCACTTGACCAATCCGAAGCCATTGTCCTACGCAGCTTCAACGTCGGCGATCAGGATAAAATCGTCGTCCTTTTCTCGCGGGAAAAGGGCCTTCTCAGGGCCATTGCCAAAGGAGCGCGCAAGTTCGGAAACCGCTTCGGCAGCAGCCTCGAGCCCATGTCTTTGGTCAGAGTTTTTTATCATGAAAAAGAGCGGAAGGAACTCCTGACCCTAAACCACTGCGACCTGCTCGATTCCTGCTTCGAGGTCCTTCGCGACTACAGAACTTCCTGCACGCTCTCTTATTTTGCTGAGCTCATCGAAGAATTCTTTCCCTCGCGAGCCAGGGAAGACATCCCCTTCCGTCTCCTCCTGTCCGTGCTGCAGGCGGTCAAGGAAGGGGGGAATCTGGACCTGTTGAGCCGTTACTTCGAGGCCTGGTTCTTGCAGATCAACGGACTCCTGCCCGATTTCAAGCGGTGCAAGAAATGCCGCCAGCGGCTCAAGGCGGGCGGCTGGCTCGCGCCGAGGATGGACGGCGTCTACTGCGCGGGCTGCGCGCCGCAAAAAAAAGACCAGACGACGCCTGAGGTCGTCCCCTTCCTCGACTGGGCCAAAAAAAACCCTCCCCCCCGGAGAGGCATCGCACCCTTCGCTCCCGAGCAGCTTGAAGCCATCCGCAAAACTCTGCAGAGCCTCATCATCTTCCACCTGGAGAAAGAGCCAAAAAGCCTTCAATTTCTCAAGTAGAGGATGAGAATGACAACGCCGATCCAAAGGACGATGTTGACGAGGAGCGGCTTGTCCTGGAGGACGATCTCTTCAGGGCTTCCTCCCTTTTTCTTCTGATGGACGAGGTAGAGATAACGGAAGATTCCGTAAAGGACAAAGCCGGAGGTCCAAACAAGGTTGTGCGTGCCGAATTTTTCGATAGTTTCCTCTGAAATCGTGTAGAGACAATAGGCGATGAGAGTCGAGGCCGTGACCACGGCGATCATCTGATCGAGCAGGTAGGCGCTGTATTCTTTGAGGATGGGCCGGTGCTCCGAAGCTTTGTCTTCGAGGAGGACAAGCTCATGCCGCCTCTTGCTCATGGCCAGAAAAAGGGCGAGCAAGCTGGCGCAGATGAGAAGCCAGGAGGATATCGGGACGTCGATAACCAGACCGCCGGCGATGACGCGGATGACAAACCCGGCGGCGATGACAAAAATATCCAGGATGACAACCTGCTTGAGCCTCAAGCTGTAACCGAGCTGAAGGAGGAAATAGAGGACCACAACCAGGAAAAAAGACCGATGGAGGAAGAAGGCTGCGACCAGGCTGCTGAGAGAAAAGAAAATGAAGGCCGTTAGAGCCTCAGCCGGTCTGAGGTCTCCGCGGGCGATCGGCCGCTGGGATTTCTTGGGGTGAGCCTTGTCCTCTTCACGGTCGCAGAGGTCGTTGAAGATGTAGAAAGCGCCGCTCTGAAGGCAAAAAATGATAAAAGCTCCGCCGGCCCTGAGCAGAAGCGGCTGGTCGAAGAATTTCCGAGCAAAAATGAGGGCAGCGAAGACAAAGAAGTTCTTCGTCCACTGAGCCGGCCGCATCGACTTCAGGATAGCCCGGATTTTCATCGTCGTTTCGAGTCATTTTACAAAAAACGCCCAAAGAGGGCAACAGTTTTTGTCGTGTCTCTCAAAATCTTATGATACAATGGGCCTGATGAAATCGTCGTCAAGGAAAGACCTCGGGCTGCTTGATGAAGTCAACTACAACAAGCTGACTTCGAGGAATACACTCGCAACCATCCTCCTGTTTGTGATCCCGTTTCTTCTTCTCCTTCTCGCCGTCAACTATGAAGTCTCTTCCCTCATTAAAAATCAAATCTACACCCACTTATCCGACACGATCGCCGAGAACATCAAGACCATTGCCATTTTCCTCCAGGACAGGGAGACAGACCTCCGCTCCTTCTCCCATCTCGACGTCGACAAAATCGAGGAAGTCCAGAGTCTATCACCGTTTCTGAAGACCCTGCTCAGCGAAAAAAAATGGTATGATTTCCTCATCATTGCTGACCTGGAAGGCGACATCGTCCTGTCCATCAACCGGGACATCTTGGGCAACATCGCCAACAGAAAGTATTTCCAGGTCTCCAGGGAAGGAAAATTTTTTAACTCCGGAGTTTTTTACTCGGACATGATTCAGTCCTCGGTCATGGTCCTTTCTCATCCCCTCCTCAACCGGGAAAATCGTATCATCGGCGTCCTGGCTGCTTCCCTCGACCTCAAAAGCTTCTACAGCCTGCTCTTTGACCTCAGGATCGGCAGGACCAGCGAGCTCTTCCTCGTCGATAGCAGTGGGACGCTCCTCTCGCCAACAAAGCTGGGCGGAAAACTTCTTGCAGACAAGGGCTATTGGGAAAAGGAGAGCAATCCCCATCGAGGGGAACGTGGTGTCACCACCCACGTTGACTACCGCGGCCAGAAGGTCCTCTGCGCCTACGAGCTTCTTTCCCAGTTCAACTTCTATCTTGTCTCAGAGATAGACCTCAAAGAGGCGCTGATCCCTCTCAAAGAAGTGAACAAGATCGTCTTCTTGCTTTTCATCCCGTTCTTTGTCCTTCTCATCGTCATATCCAACTTACACGCCCGTCGGACGACATCGCTGGTCAAGAAATTGACCACGAACCTCCGCTCGGCGCTCGAGGAAGCTCGAGCCAAGAAAAAAGAGGTTGATGGGATGAACATCGAGCTGGAAAAGAGGGCCAAGGAAAGCGAACTCCTGGCCGAGGAGTTGCGTCTCTCGGAGGAATACATTACCAACCTCCTGGACAGCATTTCCCTGGGAGTCATCGGCCTCAATTCATCCGGAAAGATCACCCATTTCAACAAAGAGATCCGCGAGCTCTTCAACCTCCACGACTTGAGGAAAGGCCAGGATATCTTCCAGGCTCTGCCCTGGCTGAACGACAAGGATATCGAACTGGCCTTTGAGAACACGATCTTCAGCGGCAAGCCCAACCAGCTGGAGAAAAGAAAGATCGACCGGGGAAAAGGAGACGAGTATTTCAATCTTTCATTCTTTCCCGTCGAGGACGGCCGCGGCAAGATCCTGGGTGTGAGCATCCTCATCGAGAACGTCACCGAGCGGGAGAAACTCCACGGACAGCTCGCCGAATACGAGAAGCTCTCGGCCCTGAGCCAGCTGGCCCTTGGCGCTGCCCACGAGATTAATAACCCTCTCCTGGGAATCTCCTCTTACCTCGAAATCCTCCGCGAAGAAGCCAGGGAAGAAAAACAAAAGCAGGAGATCGAGGTCGTCCTGGAGAATGTCTACAGGATCTCCGAGACCATCCGAGGACTTCTTAATTTCGCCCGGCCCACGCCGCCCCAATTCACCAAGATCAACATCAACCAGCTCATCGACGATACCCTGTCGTTCCTGAGCCATCAGCCCATCTTCAGGAACATCAAGATGGATAAAAACCTGTCCCCTTCCCTGCCTCAGGTCACGGCCGACCCGAATCAAATCCGCCAGGTTTTGACGAACATGTTCATCAACTCAGCTCAGTCCATGCCCAAAGGAGGCGATCTCCGGGTGGAAACTTCCAAGGTCAAGTTCAAAGAGCTCGTCCAGGTTGACATCATCGACACAGGAGTCGGTATCCCGCCGGATAACCTGAAAAAAATCTTCGACCCCTTTTTCACTACCAAAAAGAGCCAGGGAACGGGACTCGGTTTGAGCATCAGCCTAAGCTACATCAAGAACCACTCCGGGGATATCTTTGTCCAGAGCGAGGTCAATAAAGGCTCGACATTCTCTATCGTCGTGCCCATCCGGCAGAAAGGCAAGGCTCTGATGAAAGATGAGGAGCTAATCTCTTGAGCTTGTATTCCATCCTGATCGTCGATGATGAGATTCTCACCCTGAACAACCTGAAAAAGGTTTTGGAAAAAGCGGATTACGAAGTCCTGGTCACCAACTCGGGAGAAACAGCCCTGGAGATGTTCAAAAAATATAAACCCCAGCTCGTTCTGCTGGACCTGATGCTTCCGGGCATCTCCGGAATCGAAGTTCTCAAACGCATCAAAGAGCTGGAGAGAGAGACGATTGTCATCATGATGAGCGCTTACGAGATCCTGGAAAAGGCGGTCGAGTCGATGAAGCTCGGCGCCTATGATTATCTACTGAAGCCGTTCAAGATCAGCGACCTCAAAAACACTATCCGGCGCGCCCTGGAAACCCTTTCCTTGCGCATCCGCGTCCTGGAACACCTGGAATCGGAGAAAGGCCGCTATTATTTCGGAAAGATCATCGCCGACAGCCGAGGGATGAAAGAGGTCGTCCGGTTAGCCAAGAGGGTGGCTTCGTCAGATAAGACAACAGTTCTTCTTCAGGGCGAAAGCGGAACAGGAAAAGAGCTCCTGGCCAAGGCCATCCACTACCACAGCCCGCGGGCCGAAAAAACTCTCGTGGAGATCAACTGCGCTGCGATCCCGGAGAACCTGCTGGAAAGTGAGCTTTTCGGGTACGAGGCTGGGGCCTTCACGGATGCCAAAAAAAGAAAAATCGGTCTCCTCGAAAGAGGGGACGGCGGCACGGTTTTCTTCGATGAGATTGGCGATATGTCTCTGAACCTCCAGGCCAAGCTGCTGCGGGTCCTGGAAGAGGAGACGTTTACCCGGTTGGGAGGGGCGCAGCAGATCAAAGTCAGTCTCCGGGTAATCGCAGCCACCAACCAGGATCTGGCCAAAGCGACAGAGAAAGGTCAATTCCGCTCCGACCTTTTCTACAGGCTGAACGTCGTGCCCATCATCATCCCGCCGCTAAGAGAAAGAAAAGAAGACATTCTTCCCCTGGCCCTCTTGCTTGTCCGGGAGTTTAACCAGGAACTGCGGCGCTCCTATAAGGGAATCACCCAGGAAGCGGCTCAGGCCATGCTTTCTTATCCCTGGCCGGGAAATGTCAGAGAGCTCAAGAATATCATCGAAAGAATCATGTCTCTCTATTCAGAAGAAGAGGTTCAGTTCGTCCACTTGCCGACAGAAATACGGAACTATCGAGCCTCGCCGGAGAATGAAATCCTCGAGAAAATCGCTCCCGGGGAATCGATGCCCACCCTGGAAGAGCTGGAGAAGCTTTACATCGAAAAAGTCCTGGCCTACACCGGCCGGAACAAATCTCAAGCGGCCAGAATTCTGGGCATCCATCCCACGTCGCTGTTCAGAAAGCTGAAATGCCGGGAAATCCCCTGAACCACCTCTCGCCTTTCTGCTAATTCCTAAGCTTAAAACAAGGGGCCGAGGCTTGCCCTAAGCCGCAAGGCTTGCAAAATGCGCTAGTGCAAAACGCTATGGTTCATG
>Ga0172365_10001541_pt1 | contig 16687 bp, 15 predicted proteins | sample LakKivSesite48cm_FD_114535 | JGI IMG/M metagenome (GOLD analysis project Ga0172365, IMG submission 114535) | Sediment microbial communities from Lake Kivu, Rwanda - Sediment site 48cm | ecosystem: Environmental > Aquatic > Freshwater > Lake > Sediment | place: Rwanda: Western Province, Lake... | reverse complement strand
CTGACTCCTGTTGAAGCCTTAAATAAGCTTTACAATATCAGGAAGTACCTTAAGTAATATCCTTAACTGGCGGATATATGCAATGTTTAACTTAAGAAGTTCATAACCATGGTTTCTATAATTATACCTGCATTAAATGAGGAGAAGACTATATCCTCCGTAATACAGCTCGCAGGCCAGTCACCGATTGTTGATGAGATACTGGTTATTGATGATAAGTCGGCTGATGACACAATCAAGCAGGCGCGGAAATTTCCGAAAGTAAAGATCTACACCAGTCCAAGACTGGGGAAAGGAGCATCAATGCGTGACGGGATGCTTCTGGCTGAGAATGAGGTTCTGGTGTATCTGGATGCTGATATTCTTACATATCCGCATGATATTGCAGAGCTGCTGTCGGATCCTATTGTCAAAGGTGAGGCAGATTTTATCAAATCATGCTTCGACCGGCAGGCAGGAAGAGTTACAGAATTGGTTGCCAAACCTTTGCTGAGTATTCTCTTCCCTGACCTTACGAGGTTTGCCCAGCCGCTGAGCGGAATGATCGGGTGTAAAAAAAGCCTGATGAAAAAGATCGAGTTTGAGAACGATTATGGAGTAGATGCTGGCATACTCCTTGATATGTATTCACTTGGCGTCAGAATAAAAGAGGTGAATATAGGGTACATCGAAAACCGTATGCAAAACTGGGATCAGCTTGCAAAGATGTCAAGAGAAGTCTCCAGGGCAATTCTTAAACGTGCAAAGAAAGTTGAGACTAACCTTGAATCGCTGGAAAACATAACAGCCATAAGAACGCAGATGGATTATGCCATCAGGGAAAGCCTTATGGGTATGGAGAAAATGATAATATTTGACATGGACAATACACTCCTTGAAGGAAGTTTTATCACAACTGCTGCCGAATCTTTCAGTTTCAAGGATGAGCTTATAAGGATAGTAACTGATTATGAGAATCCTTATACCAGGACAAAATCAATAGCCCGGCTTCTGAAGGGTCGTTCTATTGATGAAATACTCAGGGTAACCGACAATATCAAGATAATCGATGATGCGGAATATGTGATCAGAAAATTGAAAAAACAGGGATATATTTGCGGCATAATCAGTGACAGCTATGATGTGGTTACAAATCATCTTAAAAACAAGCTAAAAATGGACTTCTCGATAGGCAATGAGCTTGAATTCTCGAAAAGCATTGCTACCGGGGAAGTTAAAGTGCCGTCTGCTTTCATGAAGAACCCGATGAGCAAATGCAATCACGATTTCTGCAAGTCAAACGTCCTGTACCAGCTGGCAGGGAAATACAGGATCGATATAAAGAATACAATCGCAGTGGGGGACAGTTCGAACGATATCTGTATGATCCGGGAGAGCGGTGTTGGTATATCATTCTGCTCAGAGAATAATTACTTGAAACTCGTAGCGGATCACATCATTTCTGAAAGAAGTTTCGTTAAAATACTTGATATAGCTTATTGAAATCAGACAATCTCCTTATGATCATGTGAGTTCACAAAGAGTATTGTGCCGATATCATCATATCCTCCCAGGATATTCTCACCTCTGCTTTTTAATCCATGTGTACTGAATCCAATAAGTGTAAGAGCTGCTGCTGAAGATCTATCATTGATAAGTCCCTTCAGGCTCATTCCAGCTTCCTCATTGATGATGGTTATATTCTTTTCAGATATCGGAAGTCTTCCGTTCCTGACCAGTTCTGTCAGCTTTATCTTAATTTCTTCATTCTCACCAGGTTTGCAGGTGGTAAACAGCCTGATATTGGATTTTCTCCAGTCGGGATGGCCGGATATGATAAAGCTGAGAAGGATCAGAAGGCTTGAGTTCTCTGGAAATCCAATATCTATCCACACGTGAATACCGTTCCTGAAATTCATTTCCTTCCTGCTGAATGCCAGGAGGCAGATATCAAACTGACCTGCTTTAATGAGCTCGGTATTTTCGAGTATTTCCTTCAGATTTTCAGGATTCTCCTTGCTGAATTCAAAGATCACCATATTGTTCTCCATCCCGGAAATTCCAGGCAGCTGAATTGCCTGGGCAAGTGCCGATGTATACGATGGCGATATGATTGTATCGACAAATACATGATTATGCGGAGTATTATAAAATGAGATGAGCTTTGAGTGTTCTTCAGCTGCCTGCCTGCTGGTAGCCCTCGAATAGTAGCCATCGATCCTGTGAAGATAAGTGCCGAAACCATACCTGTAGGATATCCATTTTAATAGCTGAAATGCTCTGGTGCTTGTAAAGGAATCTTTTGAAATACAGATAGCACTTGGTCTCCATTCTTTTACTTTTTTCCTGCTTTCAGATCTCTGAAGATAGACATGAATATTTCTGTTTATCTGGAAAAGTGTATTTGCAAAAAGTGATTCAAGCCCATCCCTTTCGTGATGATACATCTTAATATAAAAATAAACCAGGGTCATGAGAATAAGCGATGCAAGGGCATAAGGTGCATTGATCCTGAACATGACCCATAATGCAATAAGAAAACCGATAAGCGACAGGTACCATTTTGATCTGAAAGAGGGACGGTATGAAGGAGAGGATCCGAAATGGTTCAGGAACGAGATCAGGCATAATGAACCATAGGTTACCAGAAAGAACATTGAAATGATCTCTGCTACGGCATTTACGCTTCCAATGGTCACAAAAAACAGGGCAATAATTAAGGTTATGAGGGTTGCATTAACAGGTTCCCCATCGGATTTTCTGCCAGCAGCCAGCCACCGGTTAATTCTCTTTACCGGAAATGAGGAATCGAGGGCTAACGCCTGCAGCGTTCGCGGGGCAACCATCACTGAACCTATTGCCGATGAGAGAGTTGATGCCGCAAGGCCCAGTGGGATAATAACTATGCCAAATATTGCTATCTTGCTCATTATAAGCTGATTGGCAAGCATATCCTCAATGCTGACCGAAACTGAAAGCTTGTATATTACCGCAATGTATATCGCCATTCCGGCTATTGTGGCCAGAATAGTACCCAGGGGGATCGATTTTGCCGGATTTTTAAGATCGCCCGAGAGACCAACACCCGCGGTCATTCCGGTAAAAGCTGGAAAGACAATTGCAAATACCATGAAAAAGTCCTTCATGTTCCTGAGTTCACCAGCCGGGATACTGCCTGCTGAGGCAGTCTGGTAATCAGTTCTTCCAAGAAAGAAAAGCAGGAGGGCAACAGCCAGGATCGCAACAACGAAATAAAGCATTTTAACACCAGTGTTTGCACCCTTTCTGAGTATCACAATTCCCAGCACCAGCATAGAAGGTATGCTTATTGTTTGTCTTGGAAGATCGATATTCAGAGAGTTGGAAAAATAGTTAAAGATGAATTCAAAAGCTTCTGTGAAAGCTATTATGTAGAATGCCACGCTGATTGCCTGTGAAAGGAAGAGAGCGATCCCGATTGTTGCTCCAATATTAAGCCCGAATGAACGTGAAATGATGAAGTATTCACCTCCGCCTTCCACTCTTTTGTTTGTTGCCAGCTCTGAAATTGCGAAAGCAGTCGGGATTGTAAGAGCATGTCCGGCAATAATAATCAGAAAAGCCCCCCAGAATCCCAGCGTGCCAACAGCAAATCCAAAACGAAGGAACAAAATAGCACCAAGAATTGTGGAGATAGCTGTGAAAAATACCGGGATAGTTCCGAATCTCTTTGTGTTCTGAATTGATTCCATAAGCTCTAAATAATTAATACACAACGTATTATCATTATTGCGCTCAGTTGGTCAAATCCAATATATGAATAAAATTCCTTTTATGAAAGCTAAGTATGGTAAAAATGGTCATGAACTCTAAAACATATATCCATTCCTTGATTTCAAACTATTCTTTTATCATCTTTATACATTGAATCACTAATGTAAACTAACGAATCAGGTATGAAACGATATTCCCTTTCTGTTATCACTCTTGTAATAATATCCCTTTCAGGACATACGCTTTTAAGAGGTCAGTCTGGAACCGTTAAACAGGTTCAGCTTATTGATTTTGAACTGCAATCTTCTTCACTCATTACCGGATCAGGTGCTGAAATATCAGATCCGGATTATAAATCAGATGTGTACTGGTTTCCTGTAAAAGTACCTTCAACGGTTCTGTGGGGGTTGGTGAACAACGGTGTCTACCCCGATCCCTACCAGGGATTGAATAACATGTTTATACCTGATGCATCGGATGAGTTCAATAAACAATACAACCTTGAACAGTACAGCCATCTGCCAAATGATCCTAATCCATGGAAGAAACCTTACTGGTACAGGGCAACTTTCACTGTGCCGTCATCGGATAAGGGAAGGCATTTCCAGCTGATATTCAAAGGTATAAACTACCGTGCTGCGGTGTGGGTAAATGGTTCGCAGATAACAGATTCCACTCAGATGGCCGGTATGTTTGCACAATACAGTCTTGATGTAAGCAAATTTATCAGGGCAGGAGAGGAGAACGCTGTTGCTGTAAAGATCTATCCGCTTGATTATCCGGGATTGCCTTCAAAGGAACAACTGGAAACTCTTGGTGATTTTTATCCTAACGGAGGCCCGACAGGCGATATAGGGAAGAACGTAACAATGCTCTGTTCGGTTGGGTGGGACTGGATACCTCCCGTCAGGGACCGTAACATCGGCCTATGGCTCCCTGTGTACCTTCGTACCACCGGAGGAGTCACATTTGCTGATCCGAAAGTCGTTACTGAAATTCCTAACCTGCCTGATACAGGCATTGCAAAGATATCACTCAGCATGACCCTTAAGAATATGAGTCAGGCAAAGAAAGACGGAAGCCTTAATGTTACTATTTCACCGGAGAACTTCTCAGGCACGACAATAAGAATTTCCAGACCGGCTGAGCTTACGCCCGGGGAGATGCTTAAGATTGACATGAACAGCACCAATACGGAAGAATTAAATATTACTGATCCGGTGCTGTGGTGGCCAAATGGTCACGGCAAACCTAACCTCTACAGGATCAGGCTCCAATATTCTGATGCTTCGGAGATCGTCAACGATACGTCGTTTGTTTTTGGTATCAGGACCGTTTCAACCAAAGCTGTCCAGGTTAACAAGACCTGGCGGCGCGACTTCTATGTCAACGGCAGGAGAATCCATCTCACAGGCGGCGCGTGGGTCCCTGACATGCTTCTTAACCGCGATTCAGCAAGATATGATCATGAGATGCAGCTGTGCCGGAATGCAAATATCAACCTGGTAAGGATCTGGGGCGGGGGAGTGACACCATGTGATGAATTTTTTGATGCTGCCGACCGCTATGGTCTGCTGGTTTGGTCCGATTTCTGGATAACCGGTGACACACAGGGCGAATTCAAGGGATCCCCTGACTGGCCTCTTGAAGGTGAAGTATTTAAAAGGAATGTAGTAAACACGATATACAGGATAAGGAACCATGCGAGCCTCCTGGTGTGGACAGGCGGAAACGAAGGTCATGCACGCAGGGAATTATATGATTTTATGCGAAACAGCATAACGGAACTCGATGGAACGCGTCCCTTTATTCCGAGTTCATCAGGTTTTGCAGAGCTCCCTGAAGGTTGGCCGGGGGCATGGCCTGATGGACTTCCGACAGGTGTTTACAGCGGAGGCCCCTACACATGGCAGGACCCCGCCAGCTCATATACCAGGGCATTAACAGCAAGGGACTGGGTTTTCAAAGATGAGACCGGGTTACCCTCAATGGTACCTTATAACATTTTACCAAAAATCATCCCTGACCTTGTCTGGGATCAGAAGCTGCCTTTCCCACTCAATAATTCATGGGGTTATCACGATGCTGCTACCGGAAACGGCAGGTGGGATCAGTATTACAGGGAGACAATCAAAAGATACGGGGAACCCGCTTCAATGGAACATTTATGCGATATGATGCAACTGATGAACGCAGTCGGATACCAGGGCATCTTTGAAGCCGCCGGGCATAAGCTGAATGATATCGGGGGAGTGATGCTCTGGAAGCTTAATGCTGCTTTCCCGAGTGTGGTGTGGCAGGTATATGACTGGTATCTCCAGCCCAATGCCGGATATTATTTCATGCAGAATGCCTGCGAACCTGTTCATATTCAGCTGAACCTGGCAAACAAAAAAGTCACGGTGCTTAACAGAACCTATAACCAGGTTCCGGACATCAAAGCCTCCGTTGAAGTATTCAGCCTGGAATCAGAATCACTGTTTAAAGAAGAAAAGAGTCTTAACCTGAGGCCATCAGAAGTAAAGGAAACAGCAGCATTAGCATCGGTATTAAAGAAAAAGGAAGGTATTGTGTTTGTTGTACTGAACCTCCGGGATGCTGAAGGCAGAATAATTTCCCATAATGCATACTGGATCTCCGCAAATAATGACTTTACAGCGATAAACAGTTTACCCGAGACACAGTTGAAAGCTGAATTGATTTCAACCGGGAAAACAGAATGGACGGTGAGGATCACAAACGACAGTGATAAAATTGCCTTCTTCACAAGGTGTCAGCTGATGGCTGGCGGTGAGGAGGTGCAGCCTGGCCTGTGGTCTGGTAATTATATCACACTGGCCCCGGGAGAGGATATTGTACTGACTGTAAGCTCTCCGGCTGATTTACTCAAAGGAAAGAAACTGAACCTGAGGATATCAGGATGGAATACCGGCGTTAAGGAAATTGCGCTGGACCCGGTTAAATGACAGTATAAGCAAGACGCTCTCTATATGTGTATTGGGAGTTGATCTTGGCGGCACAAAGCTGGCTCTGGCTGCATTTAGGGCTAAAGGAACTGTTTGGGCGCTGAATATTACGGGATTAGCCACCTGATAAATAACGCTTTCGTACTACTATTACATATGTCTGGATGACCATTACAACGATAGCTGAGATACTCGCCGACAGAGGCGTTAAGCTCTATATTCATCCCTCACATAATGTTCATGGCGACGGTAAAGAACGGCAGAGGCTGGATGAGGCGCTTGCTGAGTATAAGAGGAGGATTGCCGTGGTATAATTTTTCATCTTTTCTTCATGTTCGGATAATATCTTTGTAATAACAATGCATAGTTAAGAATATGAAGAATATAAAATCACTCCTCAGAATCTCATTACTTTCTTTATTACCGGGGATTTCGGCAATCACTGTCTCCGCGCAGGAAGAACAAACATCATCCCATGCCCTGTTTGGTTCCCTTGGTCTCGGGAACAACATGGTTTATATGGGATCTTCCATATCTGGTGATAAGCCTTACTATTACGGTGGGCTTACATATGGATTCAGGGAACAGCTTTATGTTTCGGCATCATCATTTCATTTGTCTGCCTTTGATCCCTTTCTTGCCTTCAATACTTTCGGACTGACATACAGCAAGACTGTCAATACATGGTTTGATCTTTCAGCCGGGATATCAAGATACCATGTCAACAGCGAGCTTACCGATACTCTTTTCAGCAGTTTCTTTTACGGCGACCTGACACTTGGCTTCGACTGGAAGATACTATATACAAAACTATCGACCGGAGGCGTTTTCTCAGAATCGTCAGGACTATATTTCCAGTTAAGGAACTCCAGATATTTCCAGACACCTCAGTTTTTCAACGAAAAGGCATATATATCATTTGATCCTAATGTAAATATGCTTTTCGGAACCCTGACTGAAACGACAACTGCAGATGGTACTACAACAGGAGTTACCCAGCCTTTCAGTCCGAAGAAGACATCAGGAAGAGGATCCGGCACCAGCACAACAACACGTGAATTCTTCAGTCTCATGGAAGTTGACCTTGGCATTCCTGTGGCTTTCAATATGGGAAGGGTGACAGTTGAGGCTGATCCGGGTTTTATTATTCCACTCTATTCAGACACTGATCCTCTGAATCCAAAAGGATTCTCTTTTCTTTTGAGCTGTTTTGTAAAAATCTTCTGACTTTTCAAAGATTTTCATAAATACTTCATAATCACGGTTATATTTTTGAATTGTTAACTGGTAAAACTTAAATATTAAAAAGATGAAAAGAAAGATTTTATTCGCTGCTGCAGCACTTCTGATTAGTGCAGGCATTGCAGCACAGACCCAGACTCTGGCAAGGACCGGAAACCAGAATCAGAACCAGGGTGGTGAGCAGGCTCAGACCAGGACCATGGAACAGTCAGGGACGATGACACAGGAGCAGACCCAGTACAAGAACCAGGGCCAGGAGACCAAAGCCCAGAAGCAGATCAGGAACCAGGAAAGGAAAGCTGCCAAACAGGCTGAAAAGCAGGCTAAGAAGCAGGCAAAAACACAGACTCAGTCAGGAACTATGACCCAGACAAAGAGCGGTGTTCAGACCCAGGAAAAAGCTGCAACACAGAATAAGGGTGCAAGCAGCCAGGTTAAATCTAAGAATGCTGCAAAAGTTTCTACCGGAACTCCGGGCGGGAAGAAGTAGCTGTCTTAAATGACATTAAAACCCTGTCTCCTCAGGAGGCAGGGTTTTTGTTTATTATCCATTCTTGCCAGTCGTTCATTCCATCACCGTTCTTTGCAGATAATTCTATAAATTCAAGATGAGGATTTATGTGAAGAGCATTCTTGATGAATTCATCTTTATTAAAATCAACATGCGGAAGAAGATCAGATTTGTTAATTATGCAGAGATGTGATGTCTCAAACATTGCAGGATATTTGAGCGGCTTGTCCTCACCCTCGGTGACGCTCATTACCAGAACTCTCTCTTTCTCGCCGAGATCAAAAATTGCCGGGCAAACAAGATTACCGACATTTTCAATAAAGAGAATTGACCCGGCCTCAATATCAAGTTTCTGCAGGGCTGCATCAACCATCCTTGCATCAAGATGGCATCCTGATCCCGTATTTATCTGAATGGCATGCACGCCGGTTTTCTTTATACGATCTGCATCAAGCGTGGTTTGCTGATCACCTTCAATTACGTATATCTTTCTTTTTTTCTTAAGCTCAAGTATGCTTTTCTCAAGTATTGTGGTTTTACCTGATCCGGGCGAGCTGACCATGTTGATGCATAATACTTTCCTCCCTTCAAAGAATCTCCGATTCAGAGCTGCAATGCGGTTATTCTCTGCCAGGATATCAACATTAAGAATAATTTTATCCTGATGCGGGTGTTCATTCATATCATCATGATGGTGTGCATGGCTGTGAGAATGAATTCCATGATGATCGTGCTCATGCGTAAATTCTCCGGATCCGGGATCAACGATCCTGAACCCATTCTTATTTCCGCAGCCGCAGGTTTCGCACATAGCTTGTCCTCTTAGTCATTTTCTATTGTCAGGGAAACAACCCTGAATTCATATCCGGAAATTATTTCAGAGGGGAATTCCCCGCAGGCCGGGCATCTGTCTATCCTCTGTTCCATCTCAAATTCCTGACTGCAGGCAGGACAAATACCTTTTCCCTTTTTCCTCTCTATATTAATTCTGGCATCTCTGATCCCTGAATTCTCAGAGAGAATTTCAAGCGCTGACCTGAAAGCTTCAGCCTGGACTCCGCTGAAATCACCAACCTCAATTGTAATTTCGTCTACTGACCGGGCATTGTGTTTAACTGCCTCAGATTCAACCAGCTTGATGACTTCCGCAGCCAGCGATAATTCATGCATGGTATAAAAATAACCAATTTCGCTTAATTCATTGCTTGTTGGCTGCCCTTTTACGGCTGACCTCATCGAGAAGTATTTTTCTCAGGCGCATTGATTTAGGGGTAATCTCGATATATTCATCCGATGCTATGTATTCCATTGCTTCCTCAAGTGAGAAACGCACCGGGGGCGCCAGAATTATCTTGTCATCAGAGCCTGAGGCTCTCATGTTTGTCAGCTTTTTTGTCTTTGTTACGTTGACTGTAATATCATCCTGGCGGGTGTTTTCACCTATAACCTGTCCCATGTATACATCTTCACCCGGGAAGACGAAAAACCTGCCCCTGTCCTTCAGCTTATCAATGGCATAGGCGGCGGCAGTACCTGTTTCCATTGCAATTAGTGACCCGTTACGTTTCGCTGCCATTTCGCCTTTCCATGGTTCATAGCCATCAAAGCGGTGTGCCATCACTGCTTCTCCTTCAGTTGCGGTAAGTACCTGTTTCCTGAGTCCAATGATCCCGCGTGACGGTATCCGGAAGTCAAGGTGTGCCCTTCCATCCTCAATTTCTATGTGTGAAATCTCACCCTTGCGCATGGTCACCTGCTCTATGACCTTGCCGGTAAAGTTATCGGGCACGTGAACAGTAAGTGCTTCTACAGGCTCATGATCTGTTCCGTCGATTTTTCTAATCAGGACCATGGGTTGTCCGACCTGCATTTCAAATCCTTCCCTCCTCATTGTTTCAATCAGGATTGACAGGTGAAGGATTCCGCGGCCATAAACAAGAAAAGTATCTGCAGAGTCTGTTTCTTCAACTCTCAGTGCAAGGTTTTTTTCTGTTTCCCTGAAAAGCCTTTCCCTGAGCTGCCGCGAGGTGACAATTGTTCCTTCGCGTCCGAAAAAAGGTGAGTTGTTTGAAGTGAACAGCATGCTCATTGTAGGTTCATCCACCGGTGTATATGACAAAGCTTCCGGGCTAAACTCATCGGCTATGGTATCTCCGATCTCAAAATCCTCCATGCCGAAGACAGCACATATCTCTCCTGATCTGACTGGCTTCTTGGTCTTTTCCTTGCCAAGGCCTTCAAACAGGTAAACTTCCTTTACAGTGTTTTTCACAATTCTGCCGTCGCGCTTGATCAGCGACACCTGGCTCCCCGGAACCAGCGTTCCCCTGATGATCTTACCAACAGCTATACGTCCCATATACGATGAATAATCAAGGGAGGAGATACGCATCTGCAAAGTACCCTCAGCAAAGCGGGCAGGAGGGATGTGCTCAATGATCGCGTCAAGCAGATAGCTGACATCTGTTGCAGGCACCGACCAGTCAGGCCCCATCCATCCCTTCTTTGCCGATCCATAAACCGCAGGAAAACCGAGCTGATCTTCCGTTGCTTTCAGGCTGTACATCAGGTCAAATACCTTTTCATGAACATCCTCAGGCTTGCAATTGGGCTTGTCAACTTTATTGATAACGACAATTGGTTTAAGGCCGAGTTCAAGTGCCTTCTGAAGCACAAAACGGGTCTGCGGCATTGGTCCTTCAAAGGCGTCAACGATAAGCAGAACACCTTCTGCCATGTTCAGAACTCTCTCAACCTCACCGCCGAAATCAGAATGCCCCGGGGTATCAATAATGTTGATCTTGACGTTCTTATATCTCACAGAGACATTCTTTGAGAGTATTGTGATGCCTCTTTCTCTTTCAAGGTCGTTGCTGTCGAGTATCAGATCGCCCATTACCTGGTTTTCGCGGAAAAGCTTCACCTGGTAAAGTATTCGGTCAACAAGCGTGGTTTTTCCGTGATCGACATGAGCAATTACCGCTACATTTCTTATTTGTTCCATTTACAGATTATTACGGCATGCAAAAGTATGAAAAAGGTAATCAAATACAAGAATAAGGCATGGTTATTGTCTTTAGGTACTTGTACAGCTTATCTCGTTTTTATGATATAAAACATTATTTTTATCTTAAATTGGCTTTTGTAAAATTGTTGCATATGAGATCGATAATTGCTCTCGTCATTATCACCCTTTTCACCAGTGCTGCATTTTCGCAGAAGGAGGATAAAAAGGAAAACAAGGAAAACAAGGAAAACAAGGAAAACAAGGAAACAGAGAACACCAAAGTGACACCGGGAGCATCAGGTGTTAAGCGAAGCATCGGATACAGGTTCAGTACGGCAACAGCAGATGCTGATCCTGGTAAGGGCATCTTCCGCTATAATAATAAAAACGCATCTGACGTAAGTTTCATATTTGTAAATGACAATGACATAAAGGGGGATGACCAGAATAAATGGTATCGCACCTGGGAAGATTCTACCGGGGCATCGGGCAGGGGACAAATACTTATTGTAAAACTGAATAGTGAGGTCGTTAATATTTTTAACTTCACTGATGTATTCACTGACGGCGACGGGTACTGGAAGTTCCCGGTTAAATATGTTTCAGGAACTGTTCCGGCAAACGATTCTCTATATTACTATATTTTTAACCGTATTGCACATTCCGGTGGTAAAGGAAACTCCTGCATCACAAAGCTTTATCGGTTCTTCCACAACCGGGCACGGAAAATGCTACAGGGGGATAATTGAACTGGGCTACGGTTTGCGTGTCAGTGAATACGGGATGAATAACTTCCGGTTCAACTTCATAAACGGATTCAATATCAGGAGCACTTCCATTGGTCTGGGCATTGGTGTTAGAAAATATTATAACACCCCCTCAAAACACCCCGACTGGCACCTTGTTTCCAGTGATGTGCAGATACCTGTCTTCCTCGATGTCAGGACACACTTCTCTTCAAAGAAGGTGACTCCGTACCTTGGAATCGGGATTGGCAATTCTACAAGCTTTGATTCAGATACCACAAACAACAAACCGGAAGGATTGTATTTCCATGCAACCGGCGGTATATGGTTCAACCTGTCAGACCGTTTTGCACTATTCGCCGGTTTAGCCTATGAGGCTCAGAGACTGCGGTTTGCTGATTTCGACGATGAGATAATATATAATAAGTACACCAACTCGGTCAGCCTGAATATCGGGATCGCATTTTAGTTATTGTACGGTGCGATAACCTTATTAAGCAACACTATTGAAGCTTTGATACCATCGGCTTCGCTCAGCTTGTTTCCCTCGTATTCAACATCTATATATCCATTATATCCGGATTCGGCAATAATCTTCATCATTTGCTCATAATCGACTCTGGTCTCGTTTCCTTCTTCATCAAAGTTAACTGTCTTGCCGCTGACACCTCTGGCATAAGGCATCATCTCCTTTACACCTGTGTAACGGTCGTATTCATAGAAGTTGCCAAGGTCAGGAAGTGTTCCGCAATTTGGTTTGTTAACCTCTTTCATTATTTCAATCAGCCATTTGCCATAAGATGAGTTTCCCCCATGGTTCTCAACGATCACATTGATGCCGTAAGGAGATGCATACTCTCCAAGTCTTCCCAGTCCGTCAATAGCTGCAGCCTGCATCTGTCCCATTGTGCCTCTGCCGGCGGCATTGACCCTGATTGAATGACAGCCAAGGAACTTCGCTGCCTTCACCCATTTGTAGTGATTCTCAACAGCTTTGGTCCTGGCGGCAACCGAGGTATCTGCAAGGTTTCCTTCACCGTCAACCATTATCAGGAGACTTTTTACCCCATATTTTGTGCAGGAATCCTTAAGTGACTGAAGATATTGCATGTCTTCGGCTTTTCCTCTCATGAAAGTTGACACATATTCTACAGCATCAAGCCCGTAGACCTCCTTTGCAATCCTCGGGAAATCGAGATTAGTAAGTTTTCCTTTCTGAAGAGTCCCGCGTATTGACCATTCAGCAAGTGAGATCTTGAACCTCTGTTCCTGTCCCAGGCAGTTAGCAAATACTGATCCTGCAAGCAGGATGGTAAGTAAAAAGGATCTTGTCTTCATAATTGTTTAATTAAGAGTTCAAAATTAACGATCAATATGTCTTAGTTTCATATTTCTTTCATAAATATTGTTAAATAATTCTCAATGCTCCGGCATATTATCTTTTACAGGTCGATTAATTGAACATTTCAGTTATTTTTGGCATCAGCTTAAAGAAAGGTAAATCTTATTAAAGGATGGCTTCAAAATTATTCAGAACAAAGTCAATTCAGGATATGATGCTGGGAGCAGCTGATTCTGAGCACAGCCTTAAACCTGCATTATCTGCAATTAGCTTGATGTTCATCGGGATAGGGGCAATTGTCGGAACAGGTATATTTGTCATCACCGGTACCGCTGCAGCCCAGTATGCCGGACCTGCCCTTAGCATCTCGTTCATGATTTCCGCTGTTCTCTGCATGTTTGTTGCGCTCTGCTATACCGAGTTCGCTTCAATGATCCCGATTTCAGGTAGTGCCTATTCGTATGCATATACAACTGTAGGTGAGTTTATTGCATGGTTTATTGGATGGAACCTGGTTCTTGAATACATTTTCGGCGCTTCACTTGTTGCGGTAGGATGGTCAGGCTATATTGTAAGCTTCCTGAAGGATTTCGGGATTGTCATTCCTCCTGAACTCAGCAGTGCACCGTTTACGTATGACAACGGGTGGGTGACAACCGGGGCGATTCTGAATTTCCCGTCGGTGTTCATTGTTGCACTCATAACAACAATCCTTGTTTTTGGCATAAAAGAATCGGTAAAAGTAAATAACGTCATTGTTATTATTAAGATCGTTGTTATACTCCTTTTTATCGGGTTCGGCCTCTCATACATTGATAAAGCTAATTATGTTCCTTTTATCCCCGAAAACGCGGGTGAGTTCGGAGCATATGGATGGAGCGGCATTCTCAGGGCGGCAGGAATAATCTTCCTTGCTTTCGTAGGGTTTGATGCCATCTCAACAGTTGCACAGGAAACTAAAAACCCACAGAAGGATATGGCTTTCGGGATTCTTGGATCGCTCATAGTTGTGACAGTTCTTTATATATCTGTTTCACTTGTTCTTACAGGGATTGTCAACTACAAAATGCTGAATGTTCCTGACCCGATCGCGGTAGGTATTAATGCAGCAGGGCAGAAGCTCTTCTGGCTCAGGCCAGTTATTAAAATAGGTGCAATTGCAGGAATGAGTTCGGTTATCCTGGTTCTTATCACAGGTATGCCCAGGATACTTTATACAATGTCGCTCGACGGGCTTCTTCCGCCAACAATGGGCCGTGTCCATAAAAAATATCGTACTCCACATATCACTACTATCATTGTTGGCTCGGTTGTCGCAGTTATCTCCGGGCTCTTTCCGATTGATCTTATTGCAGATATGGTATCAATAGGAACATTGCTTGCATTTGCAATGGTGTGCATCAGTATAATAATCCTGCGGGTTAAACGTCCCGATATGCCCCGTCCGTTCAAAACGCCGCTGGTTTATTTCGTAGGCTCAGCAGGTGCTCTGGGATGTTTCTACCTCATGACCTCGCTGCCTGTTACTACATGGGAAAGGCTTGTCATTTGGACTTTAATAGGGTTTCTGATCTATTTTCTTTACGGAATGAGGCATAGTAAACTGAATGGCAGGAGTGTTAAATAGAAAATTGAAAGTTCATTGAGGAAAGACCTTTCGGTGATCTTATTGCCCGGTTGGGAAAGATAGCAGGATATTAATTGTAGATTATACACTTATTATTTACCTGCCGGCAGGGTAAGGCAATGCAATGCATTTCTGTGGTAAGAATTTTATTATGTAATATTTGCCCTGCAATATTATAATAAATGATTCTATAAATCCTTATTTTTACATTATCAAGCCTGGTATCTGATGGAATATTCAGAACAACAACTTATTGATGGTATACGGAAAGGTGACCTCACATCCTTTGAAGAACTCTATAAAAGATATTATGCTTACCTGTGCCTGGTAGCCCAGCATATCACAGGAGATCATTCTGATGCTGAGTAAATTGTATCAGACGTTTTTGTCAGGTTATGGAACATCAGGCAAGCTGTTGACATCACCTACTCCATAAAAGGATATCTGATCAAAGCAGTTCATAACACCTCGCTGAATTATCTGGAGAGGAATAGAAAATGCAGAAATCTAACAGATAATATCAGCGAATCAGACCACATGTTACTTGCCTGGGGCAGCGATTATCCTCTTGGACAGCTTTACCGGAAAGAGGTAACTGATATTCTTGAGCAGGGTGTCAGCAACCTTCCGGAGTGCTGCCGGGAGATTTTCAGGCTGAGCAGGGACAAAGAAATGGATTACAATAGAATTGCTGATAGGCTTGGGATCTCAAAAAACACAGTCAAAACCCAGATAAAAATTGCGCTTGCACACCTGCGCAGGGCACTGAAAGATTATCTGGGCATAATTCTCTCTTTTATTATAATCTGAGTTTATTTTCTGAACTCTTAACCCTCCCCTTGTTTTTTACTGTCTTATATTCAGATAAAGGTCATTATGCGAGAAAACGAAAGTAAACAGGCATCTGATGAGTTAATAGCAGGATTTCTTATGAATGAATTAACTCCTGATGAGAAAAAGGAGTTAATAAGCTGGATAAAACTTAATCAGGCGAATAAACAATATTTTGATGAATGTTGTGAGGTTTGGGTAACTGCGAAGGCTTCCATGAATATGCCCGGATACCGTGCACAGGAAGGCTTCTGGAAGTTCAAACAAAGAACAGCAGCTGATAAAGAATTTAAAGTCGATTCAAACAGAACAGGGTTATTTCAAATAATATTGAAGTATGCAGCAATCATTGTAATTGCTTTTTCTTTAAGCGGGGTATTGTTCTATTACCTGGGTAAAAACCATCAGATAAATCACGCACAGAGTTCTATTGAACTGGTTGTGCCTCTTGGTTCCCAGGTTCAATACTCATTTCCTGACGGAACTGAAGTAACCCTTAATGCAGGCAGCGTGATAAAATACGACAACCGGTTTGGCATAAGTGAACGAACTGTACAGCTTGAAGGAGAATGTCAATGTTGAATCAATTGTATCGTGGAAAGAAAACCGCCTGATTTTCGACCAGGAGAGTCTGTTGAATATAGCAATTGAACTGGAGCGGAGATTTAACGTAGAGATAAAAT
>Ga0172365_10001539_pt1 | contig 16707 bp, 17 predicted proteins | sample LakKivSesite48cm_FD_114535 | JGI IMG/M metagenome (GOLD analysis project Ga0172365, IMG submission 114535) | Sediment microbial communities from Lake Kivu, Rwanda - Sediment site 48cm | ecosystem: Environmental > Aquatic > Freshwater > Lake > Sediment | place: Rwanda: Western Province, Lake... | reverse complement strand
GCCCCAGTCGCTGGGATGTTCTCCCTGCCGTGCAGCTTGAGGTTGAAGATGTTCTTGAGGACCTCCTTCAAGGCGCCCGTGCCGATGTTCCACGAGCTCCGCTTGAATGCGGTAGCCAATCCAACCGCTTCGATGATTTTATACACGGAGAACAAGCTCTCGTCGATCAAGGATGACAGCGTTTGCGACGAGACGACGCGGCTGCCGGCAGGTTTTTCTGGATTTTGTGCCATGATGCCATCAACTTTCGGTTATTACTCTCGTGAAGTGAAGGATAGGGGAAAAAAGGAGGCGATTAATTGTTGATGACGTTGCGGTCGCCGACGATGCGCTTGAGTTCCGCCTCGATCTGCCTGGTCACATCGGTCACGAGGCCCCAATCATCTTGCTTGCCCTTGATGTGGTTCGTGTAGATCGGTTTCCCGAATTCGAGATCGACGGGCACCGACTTCGGGAGCATCGAGCCCTTCTTCAAGGCGCGTATCATACCGACCATCCCGACGGGAACGACGGTCGCGCCGGTCGTGACGGCGAGCTTGGCAGCGCCATTGTGCAGCTTCCCGATGTGGCCGTCGAGTGAACGAGTGCCTTCCGGGAAGATCCCGATGCAATGGCCTGGTTTTCCCGATTTCAGGATGGCGATGGCCTTGTTGAGCGCCGCCTGGTCGCTCTTGCCGCGTTGGATGGGAATGGCACTCCACATGGAAAAAATCGACTTGACGATCGGATCTTCGTTGAAATGCTCAAATTTACCGAGCCAATGAATTTGCCAGAAACTTGCGCTCGCCGAGACGACAATCGGATCGAGGAAGGAGGAATGGTTCGGCGCGAAGACGATGGGGCAATGCATGGGTACGTTCTCCATACCTTTCACAGTGAGCTTGAAGTAAGTGTTGAAGAGAGTCCTCACTTGTGTATGGAACGTCCAGTAAAACGCGTCCTCGGCGTTTTCCAACAAGTTATAGTTGGCCATCGTCGTGCGGTAGTTTCCGACAAAGCTGTCGAACATCGACGCGTTTAGAAGTCCTTTCAACAATGTTTTGAACGTGGCAGACATGTGCACTCACGGATTTGTTTATTCAAGGGTTTTGTTGATTAAATGCGAGCGCCCGACTGAAAAGGGAATCGGCCACCCGCGCCGTCCAGAACGAGGGGGATTCGACGAGCATCCCGCGCTCGATTCCGGCTGGCAAGACTTATTCTCGGACATGGGTTTGCGGTATTTAAAACGTGGCTCGAAGGCCTAGGCATTAATAGCTCACGCGAACTTTGTTCCTAAGATTCCCTATCTTTCCTATTCACAAGAATAGATCCGGATCGGACGGCCGATCGGGTGTAATTTTATAAGAACCTCGATCAAGATGCTGGCCGCGAACGCGCAGAGTAAAAAAATGAAAAGCCCCGGCTTGTTGAAATTCTTCCAGAAATCCCAGAAGAAATAGTTCGTGAACTGGATCACCTTTATAGTGAACGTTTTTTTCACGCTGTTGTTTAACGCGTCATGTAACCGCAGGATCGCATCGTCTCCCCACTCGTGTTGGATGTTGTAGAGGGGCGCGTGGAAGATCTCGGTTATGCCCGCCGCTTGCGCGACGAGACAGTCGTCCACGTAGTGCTGGAAGCCGGCCTCGTCCGGCGTGTAGTACTTGGCCTCGTCATGGATCCAGCCGGTCAAGATCCCCGAGCCGCGGGCCCCGAGCTGGCGCAATTGCTCCACGCAGTCGCGGTACAGCGCGAATTGCCCGTTCGGATCGTTGTCGTGGTATGACATCTGCGAGTAGCGGACGTTCGGCATGGCCGTGAAGGGGATAGCCGGGTTCGAGTGGTAATCCTCGTCACCGTCGACGTACTCGCTCAAGTCGCTTGGCCCCAGCACGATCTCGACTTCCTTCCCGAGAGCCAGCGCGTGCCGGTAGACGCCATCGTAAGCCGCCCTTGCTTGCGCGAACATGGTCTCGTTCACGTTGTTCATCCAGTACCACGTCTGGCGCCAGCTCCCCCATTCATCGGGGATGAGCGTTCCAGGGAACAAGGGAGGCGACCCCGGCCGGCTGCCCGCGGCCATTGGATAGCCCTCTTGCTCGCAGTCGAAACTCACGCCCCGGAAATGCTGCCACTGCATCCCCCAGTCCAGTGTCCGGTCTGCTCGTGGCACGACGTTTAGATAATTAAACACGTTGGAATATTCGCTGAATGCATCGACTTGGATGAAAAAATTGACGTGCCAATGATCGAAGAGTTGACAATAATACGTGTCCCGGATGTGGTGGAAGGGGTTCGGATCGTCGACATAGGATCCGAACCAGTTCACGATGACCGTCGCGTTCGTGTTCCCCAGCATTTGCAAGACTTGCCAATTTTGCACGTAGGAAAAATTAACATTCACGGCTACGGTTGTCGATGGCAGCGGATCGGCGAGCACGATGGTTCCGTTGGGGTACGACCTGGCACCGTCCATATAGTCCATGTAATCTTTCGTGAGGTTCCCGCCCTGGTAGACGTGGACGACGTAACAAAGAGACCCGTTCCCGTAACTGGCAGGCGGTGTTGGCAAGTCTACCGGCGCGACGTGTAATGTATAGTTGTCTACTGGTAACACGTCGCTCGAGATAGTGGTGGTGAACAGGTCCGGGCCCCCCCCCAGAAGCTGCTCGTGGTCGTCGTGCCATCGGGCGCCCGTATCGGGATGGTCACCCAGAACGAATTAAGCGAGGCGACGCCGAGGGCCACCACGACGGCGATGGCGATTGCCGGCAAGGCTTTCGCCTTGCGGGACGGCCACAGATTCCCGAGGCGACATCGACCCGTGATGATCCTCTTGTTCCCCGCGAGGTGGTCGAAGAACCCGAGGCAATTGAGCGCCGCGAGCCCCACCTCGATGATGAGCAGCGGGATGGTGAACGGGCCATTGATGAATGCCACGAGGAAGGCGTATATGATGAGGAAGAGAAGTTGCATGATGGTTGCGAGGATCCGCAAGAAGAGCGAGTTTTTCCTCGAGAGAACAAAGGTCGCGTAGGAAAGCAACAACCCGAGGCACACGATGAAAAATTCACCGAGTATGGCAATGAACAAGGCGCCTGACGCCAGGATGTAGTAGATGTACTGCCCCACCAGCGCCCCCCAGACCAGCATGTTGGTGATGGCGCTCATGCGGATGAAAACGCCTTGTTTCCACTTCGTATTCAAGGGCTCCGCCGGCTCGTTCGTCGATGCCACGATCATCTAGGTGACTTCCATCGCCTTAAGAAATTTGATGCAGCCACACCTTTGCCCCGTAGACAAATCGCCTGGCATCGTGGACTTTGGATCAAATATCATGTCGATAATTCTTGATGATTTCACCTTTCTCGCCCTTCACGTCCGCAAAATTGAACGAGAATTCAAATGTTTCCTCGTGTTGCTTGAACACGACCTTATATGGCAGCTTGTTGAGGATCTTGAAGATCGCCGTGTTGTCAGATGATATTTCACCAAATAATCCTCCGATGCCGCGTTCCCTGGCGAGCTCGATCATTTTCTCGAAGATATGGTATGCCAGGCCTTGCCCGCGCATTTCCGAGTCCACCGTGACGCTGATCTCCGCGCGGTTCGTGTTCGGCTCGAGGTAATAGGCACCCTCGGCAACCACCCGCAAGTCTTTCTCCGTGCCGATCGTGCCGACGATCAACATGCGGGTCAAGTAGTCGCACGCCATGCGTGCCTGGATGTCCTCGTGCGAGAAGATCTTGCGATGCGACAAGAACCGGTGCATCCGGTCCTTCTCGGAGAGCCGGTAATACATTTCCTGGAGAAGGCGCTCGTCGGTCGGCTTCACCGGCCTGAAGTTGACCGGGGCCTTGTCGGTCGTTATGTAGGTCCAGCTAATGTCGGGGCAGATCACGGCGACGCCGTCCTTCGTCGCGGGGAGGATCTGATCCTTGAACACGTAGTTGAGCTCCTTGGCTTTCTCCAGCAACCACGCCCGGTGCTCCGGCGCGGCGATGGAGATCATCTGGAGCACGCGATCCCGGATCGTCTTGCCGTGCAAGAAGGCGATGCCCCATTCGGTGACCACGTAGTGCACGTCGATGTCGCGGAGACCAATGGGCCCTGGTGGAAGAAACGGGACGATGCGCGTCTTGCCGTCGGCGGTCGTGCTCGGAAGGGCGACGATCGCCTTTCCTCCGTGGGACAAGGCCGCACCGCGCATGAACTCTGGTTCGCCGCCGGTTCCGCTGACCAACGTGGTGCCGAGGTGGTTCGATGCCTGCCCGAGGAGGTCGACGGCCAGCGCGCCGTAGATCGAGCAGAGCTTGCGGTTTTTCATGATGTTCTCGATGTTGAGAATGAATTCCGTCGGTTGAAAGCTGAAAAACGGATTCTCGTGCACGTAATCGTAGAACTTTTGTGTACCGATGATGAACGATGTCACGATATTTGGATAATAGTTCCTGGCGCAATTCACGATGCCATTGTCAATGAGCCCGATGATAGTCTCAGGGAAGACCTCTCCGTACAAGGCAAGGTCTTGCTTTTGGTTCAGGTGCAGCGGCAAGAAATAGCAGGTCTTGCCAGTGCCCATGTTGATGGTCGAGCCGTTCTCGATGAGGCGGGAGACGTTGAGAGCGACCTTCGCGTGTACGTCATCCGGCTCGAACGGCGGTTCTTCGAGCAGCGGTTGATCCTTGTAAACGAAATAATCGAGATCCTGGAATTTCACGAATGAATTCCCGAGCGTCCTCGGCATCGACGGGTTCACGTGTGCAACGACCGTCTTGGCAGCCTTCATGATGGCCTGGTTGATATCGACGTTGATGCCGAGGGAACAAAAGCCATTACGGCCTGGCAGGGCCACCTGGATCAAGGCAACGTCGATGGGGATCTTCTGCTCCGTGATCATGCGCGGGATCTCCGCGGTGCTTATCGGGGCGAAATCGGCCAGGCCATCGTGGATGGCTTGACGCAGCTCGGGCGAGCCTATCATCGACATGCTGACGTGACGGAAGCTGGTAGGGTTCTGCTTGTTGAAAAATTTCTGGTTCGACAAGGAAAAGAAGTGCAATACCTGGACATCCGGGTATTTCCAGTTTTCCTTAACGAGCTGGTTCGTCAAGAGAACCGGCTCGGAGCAACCACTGCCAAGGAACAACCTGGATCCCGGCTTAACGATCCGGTCCAGGTTTTCCGGCGAGATCTCCCGATCCTTGAAATCCTCTCGCCACGATGCGACGTTGAACGGCCTCATTTGCGACGATCAATGGCGACCGAGGCGATTTAAACCTTGGGAGAACGGATAAATGCTTCACATGAACAAATTGCGCCGCTGTGCGTGCTGTTTCTCGAAGGTCTTTTCCACGTCGTCAGCGAGATCTTTTTCGAGATTTTTTTCCTTCTCGCTCAACATGTCCTTGAGCCGCCTGGACTTTGAGTTGGCAAAACTCTCGACGCCGGCCGCGAACAAGGCCTTGTTGCGAGACTGCGGAATCATCATGGAGAACAGGTATTTTTCCCCGTCCATGCCGCGCGCGCGAATCTCGCGCTGGATCTCATCATCAAGATTGCGTACATGGCACGACCGGGCTATGCCCGTGATGGGGCTGAGAGGCTTGGTCTTGATCTGCCAGAGATCCTCCCGCTGGCTGATAAACATGTCCTTGTTGCCTCGCGGGTCGACATCCGAGAGGACATGCCAATCCTTCGGGTCATCGTCGAAGCGACGCTTGATCTTTCTGAATTGCGCATCGATCGGTTCTATCTCGACCATGGCTTCCATGCTCTGCACGATTATGCTATCACGATGGCACAATGTAGATTACGAAATAAAGGGATAAAAAGTCCGTGGAATACCCATCATGCGCTTTTTACCATGTCGATGACTTTCGGGAGATCGGCCTGGCTGCGCAGTACCGGGGCGCTCGCGGGAAGCACCTTGATCATCTCGGAGATGAATGCCTTCGGATCCTTGGCATAGGTATTGGCGATGCCGGTTACCTGGTTCACGTTTATCTCGACGAATTCCGAGAGGCCACGGACGATCTCCTCCTTGATGTCATGTACCGCCGTCTCTGGATCTTGTTTACTCTTGGTCAAGTTGCCGTCTTCGCGGATGAACGAGAATTCGTTCCATTCCTTGCCGTCCGGGGTTGGAAACACGAGAAAAACATATGACTGCGTGAAGTCGATGAACGGGATCATGCCACTTGCAAACGCGGCGTTTAATTTCCCGATCATTTCTGCCTTGTTCGCTTCCTTGTCGATGGGCGCGAGCATCTTGTCGATATCATCAAAGTTGAACTCGTCGGGCATTTTTCACTCCAACTCGATAGATTCTGGAAGGATGACTTACGTAAAAATATCCTTTAACGCGTTAAAAATCTATTGCTTTGGCACCGATAGGCCATTGAGATACCTTAATTAGATATCATGAAGCTTTTACTAATAGTGATTATACGTGGAGAAGGAATCCACGCTCGCGCTGTTCAAGGTACTAGAAGCGGACGTCAAGACGTGCCTTGAAACGGAGCTCGACACCAACGAGGAACTCAAGAAAAAGAAGGATTTCACGAATAACTTCACCGCGATGTCTGATTTCCTTGCCAAGCTGAAGGCTCCGAGTGGACTCCAGGCCGAGATCAAGGATATATTAAAAATGATCGACGAATGGGACGTTTACGCGTACTGGTTCAAGGAGATGAAGGATCTCGTCGCGAAGATCAAGGGGTTCATGACCAACTTCACGTCGTTCGCCGAAAGCTCGGGGATCCTTCCGAAGCCCCAGAAGCCCGTGGAAAAGGCGCTGGAGATCGGCCCCCAAGAAAGGCCCGGATTGGCCCCGCCGGCCAAGCCTGCCGCCCCGTCGCTGCTGAAGCCCATAGTTCTGGGGCAATCGCCGCAGAAGCCAGCATCGCCCTCGATGTCCGCCGTGCCGTCGGTCGCTAAGCAACCGGCTGGCATCGAAGCAAGCACCTATTCCTCGGGAACCTCAAAGGAGAGGAGCGTGCCTCTGCTCAAGCCCGTGTTCAAGATCCCTCCCGTGAAAATCCCGGCGACAGCCGGGAATGCCACCCCCTTCACATCCGCGCCGGGGGCAACCCCAACGACGGCGCCGAAAAGCGCCGAGGCGCCCGCCATCGACGTGGCTTCGACCCCGGTGCCCCTCAAGGCCCTAGTCGAAGAGAAGAAGCTCGAGATCCACGTGAAGCCGGTCAAGCTCATCAAGCCCATAATGGCCGTGCCGTCACCCCCACAAGTCGTCGAAAAAGCTCCCGTGATAGAGGACTTGCCAGCCAAGCTCGCGGTGCCGACTGTTAGCACCAAAGAAATCGCTCCCGCGGCGAATCCCTTCCCAATACGCTCGCAGAAGCCAACGAGCGGCGAAAAACCGCTCGTGATTCCAAAACCCATCAAGATCCTCGTGCCCGATCTCGATAACATCAATATCGATAACGAACTCGCCGAGAGCACGCAAAAAGCAGATATACCCGAGGAGCCAGCCGGGGAGGGTACCTTATTCTCGGAAATGGACGTTATTGAGGGCCCCATCCCCGCCAAGACACCGCCTCCACGGGTCGTCAAGCCAATCCCGGTAAAAATACAACTTGGCAAGGCTACCACCAAGGATCCGAACGACGAGATCGTCGATGATGTTGTCGAGAGGGTTTCCCGAAGCCTGGACGCGAAAAAAACCAAAGCGCAAAAAACTCCAACAGTAATGCAAAAAGCGGTCCACCCCGAGGACGAGTATATAACACCAATGGAGGTCTCGCGCGAGGAGATCGACGCGTGGATCGCCGAGGAAAACGTGCAACTCGCGACTCCCCCGAAACCAGTTAAATCTGCAGCGCCAAAGAAGAAAAACGTGATGGCGGCCCTCGAAGCCGCCGAGTCGTGGGATGATGACAAGATCTCGTCGATCCTGGATGAGGCGATGGACGGTGAAGTGTCGGATGCGCCAACGACCGCGGTAAAAGCGGGTCAAGCGGCAGGGCCGGTCACGTTCAAGCGCCCGGCGAAAGCCCCCGAGCCCGAGGCGGAAGAGGGGGACAGCGGGATCTTGGTCGGCGTGATGGACAAGGAACCCAAGAAATCGCGCCTCCAGGAGATCAAGAAAGCGGGACCGGCGGCCGAGCCGGAGCCCGTCGACTCGATGAGCTTGTTCATGGGCGGCCTCGGCAGCAAGAAGAGCGATAGGAAGGCATCCCCGCCGGCCTCGGGCCTCTCGTTGTTTCGTCCTGGCGGCACGGCCAATGCGACTACTTCCACCACGCCAGAACCGAGCGCGGGGAAGGCCGCGATGAAGCAGTACCAGCCCGCGGTGCCGATCGGTTCCGACGTGGACATCGAGGCGCTGCCCGACACCAAGGACGGCCTCTACCAGGCGCTCATCGCCCTGGAGGGCAAGCGATATGCCATCGAGCGCGCCCGCAAGGATCTCCGCACCGACCTCGACAAGGGCATCATCAAGCAACCCGCTTACGAGCAAAAGCTCGCCGACCTCAAGGCCGAGATGGACAAGATCGCCGACAAGATCAAGGAGATCAGGGAAAAAATAAAAAAATTCAAGTAGAGCTTTTTTAAACGTTCCATTTCATTATCGTTGCTTCTCGGAGACCTGCTTGCGCGTCACGAGCGAGAAGATCAGGATACCCACGATGATCGCGCACGCGCCGATCGAGATGCCCGCGACGAGCATTATCGCCTGCAGGAGGAGCCCCATGATGATCAACGCGGCGCCGATGCCGATGGCCGCGAGCCCACCACCCGTGGCCTTTGCCTTGAATTCCGTGCTCATGGGAACCTTGACGTTGATGATGCGGCCGGAGGAGCCGTCGATGAGCGCGTCGTGCTGCTTCCCGTTGTAGATAAAGCCGATCTGGTATACGGGGAAGTGGATGTAGTACACGCCCTTCTCCTGAATCGAGTCGTTGCGGCTCTGGATCTGCTTGACCTCCTTGTGCATCTCGCGGGTCTGCCGGTCGATGACTTGCTGGTGCATGTTCGCCTTGGCATCGTTCATCTTGAACGCGGAATCGATTATTTCGCCGCTGAGCGTCTTCACGTGTTTTATATCGAAATATTCCTTTCCGGTGGTCGTCACGGCGTAGTCCCGCAAGTAGGCCGGTATGCGCTGCTCGGGCAAGGCCATGAGCGGGATCTGGTACTCGCGGATGACGCGGCCTGATTCTTGTTTCGGGCTGTACGACACGTGCTCGAACCAGCCGGGCCTGTCGGGTGCCGGATGGCTGAAGTTCGGCCAGTCATCGAGGCCGACGTAATCCGACGTCGCTGCGTACTCGCCGACCCAGATCGGGTAGAACTTCAGCTTGAGCTCGTTGATGTTGGCCGATTCCTCGAAGTCTTGCGGGGCGCCCGGGATCTTCTTCACCCAGTCGACGAGCAAATTCTTGACCTGGTCCTGGTTGTAGTGGCAGCGGATGATGAAGTGGTCCTTGATGATGAAACTCTCCTTGTCTCCACCAGCAGCTGCACCCTCGCCGCCGAATATCGCGCTGACTTGTATCGCGGTACCGCAGTAATCGCATGTGTGGATAGGTGCGTCCGTGGCCACTTCGAGATCGGCCGCGCAGTTTGGACACGTTACTTTGACCATCTCGATCATGCCTCCGGTTGTGGCGCCGGCGCTGGTGCCGGTGCCGCGGCTTGTGCCGTTGCGGGCGCCGCCTTCTTCTTCGGTGGTTTCTTGATCCTGTCCGACTTCTCCAGCTGCATGCGGAACGCCGTCGACGTGAACATGAAGCTGATGCCCATGAAGACAAGGCCAATGATCATCGCGACGTACCACATCTCGTTGTCTGGGATTTGCGCATTTTGGAAGCCGACCTGCGCGACGATGCCGCCCACGACCATGATGGCGAGCCCGATGATCAAGTTTGTCAAGCGCCGCCCGAGCGTGAGCGGGACCTCGCCCTTGACTACCTTCCCGCTGTCGCCCGCCGCGCTCACCTTGTAGACCTTGCCCTGGAACTTGTAGCGTGCCGTCCAGAGCGGCGCGTGCACGTAGGTCGGGTACTGCAGCGTGACCTTCGAATCGCAGCGCACGAGCTTGTTCACCTTGCTGGCGGCGATGGAGCGGTTCTCGTTCTCCACGCGGCCATAGGCGTCTTGCTGGGCCTCGGGCGCGTCGACCTCGGCGTTGATGAACTCGGCCTCGTGTTTCTTGACCTTCTGGAAGTCGAAGGGTTCGATGTTCTCCAGGAAAATCGTGGACGCGAACTTGTCGAACCCGTAGAAAACCGTGTGCTTGCGGGCGATCACGTTCTCCCTGCCACTCCGCGAGAAGTCACCTTCCTCGGGCTTGTACACGGGAACCGAGTAACTCACGGTCCTTGTCCGGGTCTTGCCCTCGGAGTCCTTATAGGTCTCGGTCTTCTGGCGTGTCACCGTGCTATTCAAGACGCCGAAGTAATGGGTCTGTGACGAGAACGGCACGAGCCACCACGGAATGTACGAGGCCTTGACCTCCTCGATCGATGCACCTTGCTTGATCTTGTTTTTCCTCAAGAAGTCTTGTATATTGGCCTGGATCGCCGAGCGCTCCTGCGAGGGCAGCATCTTGTGGTCGGGGATCTTGTTCCCCCCCGCCTCCATCGCTTCGCCGCAAAACTTGCAAGTAATAACAAGATCTTCTGGCGAAACGGCTATGCTCGCACCGCACGTTGGGCACTTGACGACAATCGATTGATCTGTGCTTGGATTTGTTTTCAAAATTCTTCACACTCGTTCTTAACCCTTAACCTTTAACCTATCACAAGTTCAAGACTCGTATGGCGCTCTTGGCACCAATTTTTGCAATCTACAATAAAATCGTAAAAGTCCTTCATTTCACCATCATACTTTCTCCACGGATAGAATTTATTGAAATTCACTATTACCCTTGCAAACATACCCGCGGTGACCCTTTTACTCACGCAAGGGTCACTACCACTAACCTCACCAAAACCGAGATCTCGGTACACGTCCTTATAGCGGAACATGACCTCATCAACGACCCCGGCTGAGACCTCGCAGCCATCGAGGTTGGTTCCGGGAGTGTTCATGTATAATCGCAGTCCCATGATGATAATCTGTTGGTGGCTCGGTCTTTTATGCTTGATCTCGCGCTGCCCGCGGGGCTCTAGCGGCGACGTATGGCGTGTTCTTGTCAGAGGGATGCCGCCGCCCGCAGTCGCCGGGGCACATGTTCGCCGCTTTCAAGCGCCGGCAGCCCGCGGGCGTGTATCCTTTTGCGACGATGCCAGCGACCTGCTCGTGGGTCTTGCGGGGGTCGTAGTCGGGCATGTGCTCGAAGAGGGGCTCGATGGCGCCCGCAGGGTCGAAGTTGGCAGCGTTCATATAGCTGGCGAGAAAGAGGCGTTCGTCGTGGTAGAGGTGCTCGCCGCGGATGGCCGAGATGAGGAGCAGCGCCACGCATGGCGGGAAGTCGGGGTAGGCCCGACTTCGGATAGAATTATAATCCTGCAAGGCGGGTTGAGACCTGGCTGCTGGCGCGCGTGAACCACCTGAGCGCCGTGGTCATACTTGCGCTTGCGGCGCGCTATAATATTCCTGGTACAAAATCAAGTCGATCATGTAGTAGATGATCTCGTCCACGTTGAGCCTGAGCTTCGCGGACGTCGGCGCGTAGCAATACATCCCGTTGTTGGCGACGGTCTGGTTCGCGACGGCGTGGATGTTCTCCAGCTCCTCGTTCGGCACGAGATCCATCTTCGTCCCGACGAGCACGATGGGGATATTCGGGTCGTTGTACTGTCGTATCATGTTGATCCAATCGGGAACCTGGCCCAGCGTGCCCAGGTTCGACATGTCGAACACGACGAAGGCAGCGTTCGATTTTTCCATGTATATGCTCTGGATGAACCTGAAACGCTCCTGGCCACCGAGATCCCAGAGCGCGAGCCCGATGTTCCGCCCTTGACGCTCGACAGCGCACGTGTTGAAGGCAACGCCGACCGTGAGCGGCGTGGCGGGGTTGAACTCGTCATACATAAACCGCTGGAGCAGCGTGGTCTTGCCGACGCCGCCTTCCCCGCCCCAAATGAACTTGTAGGTCTTGTCCCAGAGCATCGGCGCGGTCATCGAGATCTCCTCGTCATTATTCCCCGTGCGTTCCCGTTCTTCCGGCGTGGCGAGCCGTGTACAGTGCTCGCCCATTCGGACCCGTATATTATAAACACGGGAGGGGATTTATAACTTCACTTTTTACTTCCGGGACCAGTTCCGCGGGAATGCTCGGTTATCCCACCCGCCGGGACAAGCACGTCTCGTGGCACGCGTTCACGGGGGTATAATTGCGAGGTCAAGATCGTTCTGGCTAAATTGCTGGTCGTCAAGCAAATGCATGTTCCGGCATTGCCACGGGATCCCCTCGATACGTCGCGAGTCGTTCGCCTTCATGAAAAGGCCGGCTGATCTTGAAACATAATGAAAAACGAGAGGATAGCGTGGTCCGAACAAAGTGAAGCGCGATTTACTTAATGGACTAGGGGGGACACGGGTATTTTTTTCGTTTTCTTGAGTCGCTTGCCGGCGAGCACTTCACGTTCCTGATGCTTGAGGCTCCCTTCCTCGAAATACGGGCGCACCCAGGACGCCGTCGGATCGAGGGCAAGAGTCTTGCCCTTTCCCAGGTGTGCTTGCTTGATCTTGAAGCGGTAATAGTCGAACAACCGGATCGCCTCGATTGCATAGCACGTGGCAATGTCCGCGTCGTATATCGCGAGGAGATTGTCGCCGTTTTCTTCCTCACCTCCCTTGGCCAGATTTGACGACCCGCAAAACACGACTGGATGCTTGCCGTTGAAATCCACGACAACGAACTTGTGGTGGATCACGATCCCTTCGTTCCCTTTCCATTCTTTCTTGAAAGGTGGCGGGATGGCCTGGCCGAGGGCCGAAAAGCTGCCGGACCCGTCCTCGGCATCGATGTCGCCCCTGGCCGTGTTGAAACCCTTCTGCGATTGCGTCACGCCGAGGCAGTAGATGTCTGGATTGGCAAGAGCATCGTTCAAGGCATCGAACACCGATCCGCCACCCGATTGCATGACCGCGAAAAGCACGGCGCGCTCGGATCGTTTCACGGCGTCGGCGATGGTGTCGAGGGTAAACGGGCTATCGTTCTTGTCTTTCGCCTTCTTGTGCGGCGAGAACGCCACGGCGAGTTTCGGCCGCTGGCCGAACAACTGGGTTTCGACAACGTGCCAGTCTTTCGACAAGGCACTCTTGCGGAACGCCGCCGCGACGTCGCCGGAATCGTGGAGGCGCCCCGTGTTGTTCCAGACCTCATCGAACACTTGCCCGTACAACCGCGCGATGGCCGGGTTCCTGAGCACGAGCACGTTGTTCGACTGGACACACAGTCCCCGTATCGTGAAATTCGCCGAGCCCGTGAGGATTTTAACCGGCTTGTTCCTGGTCTTGAGCACGAACACCTTGTCGTGAGAGAACCGTGAAAAGTGACCGCGGCGGACTTGCACGTGCGCACGTTCCAGGCGCGCGGCGGCCGCGTCTTCCAAGCTGCCCGGCCCATGGCCTGGGTTACCGCCGGCATTCACGTTGGTGTAATCGTCGAGGAACACGCGCGCCCGCTTCCCCATCTTGCACAAGGCCTTGATGATGTCCGGGTCATCGAGATCGTACGCGAACACGTCCATCCGGCGCGGCCACCACCAGCGGTTCGCCTCCTCCAAGAATCGCACCACGCAGTACCTCGCGTGGGCGCCGAGCCACTCGTATGCCTTTCGATACGGTTTCGTGTCATAATCGATGGTTCGCGGCTCGGGTCGCAAGTCAACGTTCGAAAACCTGTCCGCGAAGGCTTGCGCCGACACGTACCCCCGGGTGAAGCCAACTTCCATCTTGTCGAACCCGTGGTACCTGAGATCGGCCTTCACGGTCACTTGAGGCCCCCATTCCAGTTCCGATGGGGAACAGCCCCCGAAATACCGCACGAAAATCGTGTACTTGTATCGACCTGGTCCCGCGCCGGGCATGTGGATCCAATGGAACGTCTGGAACGGCGCCTTGTCCGATCCGAGGTCTGGATTGCCCGCGCCACTCGCCGCCGCCGCGAACGTCATCTTGTTCGGGAGGAAATAGCGGTTGGTCGGGTACGGTCCCGCTCTCGGCGTCTGGCACAGGATCGAGAACCCTGCAAGGCGGTTCACGTCGATTTTCTTGACATCAACGTCGAACGCGAGCAATATCGCGCCGTCGCCAACGTATAATAACGCCGTGAAGCCATCACGTGATTCTTTCTGCATGGTGAAACGTGTAAAGAGATCTTGACGTGCCTATTTATTGCTTGCTCGATGCTGGCGTGGTTTTTGTCGGGCGCCGCACGGAAAATGAGAAATGATCATCGCGAAGCGGGATCCGTCGGCGATAGAACCGGAACATCATGGGTATTGAGCGGGAATTTGTCACTTGACCCGTTGAATCCACATTCGCAGCACGTGCTGGTTGATGAGCCCGGTTATTGCTTCGTATCAAGCCAGTGAAAAACAGCTTTCCGGAAACTATCGATGTCCTTGATGATCTCGCGTAATCCGTCCTGCAATTTTGAACGGTCGATGGTCATGTAATTATGAGCGATGATATTCCTCATCTGCGCGAGTTTCGCATATTTTTCCGCATCATTTTTTGCAATAATGCCGATCTCTGCAAGTTTCAACATACATTCCGCGTACGTGGATGGTGGTGCCACGTTTTTCGAGTGTGCTATGATATGAGTGCCAACATCGAGAAATACCTGGCTGATGATCTCGAACAACCGCTGAGCTTGAATATCGACCTCCAGATCCCATTTTGTCAGGTCTTTCTTCGCGGTCAAGAACCTTCGCGTGAATGCAACGTACTTTTCAACGAATGCAAACTTTTCCTTGACCCGCAATGCATCAACTTCCATGGCTGGTTTGCACCTTTGTCGCACTCTGCTCAATACGTCCATTCGTCGATCATGCGCGTGTACCAGATCTTGAAATCATAGTAGCGGGGAAGCATCCACTCGATATAATCCGCCCGGCACGTGCCATCATCCCGCTCGTATATCACTTTACCCTTGGATATGACGTTAAATTGCACGTTTAGCGGTAAATCGGCAAGAAAGCTCACGTGCACGTTGTCCGTTTCTAAAACCTTCACGATCGAATGGCCGAGATCCGTCAACCAGTTGGTTCGGTTTTTCGCATCCTTTCCTTCAAGGCAAGTCGCGTGAACGAAGAAATCAACATCGCTCCACCATCCGCTCGTTCCCTCGGCCACTGATCCCCCAAGATACATAAAGTCGCATTTGCTTTTTTCACAGATCGGGGACACCAGTGCCGCGATCCTGGCGATATCCATCGCGTGAGAGCTTGTCATCAATACATGATAGCGCTGAAGAGATAATATGTCTTTTCCAATCGGAAAACTATGATGCGTGCAAATCAAATGTTAAACGTTCATCATACAAGGAAAACAAGAAAAGAAATAGGAAATGATAGAACCGGACTCACACGAGCTTCTTGCCGCATTCTGGACAGAACTTCGCGCCGCCCGTCTTGGAGCCACATTCAGGGCAGAATTTGGGAACCGCAGCTCCGCCTCCGCCCTCGGCCGGGGCCTCGCTGGGGAACGGCGCGCCGCAGTTGTTGCAGAACTTTGACGTCGCTGGTGATTGCCCGCCGCACTTCATGCACGAGCGCATAGCGACGCCGCCACCGCTACCCGCGAAGCCGGGCTGGGCCATGCCGCCGGGGCCCATCATCATCATGCCCGCGCCCATGGCCGCGCCAGGCGACTTGCCGAGGGACTCGGCCATGCCCTTGCGCGTCTCGGCTTCCAGCACGCCGGCTGCGCCGACGCCGCCGGTTTGCATGAAGAACAAGCGCTCGCGGTACTTCTCGTCCGTGTCGATCTTCATGAACTTCAAGTCGACGAGCTCGAGCCCGATGCGCTCGAAGTCCTTGCGGAGCTTGACCTTGCAGCTGAGCGAGGTCTCGTCGAGCTTGCCATAGACCGCCCGCAGCGTGTAACCGCTGAGCGTGTCGATCAGGTGCTCGTTGAAGTAGCCGCGCAGGTAATCATTGACCGCGTCGCTCGTGAAGACCGACTGGTTGCCGCAAATCTCGTTGACGAAGATCTGGGGATCGGCGACCTTGAACCAGTATTGCCCGTTGAACTTCAATGGCGCCAATTCCTGCGTTTGACCTTGCCCCCCGAACTTCCCGTCGAACTGCGCCTTGCTGACATAAATCACGTTGGCCTGGAACACGTTCCCCGTGACCGCCTTGATGATCTTGCCGAGCAGCGGCACGTCAGCCGTGCTGATCACGTGGCGTCCAGCCGTGAACACGTCATAGGCTTTTCCATCCCTGAAGAACACGGCCCATTGGTTCTCTTTAACGATGATCGTGGCACCCCAGGATAGCCTCTCGTCGGGGTATTTGTACACGATATCCTCTTTCCTTGGATTCTTCCATTCGACGACTTCTCTTCCGAACATGTCATTCACTTGGTTGTTGTTTTCGTTCTAGTTTTATCCTTGGTTCACGTGGGCTTCCAGCCGCGGATGAACTCGTCCCGCTGGGCATAGTACTTGATCGCGTCCTTGATGAACGATCGCAGCTGCTTGACCTTGTCAGCGCCGCCAGACATCAGGTTCTCGCCGAGCTCCTTGATGCCCGCCTGGAGGCTCAAGACGGTTTCGATGGTGCTCTTGTCGAACTG
>Ga0172365_10001538_pt1 | contig 16709 bp, 12 predicted proteins | sample LakKivSesite48cm_FD_114535 | JGI IMG/M metagenome (GOLD analysis project Ga0172365, IMG submission 114535) | Sediment microbial communities from Lake Kivu, Rwanda - Sediment site 48cm | ecosystem: Environmental > Aquatic > Freshwater > Lake > Sediment | place: Rwanda: Western Province, Lake... | reverse complement strand
TGATACCAGAGAGCTTGGGGTTCGGGTAGGAGAGTATAGATTTATTGACTAATAGGCGTTAATATTAAAGATAAATAATTTTTAAAATTCGGTTATTTATCTTAAAATTATTAATTAATTTTCAAACATTAAGAGAATATAAAAGATAATGGAGGACTCTTTAAAAACAACTTATAACTTAAGAAGCAGAATATTTTATGGTTTTATATTAGCAGTAAGTGATTTAATATTTCTGGCTTTGAGTTGCTTTTTAGCATATTATATAAGATTTTATTCGGATGCTTTTGGAAAAGCTACATATAATATCAGTTACGGATATGTTATCTATTCCATAGTAATAATAATATCAATCATTATAATCTTATTTTTATTTAGATTATATGATTTAAAATATATTTATAGAGGACCTGTTTTTTATCCTAAAGCAATATTATCAGTATTTCTTAGCACAGTAATAATCTATTATTTGGCAAGATTTATAAGCGGTTTATATTTTTCTAGATTATATGTCGGTTTATTATTTACATTTGGGGTCATCTTACTTTTTATTAGCAGATTTGTAATCGGTGTTTTTACAAAGAGGATCTTTAAAATAATTGGGTTTCCTTATGAATGTTTAGTTGTTGGAGTAGTAGATAATCTTAAGATTTTTTAGATTTTTAAAAGGACCCATAAGAAAGTAATATATGGTTTAATCCTTGTTTTTAATGATATTGTTTTTCTGGCAATAGCTTTTTTCCTTTCATATTATTTAAGATTTTACATCGGTATATTGGGCGAAGTAGCGAAAGTATATTATATTGAGGCAAATTATAGTTTTTACTCTATTGTATTTATCTTGTCTGCGGTTTTAATTTTTTCAATATTCAGATTGTATAATTGGGACCAGATCTATAAGGGTTCAGGCTATTATTCCAGAGTAGTCAAAGGCATCATTATCAATATTATAGTGATTATTCTTGCAGGTTATCTTTTTGAGTTCTTTACTTTTTCAAGAAAATGGATCTTATTATTGTTTATATTCAGTACCTTCTTAATTCTAACCAGCAGGTTAATAATTGAATTAACTACAATTAAGTTATTGCGAAAACTGGATATAAAATCGGGAACGATTATAGTAGGTGTGGGTGAAAATGCCAATAGGATTGAAGATAGTTTTAGAAAATATTCAATGGAAGGTGATACAATTTTAGGTTATGTTGATGAGAAGAGCAGGATTTTAAAAAATAAAAGATATTGTAAGGACTTCAATATACTTGGCTACCTTGAAGATATAAGAGAAGTTATTTATAAAAATAAGATTCAAAGAGTCATTATTTCTGCCCCTGAATATAATTATCGTGAAATTCTAGAAATATTAGAAAAAATAAAGGGTATTGATATATCTATACTGGTTTTTCCTGGATTTTTTGAATTTTCTATAAAGAGAATGAATATGAGGGAGATTGCAGGCATTCCACTTATGCAGGTTTCAAATATTGGTTTTTTTGGTTTTAATTTATTTTTAAAAAATTTAACTGATTATTTATTAGGAAGCATTATTTTTTTATTTTTTATTCCGATTTATATATTTGTAGGGCTTGCCATAAAGATGGATTCCAAAGGTCCAGTATTTTACCAGCAAAAAAGGTATACCAAAGACTGTAAGGAATTTTATATGTATAAATTCAGGTCAATGTATATAGATGCAGATCAGAGGATAAAGGAACTGGAGGGGTATAATGAAGCTGATGGTCCCCTATTTAAAATAAAAAATGATCCTCGTATTACCAGAGTGGGGAGGTTTATCAGAAGATTTTCTATTGATGAACTTCCCCAGATAATAAATATTTTTAAAGGCGAGCTCAGTCTGGTGGGGCCCAGACCTCCATTACCATGTGAAGTTAAAAAATATGATGAGTGGGAAATTAAGAGAATGAATGTAAAGCAGGGTGTTACAGGGCTGTGGCAGGTAAGCGGGAGGAGCGAGCTCTCCTTTGAGGAAATGGCAAGGCTGGATTTATATTATATTCAAAACTGGTCTATAGGAATGGATATAAATATTATATTAAAAACAATACCCGCCGTTATCTTTAGCAGAGGCGCTTATTAAATATTCTAATATTCCGTTATGTTTGACATAATTTTCTATTTGTGTAATTATATAAAAGTGTCTAAAGTTTTTTATAGTAATTTAGTAAAAATTATAGCAAATATATAGTAATAAAATATAATAATTATTTATAGCAATGATAAGTAATAAAAAGGGAGACCATAACTATATACTTTTATTATTCCTTCTGTTTATCTTTGTCATATCTTTTACCTTTTATGCATGTTCTTTTAATAATCAACCCAAAGACAAAATAGATGTAGGCGAAGAAGATCCATTTTTAAATCAGTCTAATACAAGAAGTAATAATGAAGATCTTAAATCTGAAACCAGGCAAGATAGCAAGGAAGAAGAGATATCAGAAGAAGAGACAGCAGAGGAAAATGAACAGACCGATTTAAAAAACGAAGAAGAACTGGAAGAAGATAAAGATAAGAAAACTTCTGAAGAAAGTAAAGAAACTGAATCATTAACTATTAAAGTATATTATGCTGATTCAATTGTCCAATATCTTGTTGGAGAAGAAAGAATAATCTCAGGAACACATAAATATCTTTCTGCTTTTATGGAAATTCTAAAACCACCACTTGAACCTGGACATAAGGCCTTGGTACCAGCTACTACTAAAGTAAATAGAATAAGTTTTGATAATGGTAACATTGCTTTAGACCTATCACCGGAATTTTTAAATGATAGATTTAAAAGTGATGCTGTTGATATATTGTTGGTGTATTCAATAGTTAATACTTTTACGGAGTTTCCCGAGGTAAATACTGTTAGTTTTTATATCAATGGTGAAAGATTAAGCACATTAGGACAGCTTGATATAAGTAATTCTTTATATAGGGATGAAAGCTGGATTAAGAAAAATTAAGAGAAGAAAAGAAAATTAACATGAATAAAAAATTTAATAAAGGCAATTTTTTTAGGTTCATATTAACCTTTTTTGTTATTTTAATATCTTTATCGATTATCTTTGTAAGTTTTGCTGATAAAAAATTAATAGCAGGTGATGCTATTACTATATTTCTTGACCCAGGTCACGGTGGAAGTGATTATGGATGTATACATAATGGTTTAAATGAGAAAGATATTAATCTAAAAATTGCCTTAAAACTTAAAGGCCTTTTAGAATCTAATGGCTTTAGAGTAATTATGAGAAGAACATCTGATGAGGGGAAAAGTCTGGATGAAGTTGTTAATATGGCAAATAATAGTGGCGCAGACTTATTTTTATCCATCCATAATAATGCTTCTCTTTCCCCAGCATCTACGGGTACTGAAACCTACTGGAGTGCAAATGGAGTAGCTGGTTCCAGTCAGTTTGCAGCATCAATTCAAAGCAGTTTAGTTAGTGAAATAGGTAGACCGAACAGGGGGGTGAAAACTGCAGATTTTAAAGTTATAAAAAATACAGGGGTTACAGCAGCATTGGTAGAATGTGTATTTTTGTCAAATCCTGATGAAGCTAATTTACTTAAGGATGATGGGTTTTTAAATAAAATCGCCAGTGGGCTTTTTAATGGAATAAGTAATTATGCTAGAAATATTACACCCAGCAGTAGTACAGCTGGCGGTACTTACAAAGCAACCAGGGTTCTTGTGAATATAGACGAACCAACAAACAGCCAAACAATTGGTGGTAATTTTGAATTGAAAGGTTGGGCTGTTGAAAAAAGTGGAATAAATTCACCTGAAATAACTGCTGTACATGTATATGATGGTCCTGCTGCAGGTGCTAAAAATCAGGTAGGAATTGCTACTTATGGTATTGCCAGGCCTGATGTTGCACAATCCTTCGGTAAAGCTAATTTTACAAACTGTGGGTTTACTTTAGGGGTGAATAGCAGCAGATTAGCAAAGGGTACCCATGTTCTGTATGTATATGCGCATAATGAACAATTAGGATGGGCTTATACCACTGTAAAGGTAAATGTATTAAATGATGGTAGCAATGTTGGAAATCAGGATAACAGTATAAGTACTCCGGTACAGGGAACAGTAGAAACTAATACTACAAATACCACTGATAACAGTACTTCTAATCAGAATTATAATAGTTCAGGGACACAAAAAGTATTAATTAACATAGATTCACTAAAAAATAATCAGCAGGTGTCAGGTAGCTTTGAACTAGCTGGTTGGGCAGTAGAGCAGAGTGCTATAAATTCTACAGGAATTACAGCCATACATGTCTATGATGGACCAGCAAATGGAGAGCCAAACATGTTGGGTGTCGCTACTTATGGAATACCAAGAAAAGATGTAGCTGATTATTTTGGTAAAAATAATTTAACAAATTGTGGTTTTAAGTTAAGTATTGATGGCTCTAAATTATCAAATGGAGTTCACACTCTCTATATTTATGCTTATAACCAGAACCTGGGGTGGAAATATACAACTATTGCCATAAATTATAGTGGTAGTTCGAATACTTCTAATAATAATCAGAGCACTACTAGTAGTTCTACTACAAATACCAGTGCTAATACTAGTACAAGCTATGCCAGCTCCGGTAAACCTAAGGCTCTCATAAATGTTGACCTGCCTTCTCCTAATCAACAGCTATCAGGTGACTTTGAACTAGCTGGTTGGGCAGTAGAGCAGAGTGCTATAAATTCTACTGGAATTACAGCCATACATGTCTATGATGGACCAGCAAATGGTGAGCAAAACATGTTGGGTGTCGCTCAGTATGGTATTGCAAGACCTGATGTTGCTTCTAATTTTGGGAAAGCAAACTTTACCAATAGTGGTTTTAAGTTAAGTATTAATGGATCTAAATTGTCAAATGGAGTTCACACTCTCTATATTTATGCTTATAACCCAAATCTTGGTTGGAAATATGTAACTGTTGCCATAAATTATGCTGGAAGCACCAGCTCTGGAAGTACAAGCTCTGTTAGTGGAGGAACAGTTATAACCAATAGTACCAATATAGTTGGCTATATTGATGTAACTGTTGATCAGCTGGTTAGGATATTTGAAATTAGAAGTTCATCTAAAGTAAATTGGGCTAGAAGACTGGCTCCATTATATATAAAATGGGGGCAAGCATTTAATATCAGGGCTGATATAGCGTGGGCTATGATGTGCCATGAAACAGGATTTCTAGAATTCGGAGGAATAGCTAAGCCTGAATGGAATAACTTCTGTGGCCTGGGAGTTACCGGTCCTGATGCAGTTGGCTGCAGGTTTGATTCTGAAGAATTGGGTATCATAGCTCATTATGCCCATTTAGCATGGTATGTATATCCATCTCATATAAATGAGTATTGTTCAAAAACTTATGATCCCAGACATTCAGATTCCCATTACTTTAATGGAAACACCACTATTGGTACCTTAAATGCTAGATGGGCACCTTCAAACATCTACACAGATAAGATACTGCTTTTTGCAAATCGAATCTATGGTAATTAATTAGTTTACAGCTGGCTGCTTCTATTTTTCTAACACCCAATTAATGATATAATGAACGCTAAATTTTATGTATTTACCATTTATTTAATATGTTTTCTAGTAGATTAAGAGAAGTAACCAGCAGGTTAGAAAATTTTAGTAATTTAAGAAAAATACCAGTTTCTGATGACATTGGTTTTTTTAGAAAGATAAAAAATCTGTATTCAAATATTCTTTTTTTATTCCTAAGACCCCTTGTAAACCGTCAAAATGCATATAATAAAGCTGTATATGATTTTAATAGGGAAGTTCTATCTAATTTAGATGAAGTTAGTAGAAAAATTATTAATATTCGGGATAAAGTAGATGATATAGAAGATAGACTTAAAAAATTAGAATATAAGGTATGGATAGATTTTCCTTCAAATTTTGATTATTCGAAGTTTGAAGATCAGTTCAGGGGTCCTGAAGAGTTGGTAAAGGAAAGGCAAAAAATTTATTTAGATTATATAAATAAACAAAAAAGTGTTCTGGATATTGGTTGCGGAAGGGGAGAATTTTTAGAGCTGCTTAAAGAAAATGGAATAAAAGCATTTGGCATAGATTCTAATAGGCAGATGGTAAAAAGGTGTCTGGATAAGGGTTTGGAAGTAGAGTATGCAGATGCTATAAGTTATCTTAAAAATTACCAGGGAAGTTTAGGTAATATTTTTTTATCCATGATAGTAGAGCATCTTGATTTTAAAGATATTTTTACTATAATCAACACTGCCTGGGAAAAAATGGAAAAAGATTCAGTGATACTGATAGATACCATAAATCCCAATTCCTTTTATGCTCAATCAAGAGCTTATGTTATTGATCCAACTCATATAAACCTGGTTTCTCCAGAAACACTTAGCTATACATTTCAAAAAGTTGGGTTTAGGAATTTAAAAATAATATACAAAAGTCCTGTTCCAAAAGAACAAAGGTTAAAGTTTATAAAACATCAAATAAACGATAAAGAATTAAATAAGGTTCTAAGAAAAATAAACAATAATTTAGAAATATTAGATGATATAATATTTGGCAATTTGGAATATGTAATAATGGGAGTTAAATAAGGTTGATAGCAAATATTAGAAAATTGTTTTCATATCGTGAACTTATAGTTAGCCTTACTAAAAAAGAATTAAAGGTAAAATACAGGGGGTCTGTTCTTGGATTTCTTTGGTCACTTTTAAATCCTATACTAACCATGCTTGTTTATTCCTTTGTTTTTTCAATTGTACTGAGGGCAGGGATTAAGGAGTTTGCAATTTTTTTAATCTGTGCCTTGCTTCCATTTAATTTTCTTTCTAATTCAGTTAACTATGGTGCAGGAAGTATTATTGCCAACAGCAATCTTGTAAATAAAATTTATTTCCCGAGGGAAATAATTCCTTTGTCTATTGTATTTGCCAACTTTTTTAATTTTCTTTTCGAGCTTGTTGCTTTATTTATCGTACTTACTGTTCTGGGATATAAGTTCTATTTATTTCTTTATGTATTACCTGTAGCTATATTCATACAATTCTTTCTGGTTGTGGGTATGACCCTTTTAGTTTCAGCTATAAATGTTTATTTTAGAGATCTTCAACATTTAATAACTATTATTATGATGGTATGGTTTTTTGGGACCCCTATTATCTATCCTTTAGAAATGGTTCCGGAAAGGTTTCAATTTATAATAAAAATTAACCCCATGACCATATATACCGCCTATTACAGAAATATTTTCTATTATGTGAAATATCCGGAAGGTGCTGGCTTTCCTGGTATTCCAGAGACTTTGATTGCTTTAGGAATAACACTACTAGTATTTTTTGTTGGTTATTTTGTTTTTAAAAAATTAGAGCCCAGATTTGCAGAGGAAATTTAATTAAATGAGCGAAAGAGTAAATAATTATAGAGGAAGTGGAATCAAAAATTCTGGAGATAATATAGCAGTTGACATAAAGTCTGTATCAAAAATGTACAGAATATATCATGAAAAGATTCCGAGCTTGAAAAATACTATTCTTACAAGAAAGCGAACAACATATGAAGAGTTCCTGGCGCTAGACAATGTATCCTTTGCAGTGAACAATGGGCAGACATTCGGCATAATTGGACCTAACGGTTCAGGAAAGAGCACGTTATTGAAGCTTATGGCAAAAATTTTTCTGCCTACCTGTGGAGAAGTTATAGTGAATGGCTCACTGTCAGCACTTCTGGAGCTCGGAGCAGGATTTCATCCTGACCTTACAGGTAGGGAAAATATATATATTAATTCTGCTATACTGGGTATGAGAAAAAGAGAAGTGGATAAAAGATTTGATCAGATTGTAAAATTTTCGGAACTTGAAAAATTTATTGATACCCCGGTTAAGAATTATTCTTCTGGTATGTATATGCGACTGGGATTTTCCATAGCCATAAATGTTGATCCGGATATATTGCTGGTGGATGAAGTTTTAGCTGTAGGTGATCAGTCATTTCAGGCTAAATGCTATAAAGCCATATATGACATCATGAAACGAGGTAAAACTATTATCATAGTTTCCCATGATCTTGAAACCATATCTGATTTATGCAGCAGGGCTGCATTCCTAAAGGAAGGTAAAATTGTAGATTTAGGGAATCCTATAAGGGTGGTTAGCCAGTACAGGGCATATGTTGAAGAACTTGAAAAAAAGAGGGCAGAAGACCAGCAAAGAGAAGAAAGAAAAAAAATATTCAAGACGGTTATTGAAAGCAACATAAAGGTAGTAGATGGTGAGGACATTGAAAAATTATCCAGACTGGATTCAGAGCAAGCCATAAAAAGGTTTGGCTCTGGCGATGCCATGGTAACTGATATAAGGCTGCTGGACGAAAATGAAAATAAACTGGACTATTGTAAATATGGTGATGAGGTTAAGATAGCTTTAGATATTAAATTTAATAGGAAAGTTGAAGGCCCAATTTTTGGTATTAGGATAACTGACATTAAAGATAATATTGTTTATGGTACCAATACCAGGACTAATAACCTTAAAACCGAAGTTTATGACAAGGACGAAAGCTTAAGAGTAGAATTTGCTTTCAAAGTAACCATTATTGGCGGCAATTACTATGTTACTCCCGCTGTGGGTTATAAAGATTCAAAAACATATTGTGACTGGGTTAATAATATGCTTACCATAAATGTTTTAAAAAATGAAAAAGCAGAAGGAATAGCTAATCTTAATTCTAAAATTACCATAGAGAAAATTTCATGAATGAGCCTGGGGTAGCATTAATTATTATAAACTTTAATGGTAAACTGCACCTTGCCCAGTGCCTGGAATCTATTTTTAATCAGACTTATAAGAATTTTTCAGTAATTATAGTAGATAATAATTCTGCAGATGATAGTGTTAGATTCATAAAGGAAAACTATCCTAATATAGAGTTAATAGAGAATAAGAGAAATATTGGCTTTGGAAAGGCAATAAATCAGGTACTTAAACAAAAGCTAGGTGGCAGTGATTTTAAATTTTTTGGAGTACTAAATAATGATATAAAGCTGGATAATAGATGGCTTGAAAATTTAATTGAATACAGCCATAAAAACCCAAAAGCAGGAATACTAAGTGGAAAGATTCTTCTATATCACTGGCCAAAATATATTAACAGCACCGGGGTCAATATAAATTATTCTGGTTATGGCTGGGATAGAGATTTCTTTGAGCTGGATAAAAAATGTGATAGAGAAAGTGGGCCCGTTTTAGCTGTAACAGGTTGCGCAACCCTGGTAAGAACAGAAGTATTTAAGCAGATTGGCTTATACGATCATGATTATTTCATGTATTATGAGGACAGTGACTTATGCTTTAGGACCTGGAAATATACTGAGTTTACAGTGGACTATGTAGAGAGTGCAGTAATTTATCATAAGTTTTCTGCTTCTTTAGGTGTTTTTTCAGTAAAAAAACATTTTTATATAAAAAGATCCAGATTTATTTTTATCCTTAAAAATTTCCCTCTATCTTTTGTGATAAACATCTTTCCCAGAATAACTAACTATGAGTTTGATGATTTTATATGGCCACTGATTAAGAGGTTGGATTTTGCTAATTTCTTTAGAGAATTCTTTATTTACCTTATATTTTTTAGCAGATTTCCATTTTTTGTGATAAAGAAATTATTTGCCAGAAAAAAAGCTAAAAAATATGACTGGTGGAAAATGCTACACCCAACTTACTTTAAATCTGATACCAAGAATATAAATCCAGAATTTGTAGATATTATAAAACCACATTTTGAAAAATATGGCACTATATCTAATAGGGTACTGATGGGAATAAATGATGCTGGTATTGGTAGTGGCTGGTCTAATATTATAAATTCAATACCCAGGGGAAGATATCTATTTAATAAAGGGGACTGCAGATTTACCATAGATTATGTGAAAAATAAAAATTATTATTTACAGATTCATTACAGGAATTATGAAAATCAAGGTAAGAAATTGAGCATATATGCAGGTAATTTTTCCACCACAGTTACCCTGGATTATGGGTGGAATACTGAATTTGTAAAACTTCCAAACAGTTTAATAAAGAATGTGGAGAATGAGGAGCTAAATATCAATCTGGAATTGGTAAAAGAAAGTCACGTTTTTGAGGATTTATTTATAAATGAAATTTCAATACTGGCAGAAGATTCAAATTTACTTAGACTGGTTTAATTATGACTAAAAAAAAGAAAAAAAGATGCCTGCTTATAGTACATAGATTTTATCCTTTCATGGGAGGAGCTGAGCGTCTTTTTTTAAGATGGGCGCAGGAATTAGAAAAACTAAATTACAGAGTAGATGTATTTACCACTAATGTTTGGGATAATGATTTTTTCCACTTAAGGGAAAAAAGATATATTAAACAAACAAAGCAAACACTGGGAAATATTTTTATAAGCCGTTTTAGGATATTTCATCCTCCTAATAAAAATAACTTGCTTAAGCTGTTTAGCAAGCTTCCCATAAGATACCTCAAATATATAATTGGTTTTCCATATATATTTCTGTCTGGTTATTATGTTTATATGTTTTATCTAAAACTATTGCCTAATAAATATGACTTTGTATTAGCTGGTGTATATCCCCACTATTACCTGATATATCCAGCCTTAGTTTATGCTAAAAGTAAAAATATTCCCTTACTCTGTGTACCTCTTATGCATTTTGGAGAACCAAATTCTGAAGAAAGTTTTGAGCTTTTCTTTAATGATAGAAGCAAGGAAATTTTAGCTAGAAGTAATCTAATACTAACCCAAACTAAAATGGAAAAGGAGAAACTGGTTAACTACGGTTATGATAGAGGGAAAATTATAATTGCAGGTATAGGGATAGATGAAGATAAGGTGGTAGGAGGAAATGGTACCAGGTTTAAGGAGAAATATAATATTGATGGTCCTATGGTACTGCAAATTTCAACCCAGACTCATGATAAAGGTTCACACCACATAGTAGAGGCAATGAAGATACTCTGGGAGAAGAAATTTAATGTAAAGTTGGTACTTATTGGACAAATATTAAAAGATTTTGAGGATTACCTGCTCCAGCAGAAAGCGAATGTTTTTGAAAACACCATTATCTTAAATTATATAACAGAACAGGAAAAAAAAGATGCTCTTGATGGTTGTGATATTTTCGTAATGGTCTCAAAATCAGAGTCTTTTGGTCTTACCTATCCAGAGGCCTGGTTATATAAAAAACCAGTAATTGGTGCATTTTGCAGTGGAGTTACAGAACTTATAGAAGATGGAATAAATGGTTATCTTACACCATTTGGAGATAAAGAAATGCTTTCAGAATATATAGTTAAATTACTGGCCAATAAGGATTTAAGAGATAAAATGGGAATGCAAGGTTACCATAAGGTAATAAACAATTACATCTGGCAAAAGCGATTGAAAAGTTTTAATAAAGTAATAAAAAGTATGAAATAAGGGAAGATTATGAGGATAGGGATAGATGTAAGCAGGTATTTTGATAAGTCTGGAGGAGTAGGAATATATGCAGCAAACCTGCTTAAATATTTACTTAAAATAGATAAGAATAATGAGTATAATGCTTACAGCTTTTTTTATAACTGTTTTCCCACCGACTGGAAACATAAAAGAATAATTGATGAATTTAGAAAGTACGGTAAGGTAAATTTTTCTCAAATAAATTTACCCACATCAATTTTAAAAAGAAAATGGAATAATGCTTCTATGGAAAAAAAAGAAAAGCTGCTGGGCAGTGTTGATATAATCCACAGTACTGCATATATGATTCCTGAATTATTTAATGCAAGATTAGTAGTAACCATACATGATTTAAGTTTTTTGATATTTCCAGAATACCATACAAAAGAAAATTATGAGCTGGTTTTAAGTAATCTTATTTACCTTAATTCAAGACCAGATATGGTAATTTGTGATTCCCGGCAGACCAAAAAAGATGTAATTAAGTATTTTCATGTACCTGAGGAAAAATTAAGAGTGGTTTACCTAGGTGTAAGTGACAGCTTTAAGGAAGAAATAGACTCAGATTTTAGAAAAAAGATATTAGAAAAATATGGGTTAACAGGTAAGTACCTGCTTTGTGTAGCATCTATTGAGCCCAGAAAGAACTTTTTAAGGATAATAAATGCATTTAGTGAGTTTATAAAGAAAGAGGAATATAAGGAGTATAGCCTGGTTTGTGTTGGTGGTAAGGGATGGAAAAATACAGAAATCTATTCTCAGGTAAAAAAAAAGAATTTAGAGAATAAAATAAAATTTTTAGGATTTATAGAGGAATGTGAGCTTGCACCCATATATAACCAGGCTGGAATATTTTTATATCCTTCGTTGTATGAAGGTTTTGGCCTGCCAGTTCTTGAAGCTATGGCCTGCCAGACTCCGGTTATAACCTCAAATGTATCCTCGCTTCCAGAGGTGGCGGGTAATGCTGCGATTATGGTTAATCCATACAGTGAAAAACAAATATATGAAGCAATAATTCATTTAGTAGAGGATGAAAATAAAAGAGAGCAATTGATAGATATGGGTTTAAAAAATATTAAAAAATTTAGCTGGGAAAATACAGCCAAACAGACGCTAAATATATATCAACAAATCTATAAAAAATACAGGAATAGAGAAAATATAAATGAAATGGATAGTTAAAAAATTATGATTCTGGAAGATAAAATAGAATGTGGGGAAGTGATACCACAACCTGAGTCTGTAAGTTTAACCTCTTTAGAAGTAGCAGTATGAGTGGTAAATTTCCAAAGTTTTTCTGGCAGTTTTTACCCAGTTAAATTTTTTAGCCTGATAAAGTGATTTTTCTTTAAGTTCTTCAATTATCTTCTCATTTTTAAGGACGTATAATATTTGCTTTGATATCTCTTTATGGTTATTAGGTGGAATCAGGATTCCAGCATCTCCAACTACTTCTCTAAGGGCTGAACAATTTGAAGCTATTACTGGAAGTCCACAAGACATAGCTTCAAGTGGGGGCAGGCCAAAGCCTTCAAATATAGAAGGGTAAACAAAAAGTTCTGCCTGATTATATATTTGTAGGAGATCCTCATCCGGAACTCTTCCTAAAAAAAGTATATCTTCTTTATAAGGGCTAAGCTCTCTTTCTTTATAAGTAGCTTCGCTTTTCCATCCTGTTCTTCCAACAATAACCAGCTGGAGATTTTGGAGCTGGATATCTTGAGGGTCAGGGTAACCATCTGCAGGGCCGTTTGTACGGGCAGCCTTCCCTTTGATGTTATCTTTTAGCAAATTAAATGCTTTTATAAGTGTGGTAAAATTTTTTCTGGGCTCTATAGTTCCAACAGAAAGGATATATTTTTTATCTATTTTATATTTTTTAAGCACACTTTTATATTTTTCTTTTTCCAGTAGCTTTTTAAATAGATTATCTGCTGCCAGGTAAACTACCTCTATTTTGGCTGGATCTATCTTAAAGAACCTTACAATATCATTTTTTGTGCTTTCTGAATCCGCAATTATTTTCTTTGAGATATTTACATTTTTCCTAACTTCCCGGGTATATTTTTTTATAAACCAGTCAAAGTTAAATTCGGGGAATCTTATAAAAGCCAGGTCATGGATGGTCAAAACGATGTTTTTGTTTAAGGTGGGTGGAATAAGATAATCAGGACAATGTAATATATCAGCTTTGAAACCCAGAAATTCAATGGGAGGAAATTTAAGTCTGTTCCACAGGTCAAGTTTTTTTTGTGGAGTCCTATAGAACTTCAGTTCAATCTTATTATTTTCAAAATCTTTCTTGAGATTATACGCAATTTCAAGGTACCTGGCGGAAGTATACCTTCCGGTTAAAACATAAGTATTTTTATTATCGATTTCCAGCAGGCTTCGGATCAGGTTTATTATATATCTGCCGGCACCGATATCCGGTCCATGATTTAACAGAGTGGATATATCAATTCCGATTCTAAAAATTCTGCCTGTCATTGTATTTTATCTATAAATTTATGTACTGAGGTAGGTTCATATTCTAATTTACCGTGTAGTATATTTTTAAATAAATTGGTTTCCATTTTAAATTTAGTATTTTTTAAATTCACCAGATAATTAACATATAATCCATATCTCTCATTTCCCATAAGAGCAAATAACCTGCGGTAAGAGTGATGAAGATTCTCAATGGAATAAATCGGTTCATTTCTTGCAATGTCAAAATAGATGCTTTCTCCCCAGCTATATTTAGTGATATCAGTGTCAAATATCTGCCTGGAAAACTGCATATAATTTCTTTCTTTCTTGAGATATTTAAGGTTTCTTTTAAAATCCTTCATTATTTTTCTAGCAGTTGTCTTTAGGTTGATATCTTTTAAGTTTTGTTTTTGAATATCAAGTTCAATGGACATAATTCTTTTAAGGTTATGCAGCTCAGCATTTTTATAGGCGGTTTTTAAAAGATTTAACTTTTGATAATAATATTTTCTCTGAAAAGCGGTTGCTTCATCTCTGAAGCTGTGTGCATATCTGTGATAACAGATTGCAGATGGGCAAGACCTGAATTTATATCCATGAAGATTTGCCCGATAGCAAAAATCCGCATCTTCGTAGAATAAGAAAAAGGTAGGGTCCACAGGTCCAACCTTATTTTCATAGAAAGCATCGCGCTTTATTAAGCAGGATACAAAGGATACCCCAAAAATATCTTCGGTTCTATTATACTGGCTCAAGTCTAATTGTCCCAGCCCATAATAACCTATATAAAGGCTGTTATCCAGGTAAATACCCACGCTTTCAAGAAAATCTTTCTGATAGTAAAATTTAATTTTTGGAGCTACACTCAGGTAAGTGCTCTCAAGACTGTTGATGGAGTTTACCATTTGTTCAAAGGCGTCGTGATTATAGCTTACATCAAAATTTGATATTACGATAAGATCCGAATTTGCATATTTTAAAGCCTGATTTATACCTTCTCCCAGACCAAGATTTTTTTTAGAGTATATTATTTTTATGTCTTTAAAGTCTTTTTTTATATCCTCCAGAACATTGTAGGTGGAGTTATTGTCGAAGATAATGATTTCAATATTTTTATGGGTCTGGGTTTTAATTGAGTCCAGGCATTCCTTTAATATGGGATAAGTTGAATTGTAGTTGACAATGATTACTGACACATCTTTGCTCAGATGTGGCTTATATCTATCAATATATGGTTTAGCTGTAATATCTGAATCTTTTAAATTAAGCATCTTTTTAATGATCTGGTGATATTGTTTTACACTATTTTCCCAGGTAAATCTTTTTGAATATTCTCTGGCTTCTGCCCCCATTTCTTTTCTTAATTTTGATTTATTTACCAGAATTTCTAATTTTTCTATAAATTCCTTTTTATTTTTTACTATAAAACCAGTTTTTCTATTTTGAGAGATTTCTGAGTGGGCACCAATATCATAGCAAAGAGTTGGCCTTTCAAAACTATGTGCTTCCGCAATAGGCAGGTCGAACCCTTCCCAGCGAGAGCAGGTAGTATAGATATCACAGGATCTGTAAATTAAGGGCATGAGTTCCTCGGGGGCGTTGCTTATAGATAATATTCCCTGGTTTTTAAGCAATTCTTCATCATTTTTTGAACCATACCCGACAGTTAGTAGCTTAATATTTTTATGTTTTTTAGAAATGTTCTGGTATATATCAATAAGCTCTGATAATCCTTTATAAGGCTGATTGGTAAGGTTTAATCTTCCTACAAATAACAATAAAACATCTTCAGGATTTACTCCTATTTCATTTCTGAAATTGGTGATTTCTTCCTCACCAATTATTTCTTCCTTGTAGTGGTCACATCCGTTGTATATAAAGGCAGCTTTTTCTCTTAAATTTTTGGGCAGGCAGTTAAGCAGATACTTTGACACTGTTACAATTTTATTTGCTTTCTTAAAATAGGAGAGATTTTGGCTAATCTCCATATATTTATATCTTAGTCTTCTCTTTAAGGGCAGTCCACTTACTGATATTATTCCATGGTCAACAACTAAAACCGGTTTATTTAACCTTGGTATTAAGCTATAAAATGGGAATGATTGTATTATAAATAAGTCAGCATCTTTGCTATTGAGGTAGGAGCTAATTTTCTGATTCTTCTTTCGTAAACTACCGGATTGGCATCCGGTTTAAAATAATGGAGTTTCTCTATACTGTACGACTTCCGGTTTATGAAAGTTTCATCAAAATAATTGCAATATACTTTGCAATTATACCCTGTTTTTGCCAGGCCATCGGCAAGTCTATCAACCACCAGATCCACGCCATGGCCCTTTATCATTCTATCAGTTATAAAGGCTATGTTTATTTGTTTCACGTTATCAAAACTTTTTATTTTTTTATTGTATTTTTTAGAAAGTAGTTTTTCAAATAAAAATTATAGGTTAGATTTTACCATTATATCAATTATAAAGGAAAGCATCTATTTTACATAAGAAACTGATAAGAGTTGCCAGGTCTATTCTTTATAATATCAGTGAATAACAGTATAATTTAGTTATTTAGAAGTTTTGATTATGGGAAAAAATAAACAAAAAATTACCCTGATATTCATTTTTATTATTTTAATCATAATTACTGCTACTGTCGGATGTTTTGATTTCTTATCAACACAAAAGGAATTACCTGAAGAAGAGGAGACACAGGATTCAGCTTCAAATAATTACCAGGGTCTGAGAATAGA
>Ga0172365_10001535_pt1 | contig 16732 bp, 12 predicted proteins | sample LakKivSesite48cm_FD_114535 | JGI IMG/M metagenome (GOLD analysis project Ga0172365, IMG submission 114535) | Sediment microbial communities from Lake Kivu, Rwanda - Sediment site 48cm | ecosystem: Environmental > Aquatic > Freshwater > Lake > Sediment | place: Rwanda: Western Province, Lake... | reverse complement strand
TTCGGCTCTGGCTTGATATTGAGGAACTATCTGAGTCCAGACAGCCGCAATTATCGGAGCAGCCACTAAAATGGAAACCGCCAATAGTGTCCATTTGAAACGCAGGATTGACAGCAAGAGTTCGGTCGACGAAGGCGCAGCCTGCGTTTGTTGATTCAGCCCACAAGGCCGATCCGGCAACAATGTGGCGCTTGCTGCCTGCGCAAGCACGCCACCAGAGCGTGTGACCTTTGCCGGTTGTATCCCGTCTTGAGTTTTATCAACATCCTTTTCATTCCGCGCAATCGGATCCGAAGAACGGTCCGGGATTATTCCGTTTGTCTGCTTCTTACGTCCGCCATTATCATTTTGTATATCTGGGCTCATGTTCTCACCGCTCGTTCTCTTCTATAAGAGCATTTTAAACTATTATTAGCAGTTCTTACGCCATCGCAGGGGATTTGAGATTGTGCAAAGGACTGTTGTGACACCCTAATCATCGTGAGAGTCTTGTTGGCAATAAGGATAATCTAAAACTCCGTCCCCGTGAGTTGCAGAGAGAAATGTTAAACAATCCCTTGCAAAACATAGACTTATGCTTGCTCGTCATCTTAGCCGTGAGCACATTACGCTCACTACCCTGTGCCTTCCTGCCGAAAGGAAGGAGCGGGTGCAAAACACACATAAAGGCCTTTTTCACGTGCGTCCTTGCTTTTGTGAGAAGTGCCTAATTCGGAAGCATTTTCCTCTGCTCGTAACTCCTCATTCTATCTATATGACACCGAAACTAAGATAACGCAGATTCAAGGATCACGCAACATTTTTTTGTAAATTGTCCTTTGGTTAAAGTCGTCAAATTCCCTCATCGACTTTTCAAAAATATGCCCCTGATTTGGCTCATACTACGCAGGTACCCTTATAAATTATAGGCACATGCCACGATATCACCGGTTTTCATCATAGAAGCAATTTTTGAAACGTCCTGATAGATCCTTCACCAAATCTAAGCTCCATAAGGAGTTCTTGCGGCATTCTCGTTATAGGACCATTCGACCCCGCCTGCTTTTCAGACTACCTAAGCCAATTCAATAGATGTGCCGGTACAGATAATCTTTTGCGAATCACTTGGAGCAAAAAATACAAAAGGATTTTCTGGTTTGATAGTCTCTTACGCGGTTCCATTGCAAAACGGAACAGAAATTCTGTGCCTGTCATGCGAAAAACCTTTGGAGCTCTTATAATGCTACCCGATGCTATGTCGAGACTCCCCCCTATGCCCATGCAGAAACGTACGTCCATAGCGGGCCAGTGGCGCCAGATCCAGTATTCCTGCTTCGGGGACCCCATGGCCACAAACAACAAGTCTGCCCTGCTGGCATTTATCCCTTCGATAACTTTGCGTGAATTCTCGAAATACCCATCCTGGTAACCGACAATCCTTAGGTCCGGATACATCTTCTGCATATTCGCACGTGCAGCAGCGTTGGATTGGGCAGATGCCCCCAGCAAGTAAACACCCCACTGTTTCTGGGAAGCCAGAGAAAGGAGTTTGTAGAACAGGTCACATCCGGTAATCCGCTTGATGCTTCGTCCGTAGAGTATCCTGGAAGCTATCGAGACACCCACGCCGTCACAGATACATACGTCCGTTTGTCGCAGAAGCTTCAGCAACTCAGGTTCATGCCATGCTCGATAAATCTTAACAGGATTGATCGCGATCCAGAACGACTTCTGGTTTGACTCAATTGCCTCTTCGAAGCATCCGAGAGCTTGATCATACGTTTCAAAGGGCACTACCGGAACTCCCATTATGTTAAGCGGCGTAGGCATATGTGCTGGGCTCTTAAGGGTCTTTGTGTTTACAGCTATCATCGAATGAGGCTTCTCCTATTCTTGTACATGTGGATCTGCTGCTTCAGCTTCTTTCTGCTGCTCTGGCGGCGGAAACTCATCCATCAGCCGGGCCAGCAGCATAGCCTGCCGCCCGCTTAATTCAAGATAGCCATCAGCCCAAATGCGTGCCCTTATCTCCCATTCTTGTGCTCCATTTCCATGAAGCGGTAAAGTAAGCTCTGCTGTTCTGCCACTGGTGAACCTTTCCTCTGGTTCATTCCAGACACAGTTACTTACATAATGACCTGTGCGGCGATCCCATAAGGCGATACTCTGAAAATGCATTTGTTTGCCCATATCTCGCACCGTCTCCCACCACGCACGCAAAGACCTGGCATCGCGCATCCTCATTTCAGCATCTTCGAACCTACACCTCACCGCCCTCGCGTCTCGTGCAAGTGCCCAGTTATGCTTCAGGGCCATTAGTATTCTGAAACCACTGCTACTGTGAGCGCATGCGAACAACGAAAACAACAGTATCAACACAGCCGCCAACAGCCCGAGCGCCTGCCAGCTTTCAGCAGTCAACATTAACACCCCGATACTAGCGCTTATGGCTGTTATCGCATAGACAACTGTAACCACGGTCCGCTGAGATAAGCCGATATCCAAAAGACGATGATGCAAATGGCTCCGATCAGGCGCGAATATCGAACGCCGCTCAAGTATGCGGCGACGAACCATGGCAAAGCCCATATCGAAAATCGGCACACCCAATACTAAAAATGGAAGCGCCAGCCCTACGAGTGTAGACGTTTTTGTCTGGCATATAATGCTGCTGCCGCCAATCACAAAACCCAGAAACATGGAGCCACAATCTCCCATAAAAATTTTGGCCGGATGAAAGTTGAAGAACAGAAAGCCCGTCACGCTGCCCAACAGCGCCAACATCAACACCATCATGGCTGCCTCATTCCTCAGAAAAGCCAGAATTGCAATTACACCGCATACCATGACGGCTATGCCAGCAGCAAGACCATCCAGCCCATCAATGAAATTCATACACACGGTAATTATTGTTATCCAAAGCACTGTAAGCGGCCACGCTGCCCAACCAGTCTCAACTTCAAACCAAGTTCCCACAGAAAATGAACTCAATGTTGCCCCGGAGGCACAGACCGCCAGTGAGGCAGCGACAATACACAACAGTTTGACGCGGCCTGGTACAGAACGCAGGTCATCAACCAAACCCACCGCAAAAACGAAACTCGCCGCGGCCAGAAGTACGATCAACTCCGTTCGCGTCTCACGGAAAGCCTGACCGATTCGGTTATCTAAAAAAAACAAGGGTAGCAACAGAAAAAATGTTGGTACCACAAAAGCAATTCCACCTATACGGGGAATGAAGCCTTGATGCACCTTGCGCGGGCCGGGATCATCGACCAGAAAATACCTCTTAGCCAGCCGTGAAATAATCGGCACAAGAAACATTGCCAGCAGCGCTGTACCAAAGTATACCGTGACGTAAGTTTTCATCTGCTAATCAGCCACCCTCTCCGTAAAAATCAGCAGCCGCACTTGGCCCAAGATTATCGCAAGGGTAGACACAAATCTCGGATATGTATTTAATCGCAAAACGCCTCATCACCATAGAAATTGCTTCCACACACTTTCGAGTATGTATTTGCCTGCCCACCCAGCGCAATTCTATAGTCAGCATGGCACGTAACGTTTTAGCCTGACACCATCCTCGTTGCACCTCCACTCACCCACAGCTAAATACCGCGTCTGTATAACCACAAGTATATTATAACAACAAGACAGAGTCAATCCTGTACCAAATATATTTTATCGGTAAGACGGGGTGGATTCTATAGTGGTTTACATGGAATATGAGCAAAAAATGACTCTCTACAACGCCCAATAAGCATGGTAGCCACATATTTCTACTGGTACGGCACCGCAGGATGACTACGCATACTTCGTTTGATCGCAGAACCAACACCCGATAGGAAGGACTGTCTCTCAAGAGGCTTCTCGACAAAGTCGGCAGATTAAGCAAGAGAAACGTCATTCAGACATTGTTGATAATGATTACCACAATTGAGTTCTCGGAGTCAAGAAAATTCCATCCACTTTTAGGATGTGGGGTGCCCAGGAAACACCGTATCCCTTGAAGAAAATAAGATGAAAACAATGACAGATGAAAGGCTTCCACCAAACATTATTTCTCAAATGCTCTTTTGTTGCACTTGAGTGCTCCTCAGCCAAGCGACAAATTTTGCCAAGCCGGTCTCAATAGGAGTCGTAGGATTGTAGCCCAATTCCCTCGCAGCCTTAGTAATGTCGGCATAGGTACGCTCGACATCACCGGGCTGAGGCGGTAGATACTTCCTGGCTGCCTTTTTGCCAAGTGCCTTTTCCAGTTCCGCTACCAGCTCATTGACCGTGATGGGTCTGGATTCACCTAAATTGTAGACCTTGAAACCGACTGTTCCCACACCCGTCTGTCCTTTGCACTGGTCAGTATTAACCAAGCGATCAATCGCGGCAACTGTACCGTCAATTATGTCATCAATGTACGTGAAGTCTCGCATCATGGTGCCGTCGCCATAAACTGGCACTGGCTTGCCATGTTCGATGAGTCTGGCAAACTTGTGTATAGCCAAGTCTGGCCTTTGCCGGGGCCCGTAAACGGTGAAAAAACGTAAACAGGTTACAGAGATTCCATGAAGGTGATGGTATGTATGACAGATAAGTTCAGCAGCCTTTTTCGTTGCAGCGTAGGGCGAGATGGGAAAATCAACGTTATCATCCTCCGCGAAGGGTACTTTACTGTTATTGCCATATACGCTGGAACTTGAGCCGAAGATGAATTTGTCAATTCTGTGCTTTGTCGCTGCCTCAAGCAGTGTTATTGTCCCGTTAATGTTGACGTCAGCGTAGAGCAACGGTTGTGCAATTGAGGGTCGAACTCCAGCCTTGGCAGCCAAGTGGATGATTATTTCAGCCCCATCCTCACATGCCGCATTCATAGCCTCTACATCTCGGATATCAGCTTCAATCAGCCTGAAGTCCCTGTTCGCAAGGCAGGTGCTAATGTTTCGACGTTTGATTTGAGGATCATAAAAGTTGTCAAAGTTGTCAACGCCAACAACCGCCCAACCGTCGCTTAGAAGACGCTCACTTAAGTGTGATCCTATAAAACCGGCCGCGCCAGTGATTAAGGCTTTGCGTTTCTGCAAGGTCAGACACCTTTTCAAACCATTCGTTTCTTTCCTATGCGTGTGGCTATCTTTGCCGACCATCTCGCTAGATCGGAACTCTTCCGATACTATGATATTCGATTCCTGCATTCGCAACTACTTCTGGATCATATAAGTTTCTGCCGTCGAATATCACAGTTTTTTTCAATTTTGCCGCAATAATGCCGAAATCAGGATTACGGAATTCCTGCCAATCAGTGAAGACAACAAGCGCATCGGCATTATCAAGTGCATCATACCCGTTTTGAAATATCTCGATCTTACTATTTAAAGCTGCCCGTGCCGCGGGTGCTGCTGCAGGGTCATACGCATTTATTTTCATACGACAATCGAGAAACTGTTTAATGCAATAGATTGCTGGTGATTCTCTTATATCATCGGTTTTTGCCTTGTATGATAGTCCCCAGACCGCTAAAGTGGTTTTGTCTTCCATGCCCTTAAAGTATTCTTTAACGCGTGCTGCAAATCTGTCCTGCTGATCTATATTGACACGCTGCACGGCTTTAGCAATGGTCATTTCAACACCTTTCTCAGTGCCGGTGCGGATCAGTGCCCGAATATCCTTTGGTAAGCAACTGCCACCAAAGCCGACCCCCGGAAAAAGAAAAGCCGACCCAATCCGCGAGTCGCTGCCGAGACCTTGCCTAACTGATTCAATATCCGCTCCAATCTTTTCGCATAGTGCCGAAATTTCGTTCATAAATGAGATTCTGGCAGCCAGCATCGCATTCGCTGCGTACTTTGTCATTTCAGCAGAGGCCGGATCCATAAACAGTATTCGGGTGCTTTTTCGCATAAATGGGCTGTATAACTGTTTCATTATTTTTTGAACGGCTGGATTGGTTGTCCCAATAACTATTCTGTCAGGACTCATAAAGTCTTCAACGGCAGCACCTTCCTTCAGAAACTCTGGGTTGCTGACATAGTCAAAACGCGCATTTGTTCTGGAACTTATGATATCAGTGACTTTCTGGCATGTTCCTACCGGCACAGTGCTTTTAGTTGCGATGATTCTGTAGTCTTTGAGGTACTCACATATTTCAGTTGTAACCGAAAGGATAGCCGATATGTCGCACGAACCATCCTGCGCTGACGGAGTGCCGACTGCAAGGAAGATAATAAGTGAGTTGTCTACGCCATATTTCAAGTCAGTCGTGAAATGTAGCCGCCCAAGCCTTTCATTATGCTGGATCATTTCACTTAGGCCCGGCTCATAAATGGGGATCACGCCTCCCTTTAATTTGGCGATTTTTCCTTCATCATTGTCAACGCACACAACGCTGTTGCCCGCCTCAGATAAGCAACCAGCCGTGACTAGTCCCACGTAGCCAACTCCAACCACACAAATCTTCATTCTCGACTACCTACTGTTTGACGCGTGAACTGCGTCCTATCTCAACTTAACTCTGGCACAAGGACAGCTTACGACTCGCCTTGTCTAAAATTTATCGTAGTATAATACATCACCTCACTCCGTCGCTTCAACACTCTTTTCGCCAGATTTTCCCCAAATGGATAGGAGGGGAAGCAGGAGTAGGTGAAGGTTCGCAGGGATAAGGAAGGCCAAAGTATATTGTGGGCTTTCAGAAAATGGATTATATGGGCCGGTAATTTACACCAAAGTTGCAACAGCGATGTGAGTTTAGCCTACGGTTGGCTGGTAATAAGTAGGCTGGGCGGAATTTGGTGGGTACATGCGAGCCTGAAGTTCACATTCGATATGATACTGTATTTGAAAACGGTGTCACTAAAAGTGTCAGTCGCCAGTAGTAAACCACTTTCAAAGCTTGTATGTTTTTCACTTACTCACTTGTTAACCACTTGTAACCCTCATTTTTGGCTTAAAAATCGCATGTAATCCCTTGTAGCAAAGCCACTTACAACACCGGAGCCAGATCGACAGTCCGATGCTCTAACCAATTGAGCTACGGCCCCGACTTTGCACTATCTAAATTCTAACGTCCAGGCTGCGGCGCTGTCAACTGTTCGCGGCCAAACAAGTTTCTTTAGTAGAGGCGAATTATCTTTTTCCCGGCTGTGGCCTCCTGATAATCGGCTGCGACTTGCTGTTTTTCTTGTGCTCCGGCAGCAAAACTCTCATAGCTTTTGCCACGTCGGCGACCTTTAGCACGGCAGTTGTGCGCCCACCCTTTGCACCGGCGGTGCAGTAGGCGTATGAGATGTTTATGTGGTTTTTGGCCAGCTTTTCGGCTACCGCCGCCAGCGCACCGGATTTATTAGCCAGGTTAATGCACATAACCTCTGTCTCGTGATGCGGTGCGTTCAATTTAGACAACACGCCTCTGGCTTCCTCAGGTGCGGCAAAAACTATCCGCATAACTCCATGCTCAACGGAATCCATCAGTGTCATCGCAATAATGTTGATCTTGGCTCGCGCAAATTCGCCGAGCACCTGAGCCATTACTCCCGGCTTATTGACCATGAAAATCGAGAATTGTGTCGTCACATACATAAGACCAGCCCTCTAATCAAAGATTTCTTTATTCACGCTCATTGCTTTAACGGCACTTTCTTTGTCCGGGAAAAAATCGAAGGTCTTATCGAGGTTAGTTATCTTGAAAACCCTGTGCAATTGCGGATTTATGGCACTAATAACGACTTTGCCATTGTGCGGCTGCAGCTTAGCCCGGATGTCCAGCAGCAGCCCCAACACCTGCGAAGAAAAGAACCTCACTCCTTCAAAGTCAAATATCAGCTCGCCTGGATGGTTTTGGTCTATAAAATCCTTTATCTGGCTGGAAGCGGCAGCCACTACTTCCACATTACTGATTGAAGCGGCCTTGAAACGCACTACCGCAACATTGTCTTGGCTGGTTATTTCCACGGCAACTTTCTGTTCCATACTTACCGAAAATTTCCCTACTAAAGATTTCAATCTATTATCTCAAACTTTGCTGCTCCAGTCGAGATTTTTATTAACATTTGGCTTCCCGTCCCCGCCTACGCAGGGACGGAGACCCTCCAACAGGCGACAAAATGCCCTTTTCTGTCGCTGCTTTCTACCAGCGGCGGCATCTGACTGAGGCAATCAGGCCCGGCTCCCGAGCAGGGATGGCCAAGCCATAAAGAGCACCTGGGGCCAAAGGTACAGCCGACCGATGGATTCAAGCCGCTCGGTATCCCGCATCCACTTGCTGCTCTGCGATGCCGTGGGCAGCCGCCAATTTGCGGAATCGCTGACATAAGGGCACGCGTGTAAGGATGAAGCGGATTTCGGCACAGTTCCTCGGCTGAGGCCTGCTCAACTATCCTGCCCATATACATAACTGCCACGACATCGCAGAAGAAATCTACCAGCGTCAAATCGTGTGCTATGAACAAGTACGTCAGCCCAGATTCCTGCTGCAAATCTTTCAGCAGATTCAAAATCTGCGCCGCAATTGAAATATCCAGCGTGCTAACCGGTTCATCGCAAATGATCAATTTGGGAGCAAGTGCCAAAGCTCTGGCTATGCCGATTCTCTGCCGTTGACCACCGGAGAACTCGTGCGGATAACGGTTTATATGGTCGCCGGATAGCCCCACTTTTGACAGCAATGCTACAACTTGCTCAGTTATCCCCGCTTTCGCGGGGACAAGTTTACCCCTGCGAAGGCAGGGGCCGTTAGTTGCCGCTCTATGGACTTTTAACGGCTCGCCGATAATGCTGCCGACCGTCATTCGCGGATTCAGCGAGCCATACGTGTCTTGAAAAATGAGAGAAATATCCTTGCGGAGCTGGCACAGCTTGTTTTTATCGGCGGACAAAACGTCCACCTCGTTAAAAACTACTCGTCCGGCAGTTGCCGGTATCAAGCGAACAATAGTTCTGGCAACGGTTGTTTTGCCGCAGCCGCTTTCGCCAACCAGACCAAGCGTTTGCCCGCGCCTTATGGCAAAACTCACTCCATCTACTGCCCGGATATGCCCGACAGTCCGGCGTAGCAGACCTTTCCTTACAGGGAAATAGGTCTTTAAGTCAGTTACTTCTAGCAGTTTGCTGCTCATGGATAAATCAAATATCAAAATTACATATCAAAAATCAAAAAGTACATTTTGAATTTTGCATTGTCATTTTGCATTTTACTTTTTAATTTTTGATTTTCTTTTCATATCCTTTTGCGTACCAGCATGCGACAGAGCGACCCGGCTGGATCTCCCGCAGTGCTGGTTCAATCTTCCGGCAGCGCATATCTGTGCAGCCTATACGGCAGCGAGGATGAAACTTACATCCGCTTGGAAAATGCAGCGGCTCCGGAACTGTCCCTGGAATTGTTGGCAAACGTTCGACCGACGAACCTAAGTGCGGCAAAGACTGCAATAATCCCTGCGTATATGGATGTAACGGCCATGCGAAAAGCTGCCGGGCATCAGCAATTTCCACTATACGCGATGCGTACATCACAGCGATAATATCTGCGCGCTGGGCCGCCACGCCCAGGTTGTGCGTGATCAGCAAAATGCCCATCCCATTTTGCTCCTGGAGGTTGTCGAGAAGGTCCAGTATCTGTGCCTGAACCGTCGTATCCAGGGCAGTCGTCGGCTCATCAGCAATTAGAAGCGCCGGGTTACAGCTTATCGCCATTGCTATCATCACCCGCTGCTGCATACCGCCGGAGAACTGGTGCGGATACTCCAAAGCCCTACGTTCTGGATCGGCAATACCTACCTTTCGCAGTATCGCTACCGCATCTTCCCGCACCTTTAGCCCCCGCCCCTGGGGCGGGGGTACCTCGGCCACAGGGGCCGAGGCTAATGCGTCCTTATTCTGGTGCAGTTCGATGACCTCGGCAATTTGGTCGCCCACAGTGTAGACCGGGTTCAGACTTGTTGCCGGCTCTTGAAAAACCATAGAAATCTTGTTCCCGCGAATAAGCCGCATCTGTTTTTCGCTGAGCTCCAAAAGGTTCCGTCCTTCAAAGAGGATTCTACCCTGCACAACTTTGCCTTGCCTGGCAGGAACAAGCCGCATGATCGCCAAGGCCACGGTTGTCTTGCCGCACCCACTTTCACCAAGAATCGCGAATGTTTGGCCCTTTCTTATCGAAAAGCTGACATCCTGCACCGCCAGCACTACACCGGCCCCTCGACTTCGCTCGGGACAAGCTTGCGTAAAGAAGCTGACGCACAGGTTTTCAAGCGACAATAAAGCCTCTGCACTCATCGTTCAAATTCAAAATGCAAAGTGCAAAATTCAAAGTTAAGGAATTCGTTGCCGCGCAGCGGCAACTCCACAATCCTTCGACTTCGCTCAGGACAAGTTTTGATATTTGATATTTGATTTTTGCATTCTTCTTGGGTCAACTGCGTCTCGTAGACCTTCACCTGCCAAGTTGTAAGCCATAACGGTCAGAAATATTGCCAGTCCTGGAAACAAAGCCAGCCACCACACGAACCTGCCGGAAGGACTGACTCCTAAGCTGAGCATTTGTCCCCAGCTCGGAGTGGGCGGGGCAACACCAAAACCGAGAAAGCTAAGAGCTGCTTCGGTAAAAATAGCGCTGGAGATGCCGAACGTGGCATTGACCAAGACCGGAGCGATAGCGTTGGGAAGCATGTGCCTAAAAAGGATGCTCCGCAGCGGCAGGACCAGCGATATTGCCGCCTGAACAAAATCCTGCTGCCTCAGCTTCAGAAACTCGGCCCGGATGAAGCGAGCGCTGCCGGTCCAACTGGTGATGCCGATGATTATCATAGTATTAAAGATGCTTCGCGGGAAAAAGGCCACGATGGTGATAATAAGAAAGAATACGGGAATTGCCATAATGGCTTCGACAATTCGCATACCGATGAAATCGACCTTGCCGCCGAAGTATCCTAGAATCGCCCCAACAATAATCCCGATAACTGTGGATATTCCCACCGCCACAAACCCTACGGAAAGAGATATTCTGCTGCCGTGAATCAATCTACACAGGACATCGGCGCCTACGTCGTCTGTTCCCAGCCAGTGCCGGCGGCTGGGCGGCTGTCGGCACAATTTCAAATCTGTGCGATCGTAACCGTAAGGCACGGGCGGAAAGATCGCATTGGCAGCTTTGCCCGAAGCAACCAGAGCTTTATAATCTGTGGCATCCAGCTTATGACGGCCAGAAGTGGCTAATATCAGCACGGAGCCCAGTCCAATATACAGCAAACAGCACACAGGAGATAGAATTCTGAATTCGGTATTCTGTCTTCTGTAACCTGCGAACAACCACAAGAACCCGACGAAAGCCGCAAGGAATATACAGTAGTCTGTGGGCTGAAGATTCTCCAAAAGTGGAAAATGCCACCGGCCATCTACTTGCCCGCCAGATTTACCCGCCATAATTCCGGCGGGCGAGTGGCGGGTAAAAATAATAAAGGGCCTGTCGCTGGCAAGAAACGGGGCAAAAACAGCAAGCAGAAGGAGAAATGCCACGAATATCAGGCAAGCTACATTCAGCCAGCTTTTTGTGAACTGACGCCAAACCAACTCACCGTGTGATAGGCCCCAGTTGGGTCTTTTTTGCGACTGTTTGCTCATAGGTTTCTACACGGCACGGTCAAAACTTATCCTCGGGTCCGCGATGGCGTAGGCGATGTCGCCAAGCAAAAGGCCGATCAAATTCAGAACCCCGGCAATTGTTGCCACCGCCATTACGACGTTATAATCGCGGTTGGTGACCGCCTCAAAGGCCAGCAGTCCCATACCGGGAATGCTGAAAATCTTCTCGACAATAACCGAGCCTGCGAACATAGCCGGCAGCAGCGTCGCCATAATCGTGATCAGCGGAATGATGCTGTTACGAAAGGCGTGCCGAAGTATCACAGTCGGCTCCGATAGGCCTTTTGCCCGCGCTGTTCTAACATAGTCCATACCGAGATTATCCAACATCGCCGCCCGCACCTGTTTGGCAAGATATGCAAAGCCGGTATAAGTCAGGCAAAGCACAGGCAAGACCAGGTGCCAGAGTCTATCCGCTAGCCAGGGCAGAAAAGGCAGTTGCTCTGCGTAATTGCTCGATAGTCCTGCCGGTGGAAACCAGGTTAGCCCCCGGACCTGTGCCGGGGGCAAGCCTTGTCCAAAGGTGGCAGGGCTAAACGGCCCGGTAAAATAACCAATGAGCATTTGGCCGACCCACATAACCGGCAAAGACCATAGCATAAGCAAAATCACCGAACTTGCCCGGTCGAAAAAACGCCCGTGCTTTACCGCCGCCAGAATCCCTACCGGCAGCGATATCGCGTAGACAATCACCAGAGCAATCAGATTCAAGGTCAGTGTGACCGGCAGTCTTTCTTTAATTAGCTCTGAGACCTTCCGACGGTGCTTGATTGAATCGCCGAAATCGAGACGGACCACGTGCCCCAGCCAACTGGCATACTGAACACAAACAGGCTTATCCAGGCCATAGAGTTTCATCCGCGCTGCGCGAATGCCGCCTGCTTGCTGGGCGTCCATCTGGCCGGACGTTCCCATAGAAAAACTTACCGGATCGCCCGGTGCAATCCTGCTGATTGCGAAAACTACTATGGTTATGCCCAGCAGCGTGGGAATCATCAACAACACACGTCTAAGAATGTACGTTGTCATTTGTAGATTTCAGTAGGACCCCGTGTAAAACACGGGGCTAAATATTTAGCCAGCGGTTTCACCGCCGGTTTACTGCATTATTCATATCGCTGCTGGCTTGTGGGCACGTACCACTCCAGATAATTAAGGCCCAGCTTGTGAACCACCACATTTTTGAATCGCCGATCGACAAGGCGAAAAGTTGGGCGGGTGAATAAAAAAGTGTAAGGCTGCTCTTCATGCAGAATCTCGTGCAGACGTTGATAAAGTTTATGCCTTTCGGCATCATTGATGGTACGCCTGGCCTGCTCGATTATCATATCTGCCTCCGGATTGCGGAAGCCTACGAAATTGGAACCTCCGCCGCCAATCTGCGAGGAATGAAACAGTTGGTAAGGGTCTTCGAGGGCATCACCTGCCCAGCCGGCGACATACGCCTGGAATTCTCTGCGATTCAGTCGATCCCATAGAATCGACCATTCACAGGGCTCGGCAATAACCTCTACGCCCACTTTCGCTGCCTCATCCTTTAATAACTTGGCCAATCTCTCAAACAGGGCGTACGAGTTGGAGTACATAAACTTGAAGCGCAGCGGCACTCCGTCCTTATCGCGCAGGCCATCGCCGTCTGTGTCACGCCAACCGGCTCTATCAAGCAACTGCTCGCTGGTCTGTGGATCGTAGGCAATAGGCTCAATGTTGGGATCGTTATCCGGGCCGAGAAAATAAAATGGGCCGGTAATCTGTTGGCCGTGCCCTTGCAGAAGATGAGCTACAATTTCTTGGCGATTGATAATTCCGGTCATAGCCTGCCGAACCAGCCTGTCTGAGAAAAAAGGCGTCCCCTGATTCCAGCCGATGTAGTAGAAAGGAGTCGCCGGCGTCCAATATGAAAGGCAATAAAACTCTTTGCTGAACCTGCTGTCGTTAGCCAGCTCGGCAAATTGTTCAGGCTCAGGTATAACAATATCCACCTGGTGGCTGCGAAGAGCCTGTACGCTGGCAACGGGATTAGCAATAAACTGATACGCAATCTTTTTTAACTTTGGCTTTCTGCCCCAATAGTTCTCATTCCGCCGCAAGACCAAGGTCCTGCCCACGTCCCATTTCTCGAACACGTACGGCCCACTGCCTACAGGATCAGATACACGTTTATTGAACTGCTCCGCATCGGCGAATGGCTTGGCCATCCCTGATCGGGACTGGTAAATGTGCCTGGGAAGTATGCCCGTGCGGGTGAAGGACAGGTTTTCCAGGGACAGGAAGTGACGGCTTTTGAGGGAAAACTTCACGACAAGGTTATCGATCTTCGTGACTTTCAGGACATCAGCGTATCGATTCGCTACATTGGCGGCATCGACTTTCGGATTAGTCATCGTTTCATAAGTGAAAACGACATCGTCGGCGGTCACGGGCGTGCCGTCTGAAAAGTTTATGTCGTTTCTGAGGCGGAAGGTTATCTCCAGTCCATCACTGGAAACCTCATAGCTTTCCGCCAGGTGTGGTTTCAGTTGCCTGCCGTTGGCGGCGTCAAAGTCATAAACCAAAAGCGGCTCAAAAATATATGGTATGGTGATCCATACAGTGTAGATGTCCGTCTCAGCGGAAATCGGATTTAGAGTCTTAGGCTCAACACGGAACGCCCATATCAGCCAGTCACCCTCGTCGCCGGGATATTCGTCATCAGCCACAGCAGATGTTTGTTGTGTATCTTGTACACTTCGTACACGAGAACCTCCTTCCAGCGTCTGATTCAGATGATTTAGACGCTCGTAAAGTCGGTCGGATTGAACTATCGAGAGAACTTGCAGCAGGATGATAATCGACAGGAACAAAAAGAGAAAAAATGTGGCAAGACCTCCGCGGCCACTCATAAAACAAACCTCCAATGTTTGCATCAAGGGCCGAAGTCAGTAGCGTAAAACGCAAAGCTAAAAACTTAAAACTGCGGAATTCAACAGTTTTTCGCTTTCCGCTTCACCTTTTAAGTTTCTGGCGTTTTGGCCTTCGGCGGCTCCGGCAAAGTAAGCGGTGCGACGCGTTTCCTACCATCCGGATTTGTGCCATAGTCGAATTTTAACTGCTCGGCTAACTGTCCTTGCTTTGTCCCATCACCGAACAATTTGTCATATTCCTGCTGGACTGCCGTGTAGTCAGCCTGCTCAACTGCCTTTTTTATTGTTGATTGCGGTCGGCGCAAAATCCTGCCGATGCACTTATCCTCAACGTCCACCAGTACCGACATAAGGTAATGCTCATTAGCCTCGGGCAAAACATCCCGTCCCTTGAGGTATCTTTGCATTACGTAGGAATACAACTGCCCAAAGCGGCGAGCAAGTGCCGGATCGCCCGAACCTGTGTCGGCGATTTTGCCGTAGAGCGATTTCAAGATCGTGCCATCCACAAGTTCGTACTCAACCGTCCAGTCAACGTATCTTTTCATCCGGGCATCTGCTATTCGGCTCAATAACTCCTCTGCTTGCGGGACCTTCACAATACCGGCAAATTCAGCCATCAAGCTCAACACCTCCGGACGTGCAGTATCCACCAGCTCTTTAAGCTGTTCTGCAATCCGCTGTACGAGTTCTTGACTTGTCGAGGCCCCCAAATTTAGCTTTTCTACCAGGCCGGGATTTGTAACACAGCGGACCGCCCAGTAGCGGACCGCCTGGTTGTTGTATTTCAGCAGGGCGATGGCTGAATCCGTCAGGCGAGGATCTTGCAGGCCATCAATCAAAATCAGAAGATTCAAAATGACTTTGAATTGGCGGTCTTGCGGCAGTTGTTTGGCCTGCTCGAGGCCCGCAGAGATGTGTTTGAATGCCGACTCGCTGAACTGCTGGGCGTATTGCCCTTGGGTGCTTTGTTTGCTGAGGATAACGGTACGCAACTTCGCTATTTCGGCGAAATCTCTGGTGTTGACCAGCTCCCTCACCGCTTCGTCAAGGAACTGATCAATAATCTTCAGGTCTTCACCATCGAGCACTTGCTTGTTGAATACTTTTTCGATCTGCCGGGTATCGACGGCTCTGGAACTCGCGATCATCGCCAGAACTATAAAGGCCGCCAGAAAAGCAGGAATTACGTCTCTTAACTTCATCCGGTAGACTTCCCCAAAGGTTTTTGCCCGTACTCAACGTTATCCAGCTTAACTTTCAGGCAGCCCTTTGTCAAGCTAATTCGGATTAACAAACCCTTGCATTTGCTGTCTAAAACCTTATGTTAGATAGCATTGAAAAGCCTTTGTTTGTAAGAACTACTTGTTTATCGGAACATGAAAAAAATGCCTAGACATGTCATCGTCTTCTTAGCCTTGTTCAGTATATCTATTTTTGTCGCCGGCTGCTCAGAGGCCAGGCCCAGGCCTGTTGAACCTAATGGAGGGGAAATAGCCGAAATCAGAACTCAAGAGCCTGAGCCTGCCGTCACTGCGCCGCCCATAACTGAGCGAATTGATACACAGCCTCCACTGCCCGAACCCAAAGAAGCAAAAGTGCCGCCAGCAGAACCTTCAAAGCCGGAGCCTAACGATATTAAAACAGACAAGGTCGAGCCGGTCGAAGTTGAAACGCCCGTAATTGAGCGCGGCGAATCCGAGTCAGGCGTAACTGAGCCTAATAATGTTGAATCTAAAACCACTGAGCCTAATGCAGTCGGGCCAAAGATTGCCGAGCCTAACGAGGTGAAGCCTTATCCGGGCAAGACACGCGCTGCCGAACCCAATCAAGTTCAGCCCACTGCCGTAGAACCGAACGCGGGCAAAACCGTAATGAAGGTATCTTTCCATGACAAATGCGGTGAAATTCTGAGCGAGTATGTCGATGCGGATGGGATGGTGGACTATGCCAAGCTTCGGCGACAAAGATTACAGTTGAGAAAGGTGCTGGACGAATTTGACCAGCTTGATCCGAACGAATACAAGTCCTGGCCGCGAGAAGACAAAATCGCCTTCTGGATTAACGCATACAACATCCAGATGCTCAACATAATTGTTGAGAACTATCCTATCAAAGCTCCGCGGTGGACCAGCATTATCTGGGGTCCATATAGCATCCTCCACATCAAGGGTATATGGACTGAATACAAATTCATGGTGATGGACGAGGAGTTTACGCTC
>Ga0172365_10001534_pt1 | contig 16737 bp, 16 predicted proteins | sample LakKivSesite48cm_FD_114535 | JGI IMG/M metagenome (GOLD analysis project Ga0172365, IMG submission 114535) | Sediment microbial communities from Lake Kivu, Rwanda - Sediment site 48cm | ecosystem: Environmental > Aquatic > Freshwater > Lake > Sediment | place: Rwanda: Western Province, Lake... | reverse complement strand
CTTCTGCTCGCCTAGAAACCCTGTTAGCCTATAGCCAGCGGATTTCATTCCGTCCAACGCCGCATCGTAGCTCCATCTGCCCCATGGACGATTGAAACAACCTACTGCCCAGTCAACTCCCATTCGGTTCCCTCCTGTGCAGGTCGCACGCGCACGGGCGACCGCGATGCATTGACCTTCACGGCTAAAAGTCTTGCGACGCGCTCGGTTCGCCCGCATTCCATCTCATTCTAGGCCATATGTGTGTCATGCCTGTTGCACCTGCGGCAGATCCCCCCGACCAACAACACTGGATTCATCTGGAAGAGGAGTTCATTCGGCAGCGTAGCGTGACGACATAGCAGGGCGAGGAGAGGATGAACGCGCGCCTAGGGCATCCGCATCGACGGATGATGCTGGATCGTCGTTCACACTTTTGAAGGGGGACGATCTTCGCCGTGAAGGCGGTATTCTTGGCCAAGCCCAACGTCGTCGTGATACTGTCGGACACGCTCCGCTGGGACGTTCTCGGCGTCAACGGGGGGGCCGGCTGGTTGGACGTCAAAACCCCCGAGCTCGATGCCTTCGCCCGGGAGGCCGTGTGCTTCGACGGCGCCCGCGTGTCGAGCTTCCCCACCATTCCCATGAGGACGGACTGTTTCTCCGGCAGGTTCAGCCACCCAAGGTACGGATGGCAGCCGCTTGATCCGTCCCTTCAAACCCTCCCCCAGGCGTTCCAGGCTGCAGGCTACACCACCCAGCTCATCGCGGACACGACGCACCTGCTCAGGGCCAACTTCTGGAGGCCCTTCCGTCACTTCGACTTCCTTCGCGGCCACGAGGGTGACGCCCCGGTCAGCAGGCTCAACCGGCCCCCGCCCAAGTTGGTGAAGGACAGAAGGAAGACGAGGGTTGATCTCAACCACAAGCCTGGACAGCCCACCGGTGCCGAGATACACGCACAGCAGAACGACTGGTGGCGATACGAATCCGATCGGCTGAACAGCCGCATCTGCGAAAAGGCCCGCAACTGGCTCGAGGACAACTGGCGTGGCGGCCCCTTCTTCCTCTGGCTGGACTGCTTCGATGTTCACGAACCTTGGGATCCCCCCGAGTACCTGTGGAGGATGTACCAGCCCGAATACGAAGGGGAGCCGATGACGCAGCCGAACTACGGCTCGGCGGAAGCATACTCGCCGGAGGAACTGGCAAACCTCAGGGCACGCTACGCAGGAGAGGTCACCCTCGTCAGCAAGAACATAGGAAGGATTCTACGGATGATGGATGACATGGGTCTGATGGAGACGACGGTGGTCGCCCTCCTTTCGGATCACGGCATCTTTCTCGGGGAACACGGCCGAACGGGAAAGAGCCTCATCGCCCCGGATCGGTTCGATGCGTTCCCACAGTACTCGCAGCTGGCCAGGCTGGTGTGGATGATCAGGGGGCCGGGCTTCGAGCATCAAAGATGCGAGCAGATAGTGCAGCCACCGGACCTGATGCCCACGCTGCTGGAGGTCTGTGGTCTCCAGATCCCGGATAGCGTCGAAGGAGAGAGCCTCCTTCCCATTCTGGAGGGGAAGACGGGCGAACCAGAGCCGCGCCTCGCGATCTCGACATGGACCATGCCGACGCATTTCTCGAAGGAGCATGTTTTTTGTCGGAGGCCAACTGTGACCGATGGCGAGTGGACCCTGATCCTTCAGGAGCCGCCGGATCCCGCGCCCCCCGAGCTCTACCACATTGGGACGGATCCGAAGGAGGACATCAACCTGGTCGGCGAGAGTCCCGATCGCGCAAGACGCCTGCACCGAGAGATGCTCGCCTGGCTTGGGAAGATGGGCACGCCGGCCGAGGCGATCGACCGCCTCCAAAGGATTGAGTGGCCCTCCTAGTCCTGGATATCTCAGGTCCCTTCTTCGGCGTGGCGAAGGTTCGCCCCCGTTCTCATGTCGTCAGCCAGCAAAGGCTCCAAGGCCATGCTGCCGATGACCACACAGAGAGAGACCCGAACGAGACCTTCGACGCAGGGGGACCCCAAGACAGGAAGATGTCCGGCCGCAAAGCGCGAGAGCATGTGAGAACCGTGACCATGCATGGGGCCCGGCTCTCCATACATGACAGATTTATGCATCACGGGCCAGCAGGAGCCGCGTTGCCCACCTTGAGACGGGTGCTTGCGGCCCTCATGCTTCTGATGCTATCGATCCAGCCAATCCTGGGAAGACAGCCGAGGAGGGACCCGACCTCAGGAGTCGTCCGGATTCTCTACTATGGCGATGCCTTTGCCCCCAGCCCGTACCCGACATTCGTTGCCGACCCGCTCACCAGCGTCGTTGCCCTGACCGGAATGAGCGGGACGGCCCTTGAGATAGACAAGAAGATGAGGATCTTCATGCCGCGCACCTACCAGGACCTGCTCGACAAGTACGACCTTCTGATAATGAGCGACGCGATCGTCCTGAACTTCCGCACGGACTTCGTCTACTGGTTCAGGAACTCCGTGATCGACGGCGGGCTCGGCCTGCTGATGATCGGGGGCTATGGCAGCTTCGGGGGCACCCCGTTCCTCGATTCCCCGTGGGGCGACACCGTCCTCCAGGACGCCCTCCCCGTGGTCTGCCTTCCCCGCGCCTGGGACATGGGCGACCAGTCGATCTCGCAGGCTGGTGTGCTGGAGGTTGTAGATCGCGATGACGCGCTGATGAAGTCCCTCCCCTTTGACTCCCTCGGACCCTACGGGGTCTTCCACGGATGCAACATAGTGGAGCTGAAACAGGCCTCAAAGCTTCTGGCCAACTACCGGAAGTCCGGCGGGAAGGTGTACCCGCTCATGGTCTATGGGGAGATCGGAAACGGCGGGTCATTTGCCATGACCTCGGACTGGACGCCGTACGGGGGCATCGACTTCCTCAAATGGCCGTACTATGCTGATTTCGGCCTGAACGTTGCGGCGTACGTGACGGGCAACCAAGTGCCCCAGGACGTCGAGCTCGCGCACAAGGCGCGGACGCTGATGAAGGACTACAAGAGCCTTCTGGAGACCGTACAGAGCGTCATGGAGTTCGTCGCAAGGTTCGGGGCCAACCTGAACGAGGCTGACGCGCTGCTGACCGAAACCTCCAATACGGAGAAGCTGGGCAAGCAGGCCTACATGGATGCGGAGCTTGAGACGTCCGTGACCCACCTCCAGGCCGCTATGGACGACCTGCTCAAGGCCTCGGACCGAATCTGGAAGCTCAAGGACGAGGCCCTGTTCTGGGTCTACTTCACTGAATGGCTCGTGGTCGCGGCCACGGGCATGTTGTGCGGCTTCGTCCTTTGGACGGTGATGGTGAGGCGCAGGCTGTACAGGGAGGTCCCGGTTACCCGGCTCCAAGAATGCTAGGTCCGATGCTCGCGATCGGGGAGCTGGCATCCCAGCGAAATTTAAGAGAGAGAAGCGTTTGGTCCACGCGGTGTTTGGACTTTGGTGGAGATACCTCTACCGATTGCCGTCGCTGCCGTGTTCGTCGGCCTTGGCCTTGCCTTCCTGGGCAGGAAGATCATCAAAATCCTGGTTTTCCTAGGTGCAGGACTGTCGGGGGCGAAGTTCGCGTTCACGCTGCTGGAACCCCGCTATGATACGCCGATCCCCCTAGTCGGAGCCCTGATCGCCTTCCTCATCCTGGGCTTCCTGAGCCTGGCGATCATGAAGATCGTCTTCGGCATCATGCTGGGAATACTCGGCTACGTCGTGACATATGTCGCCACATCCAACCACCTTCTGGCGATCCTCGTGGGCGTGATAGTGTTCGTCATCGGCCTGGTTCTCTTCAAGTACTACCTGTCGGTCGCCACCGCCTTCGCTGGAGCGGTCCTGGTCTTCAGTGGCCTGCAGGCCATACTGCAGGGTCTGGAGATGGTCCAGGCGGTGTCGCTACTGATCGCCCTGGTGGTTGGGATCGTGGGGGCCTACGTCCAGTTCAAACAACTTCACTAGCGATGCGCTGCAATCCCGTATGACCAGCTGATGCCAGACCTGCCTTCCCCGTTGATCTGACTGCCAATGGGCGTGCCAAGCAAGTTGCCATGACCTAGACAATGAGGCGATATCCATGAGAAGACGCACCTTCAGGCTTGGAATGGGACAGATGCTGGTGGTCGGCGGAGCGCCGAAGGAGAACCTTGAAAGGGCCGTCGGGATGATACGCCATGCCTCGGACGAGGGATGCTCGGTCGTCGTCCTGCCTGAATGCCTTGACCTGGGCTGGACCCACCCGAGCGCGCGGAAGAAGTCCGAGCCGATCCCGGGGCCCCGCTCCCAGCAGATATGCAGGGCCGCCAGGAGATACTCCGTTTTCGTCGCGGCCGGTCTGGTGGAAAGATGCGGGGGCCGGATCTACAACTCGGCGATCCTAGTTTCGCCAGAGGGAAAAATCCTGGCAAAGCACCGCAAGTTAAACGAGCTGAGCATAGCCCACAATATCTACTCCATAGGGAGTTCGCTTGGCGTCGTCGAGACCCCGCTGGCCAATATCGGGATCGACATATGCGCCGATAATTTTCCCAACTCGCTTGTCTTCGGCCATTCGCTGGCGAGGATGGGCTGCAACCTCCTGCTCTCCCCTTCCGCTTGGGCCGTGGACGCGGACTACGACAACGCAAAGAAGCCCTACGGCGAGACCTGGAAGAAGGGGTACTGCCTCCTTGGGAAGCTGTACGACCTGACCACCGTGGGCGTCAGCAACGTTGGCTGGATCACAGCGGGACCATGGAAGGGCCGGAAGTGCATAGGCTGCTCACTCGCAGTAGGACCCGGCGGGAAGATCCTGGCACAGGGACCCTTCGGTGAGGACGCGGAGGAGCTGATCGTGGTCGACATCGCGCCCAAGGGGCCGATAGCCAAGGGGACGGATATCGCCGGGGCGTTGAAGGAGAGAGGATACGACGTGGACGGGATCCTCACCGACAGGGGCTACTATTCATTCAAAGTCCCTTGAAGGCCTCCCCGGCCGCCCCCACAACACTTCTTGCGTTGGTCGGCTCCGATTGCGTGGGCTAGCTTTCCCGCCACTCGGGCTGCGGCTCTGCACCGTGGGCTCGTTCCTTGCCCTTTCTTCGCCAGACAACTGCCAGGGCAAAGGCCAGCGCGGCGACGGGAAGCAGCACAACGACCCAGGCGAGCACGGCCTGGGGCGCCCTGACAACCACTACCTTGGCCGCCGAGGCTCGCAGGCCGTCATCGTCCCAGATGGTGAGGTTGACGACGTACCTGCCCTTCATCTCATACCTATGGTTGGTGTTCTTCAACCCGGACGTGGAGTTGTCGCCGAAATCCCACAGCCATATGAAGATCCCGCTGTCAACGTCCTGCGAGGCATCACTGAAGGCGATCTCGATTCCAGTTGTGGGGTTGCTGGGTGAGAAGGAGAAGTCTGCCTGGGGTGGCAGCCCGATGACCCGGACGTACCCCGAGATGTTGGTCTGCGCCCCGTCGCTGTCAGTAACGTTCAGGATGACCTCGTAGTAGCCCCTTTCCGCGTAGGTGTGTCTGGCATCGCGAGCCACCGAGATCGCGCCGTCCCCGAACATCCACAGCCACGATACGATGGACCCATCCTGATCAATGGAGCCATCGACGAACGCCACCTCCTCCATTGTCACGGGCCTTGTCGGAGAGAAGGAGAAGTTGGCCTCGGGTGGCGAGTTGAGTATCGTCAGGAACCTGGTCGACGAACCGGACGTCCCTTCATCGTCGAACACCGTCAGGTTAATCACGAAGAGCCCCAGTGCATCGTATCTGTACTTTGGATTCTGTAGATTGGACGTGGAATTGTCCCCGAAATCCCAAAGCCAGAACACCACCGATCCATCGCCATCCACGGACAGGTCGGTGAACAGAACATCATTCCCTCTCAACACCACCTCCGGAGAGAAGGAGAAGTTCGCCTCGGGCGCCATGTTCACGATCTCCAGCAGCTTCTCGGCCACGTCGGTTGACCCATCCTCGTCTGCAACTTCAAGGCTGACGCGGTACTGGCCCCGGTTGTCGTACCGATGAACCGGGTCCCTCAAAGTCGAGTTCGAGCCATCCCCGAAGAACCACAGCCAGGAAACGAGTGGACCATCGGGGTCCAAGGAGGTGTCGTTGAACACGACCTCATCTCTGACTGTTGGGCGGCCGGGCGAGAAAATGAAGTCCGCAACGGGGGGAAGGTTCACAACGTCGATGAACCCAACGGCCGTGGCTGTGGCCCCGTCGTTGTCCGCGATGATCATGTTGATGGGGTAGCGGCCCTTGCTCTTGTACATGTGCTTCGGGTTCTGGGCGGTGGAGCTCGAGCCATCACCGAAGTACCATATCCAAGAGACAACCGAGCCGTCGGCGTCGGTCGAATGGTCCACGAAGGCCACGACATCCTCGATCGTCGGGCGCTGGGGCGAGAACGTGAAGTTGGCCACCGGCGGCAGGTTCGCTGGTTGGGCTCCGGCAATGCCCAAGGCCAGTGCCTGGACGAGCACCCAAAGGACTATGGCCGCGATCCGCATTCCGTGCAACGGAAACGCCTCGCGAGGGCTGGCTTAAAATGGGTTCCCAAAGCCCTACGCCGTGCCTCGCAGTCTGATGGCCCCGGCATGCGGGCCGTCACCTTTCCAATGCCAAGAGAGAAGGCATGCCAAGGGCAAGGTCACCCCCGCATATCTAGGCGGGCTGGGCAGGCCTCTTGACGTGGCCCTTGCTCCTCAGCATCTCCTGCGGGTACTGGGAGGTATCACGGGCATCGGTACACATGCCCAGCTCGTCGATGGTCACCAGGGACCTTGCGCACTCTCCGTGGAGGTTATGCCTGCATCGCCCCTTGTAACATTTGATTTTCAGCTTCGGGAGCCCCCGACTACTTGCGGAGTCCACCTCTCAAAACTGTTACCCATGTTTCAGTATCTCAGGTCAAGGCGCGATCTGAGCTCGCCGATGTCCACGTCCCCCGCGGGTTTGCCCTCACAGGCAGCCATCGCAGCCCCGTGCCCAGCGGCCTCGCCCATGCACATGCACGGTACCATGACCCGGATCGAGCTTAGGGCCATGCGATCGGCAGAAACGGATCTTCCGGCCACCAGCAGGTTGGAGGGCCCCTTTGCGGGAACCATTACCCTGTAGGGGATCTTGATCGGGCCGCTCAAGTTATGGTCGATGATGACGTTCTTGCCATCCTTCCGGCTGGAGGCATGAAGGTCAAACGGATACGTGCACAGCGCCACGGTGTCCGGGAAGTCTCGACCCTGCCGGCAATCATCCTCGGTCAGCGTGTACTTTCCGATGATCCTCCTGCTCTCACGGATCCCCATCTGGGATGCCGTCTCGACTATGTAGGCCTTCTCGCACCCCGGGACGTACGGGCGCATAACCTTGGTGAATAGCATGTGGATCCTACTGAGCGCCTCGGTCTGAGCTAGGCTCAGGCCCTCGGGATCCAACGGATTTCGGTCAAGCACCTGTTGGACCCAGTTGAAAACAATCTCACCCGGCCTGCTCGGCACCACCACAAACGGCATGAACCTGGTCTCGTCCAAGAAGGTATCCCGCTTGATCTCCTCCGGAATCACCATGCCGGATTCCCTGACCAATTGGGGCCATCGACCCTTCACAGCCTCCAGGAACTTTGTGACGTCGACGTTGCCCACCGCGAAAAGGAGGCTCATGCCCATCGTCTTGCCGTCCTCCCTCCCGAACCTGAAGGGGACCCCGCTCAGGGCGGCCACATCCCCGTCCCCGGTACAGTCGACGTAAAACCTGCCGCGGACCCGTTTGCTTCCGCCCTTGCAGATGACGACGAGGCTGCGGATTCTGCCGTCCTTGGCCACCTCGACGCCCTCCACCCACGAACTGAGCAGAAGGTCCACGCCGGCTTCCAGAAGCATCTGCTGGAAGAGGAACTTCACTCCCTCCCTGTCGATGGCGATCCAGCCGCTCTTGGACAGTTCATCCTGGGTGTAGCCCTCTTTGATCGCACGCCGTACGAACTCGTCGGGTATCCCGAAGATCCTCTGGCCCGAGGCATCATTGAACTTCAGGAAGGGCAACCCGGTCGAGGCCATCCCTCCCAGGTGATTGTACCTCTCCACCAGAAGCGTCCTAGCCCCGCTTCTCGCAGCGGCCAGCGCAGCACCGAACCCTGCCGGGCCGCCCCCGGCGACGACAACGTCGTACAACCTCGCGAAGATGGGCATGAGCCGTAGGAATCCACCATGCCTACTTTAATGCTGCCGACCGACGAGGGCTCCTGCAGCGGGGCTCCGCGCAATTCGATGAAAGACCCTCGCCCTGACTCCCAGCTCCCGCCAATCTCGGAGCAGGCCCGCAAAAGAGATTTATTGCTCTGCCATCCCAGTGGCGCCGACGCAGATTGGGGAAAACCACGATCCTGCTTGTCGTCGCTACCCTCTTCCTTTCCTTGCTGCCAACGGCAGCCCCAAGGACCGATCCTGAGACCGGAGTGATTCGGATGCTTCACATCGGAAAGGCTTGGTTGCAGCCTGCCTCGCCGGGGCCGACCTTCGTGAGGGACCCCAGAATCTCGTGGATGCCCGTTCCGGCCCACGCTTGGTCCCTGGGCGAGGAAGCCAGGAGGAACCTCAGGATCTACATGCCGAGGAGCCGTGAGGAGTTGCTGGCTAAGTACGACGTGGTTGTGGAGGACGGCATGACGTCCACCGACCTGCCGGGGCCATTCATACAATGGCTGATCGAGGAGATGAACCGCACAGGAATTGGCTTCCTCATGGCGGACGACTCATCCTCCTTCGCGACCAGTGGCAGCCACCCCTCATGGTATCTGACCCCGATCGGGGAAATCCTGCCCGTCGATGCCAAGAAGGGCCTCTACGGACCACCCGAGCAGTTCCACTGCATACCCCTGATCCCTGGCCATCCGCTCACGCGGGACCTGCCATGGGAGGAGGTCTGGATATCCTCAAGCAACAAGCCTTGGACGAAGCCTGGGGCCACGACCATAGCCGAGATGGAGCCCACCGTCCCCGTGAACAAGGACAAACCCTACATGGCCTACTGGATGTGGGGCAAGGGCGTCTCCTTCGCGTACGTCCACAAATGGCACATAGACGAGGGGACCTTCTACAGATGGCCATACCACGAGGACGTGTTGGCGCACCTCATCTACTTCACCGCCCAGGCGCCGATCGCGGATGACGTGCTCCTAGAACACCGCCTCAGGGGCAGGTTCAAGGAAGTCTACGAGCAGCGGCTCTACCTGCTCTCATTCATCGAGTTCGCGGACAAGTTCGGCGCCAACCTTCGGCAGGTGGAGCTGGGCCTTCAAGAGCAGATCGATGCCCAGAACAAGGCCAAGCGTAACTTCATCGATGCCGACATGGAGGCCACGGAGGCCACCCTCAACGAGGTCGGCAGGAGATACGATGAGCTGACCGAGCTGGCCTTCACCCTGTGGAATCGGGCCATCTTCTGGGTGTTCGTCTCGGAGTGGCTGGCGGTGGCCGCGACCTCGATGATCGCCGGGTACGTTGTGTGGACGCTGATGGTGAAAAGAAGGCTGTACAGAGAGGTCCGCGAGACCCGGATCAAGCCCCTCGTTCGCTAGTACGCCTGTTCAGGCCAGCCAAGGAACTTATAGATGACCTTATCCTCCGCTCCATCCGCTAGGACCCTTGCGATCAGGATGCCGGGCCCGGCAAGGTACCTGGTCGTGAAATGGAAGCGCACTGACTCGCCCGCCTCCAAGTCCTCAAACGAAAGGGTCCCGAAGGGGGGAGCCTCTGCGATATCCACGTAGTCCGAGGTGCGCGGCACCATGACGTTCCGATTCTCGAAAAGATGGGACTCCTCCCCCGCCTCGTACAGGATCTCGCCGATTGAAACGCGGCGGTTCAGATAGTAATCCCTGGCCCCCTCGTAGAAGGAGACGTTATCGCCGTGGAAGAGGGCCGCGAACACCGTGTAGGAGGTGAACACGTCAGGGCCCGCGTTTGCTGGCAGGTAGCGGAAGAACTCGTGGAGATCCAGAATCGCTACATCATACTCGACAGTGCGGAGCCGATCGGTATACACCGCATGATCCGTGAAGAAATGGACCGCTGGACGTTGGGGGAAGAGTTGCATCATCGCTTGGATCTCCTCCACCTTCGGCATCGCCAACAAAGCCTCCTGCGAGAGCTTGAGCAGCCCTTCTGAGTCCAGGAGGGACTGGAGGGCCTCGTGCGTCTTCTTGTTCACCCTGACGAGGTACGAGAACTCCACGGTCAGGTGCTTGACGGGCTGCCTCACCAACAGCTCGAGGGAATAGGACTTGGCCTTCTCAAGCTCCTCCTCAAAGGCCTCGAACCGGATCACGGTGACCTTCTCGGGGGGTTTGAGGCCGAGGAAGAGCCAGGCTACCGTCGTGGATGCGACGAGGCAGATGAGCAGAACTCCGGCCAGTCCGCGGTCCACAGGATCGCCTGCAAACCCGGAGCTGCGCGCTGTGAAAAATCTAACGTGGCCGGTCGGGACCTGCACGGAGCAGCGAGGCCTCACGTGTGTATGATCACGGCGCCCGTGTCGGTGATCCAGTCGGGCTTCTCCCCGATCTCCCAGCCAGAGCCGGTGGTCTCGCAGTACGCGTAGTACTTGCCATCATCCTCATAGTATGTCAGCGAGTAACCCTTGGGCCAGTCAGCTATCACGTCGCCGGAGACCCTGACGCCCGCGGCCATATGCCGGGAGTCGTCGAACCTCAAGAGGACGCACCCGTAGCCAAGCTGGCCGACGATGGACGCAAAGAGGATGCTTGTGTCCTCGCAATCCCCCCCTTCCTCCGCCAGCGTCTCGATCGGGTACCTCGGGTACTCGTCAAAGCCCGTCACCTCATCGGGGGCATACTTCAGGCTCTGGACGAAGGCGAGCATGAAATCGATTTTGCCGCTCCAGTCGGACTCCACCTTGGCCTGGGAAAGCTTGTCACAAAGCAGGCCAAGATACTCGTCATCGTGGCCATCCTTGACGTACTTGCTGTAGTCCCGGACGCGTGGCATCGCCGTGTAGTACTCGAGGAGTTCGGCAGGAATCGGAACCTCCCATGTGTAGGTCTTGCCGCCGTAGGTCCACTCAAACGCCTTCGTGAGATTGCCTTCTGCAGTTGGCTGCGTCAAACGGGCCTTGGGAAGGAATGTGCAGCCGAGAAGCAAAGAGCTAGCAGTGATCGCAGAGACTGCGGCGATGAACTGCTTGTCCACGGCCCTTCGGGAACGCATGAGGAGAAAAAGCTCCTCGCACAAAGCCTCCACCGGTTGAACCCAGCCCAAAACCCGAAGGCCGTTCGCAAAGATTCACGCCTGACGGAGGGCCAAATGGACCGTTCGACCTCAACCCATAATAAGGGGGGAAGGTTCAGATCGGGTTGGGATACTATGGGTACTCGAGGTCTCTCCCGATTCACCATATCGATGCCGACGGCCCTTTTCGAAGAGTTCGAATCGGCGGCCAAGGAGATGGGACAGAACCGATCGAAAGCGGTGTCCCTCGCCATGCGCAACTTCCTCGCCGAATATGCCTGGGATCGGAAGAAGGACCGAAAGGGAGCAGGTGCGCTCACGCTCGTCTACGACCACGAGAAGCCCAACGTCGACAGACAGCTTACGGAGACCCAGCACCGATACCACGAGGTGATAGTCTCTGCGACGCACATCCATCTGGACGAGCGCAACTGCCTACTCATCGTCGCGGTCAGCGGGAAGATCGAATCCATCCAAAGCCTGGCCCGGGAAATGATGGAGACGGCGGGAGTTAAGCAGCTCAGGATCACAACGCTCGCCCCCTAGGCACATGAGCGGCCGGTCGCCCTAGCTTGGCGGGACCATCCCCCGGCCATTCCAAGATACATTTTTTAGCGCTTTCATACTTTTCTTCAAGACCGTAATACGGTGACAGGATTGCACATCCCCGACGGTCTCATGTGGCCGGCCATTCTTGGAATCGGCTGGATCATCTCCATCAGCATGGTCTGGTACGCGGTGAGGAGGACCCGATCGCCACTTGCCCGGGAGAGGATCCCCCTGATGGCCCTCCTCGGAGCTGGAATCTTCGTGGCCCAGATGCTGAACTTCCCGGTCGGCGGCGGCACGACCGGTCACCTTGTTGGCGCAGCACTGGCCACGATCATGCTGGGATTTGCACCGGCGCTCCTAGTCCTGACTACGATCCTCTTGGTGCAGTGCCTGATGTTTGGCGATGGCGGCGTCACGGCCCTCGGCCTGAACATCCTTAACATGGCAGTCATCGGTTGTGGGGTCAGCCGCATCATCTATGGCTCGTCTCCTGACTCCATGAAGCGCCCATCAACCATCGCGGCCGCGTGGGCCGCCGTCTTCGCTGGCGCTCTGGCCTGCGCGATAGAGCTTGGGGCAAGCTACTGGGCTTCCGGCGGATCCTATGGCATTCCGATGACGATTGCCCTGCCTTCAATGCTCGGATACCATGCCCTCATAGGGGCGGGAGAGGGAATCCTGACGGTCGGCGTAATCGCGTATCTTCGCCAAGTCCTGCCCGAGATCTTCGCCAGCCCACGGAGGCAGTTGGCTTGAACACCGCCCGGTACGCTCTCGCAGTCGTCGGGACCATCATCTTCTTCGCGATCGGCTTGGTGCTCTTCTTCCTCTTCAGCGCCGATTATGGCGATGGCTTGGAGAAAACGCTTGAGAGGGCCGGGGTCACGGAGGGCGAGCCCGTCTTCAGGGCTCCCCTGGACTACGGCGACGACTACCCAAGCGCCTTCCTGGCGGGCCTCGTTGGTTTTTCGATCTTGTTTCTCTTGGCCTATGGCCTGGGCAGGTTTGTGATCGCGAAACGTGCTCCATGATGCACTCGACTTCTACGCAACACGGTCGAGGTTCATAATCCTGGACCCCAGGAGCAAGCTTGCTGGGCTGCTCGCACTCACGGTCACCACCGCCCTGTTGACCCAGCTTGCCCCGATGCTGGCCTCGCTCGGGGTTTCCGTTGCACTGCTCGCGGCATCCGGGCTTCCGATCAGGCACACGGCAAGGCGGCTTTCCTACATCGGCGTTTTCGCGGGTTTCGCCTTCATATCGGTCCTGCCGTTCGGGGGAGTCTGGCGGGCCTTGGGCACATCGCTCCGCGTCATCGCGTGCGGGGCCTACGTACTGCTCCTATCATCAGTTACCCCATCGTTCGACCTCGTCCGGGCTCTGCGGTTCTTCCGCTTCCCCCCGATTCTCTGCGAGATGCTCATCTTTCTGTACAGGTACCTCTTCCTCTTCGCGGAAGAGAACGAGCGCATGGCCGCGGCGAGGAAGGCAAGGGGCTTCCGAGCCGGAAACAGCCTGCTTGACAGGCGGGGCCTGGGAATCCTAGCGTCCTCCGCCGGTGCCGTCCTGTACAGGGCCTACCACAGAGGCATGGCCGTGAGCCGCACACTTGCGGCCAGGGGATACGAGGGAAACGTCAGGACCCTGACGCAATTCAGGCTCAAGGCCTATGACCTAGCATTCCTGGCCTTCGCCGGGGCGACAATCCTTTCCCTGTCGCTTCTGCAGCTCGGGGTGATGGGTTGACATCGATATCCGTCAGGAATGTCTCCTACCGGTACGAGGACGGCACACTGGCCGTGGATCGTCTCAGTTTCGAAGTGGCGAAAGGGGAGAGGGTCGCCGTCCTGGGCCCCAACGGGGCGGGGAAGTCCACGCTGTTTGAGCTGCTCATGGGGCTGAGGTTCCCCCAGCAGGGCTCAATCCATATCATGGGCGAGGATCTGCATGGGGGAAGCGCGAGCCGACTGAGACGCCACATGGGGCTGGTCTTCCAGGATCCCGACGACCAGATATTCATGCCAAGGGTCTGGGACGACATCGCCTTCGGTCCCATCAACATGGGGCTGCCGGAGGATGTTGTCAGAGCGAACGTGCACAGGACCTTGGAATCCACGGGGCTTGCAGGGTTCGACGGAAGAGCCCCCCACAACCTGAGCAGGGGCGAAAAGAAGCGCGTCGCAATAGCCGGCGTGTTGGCCATGGAACCCGATATCATGTTCCTTGACGAGCCAACCGCGGAACTTGACTGCCAGGGCAGACGCGACCTGATCGGGGTCTTGAACGATCTTCACACAACAATGCTCGTGGCCACCCACGAGGTTCAGACCGCCCTGGAGATCACAGACAGGGCCGTGGTCATCGATCATTCAAAGCTGGGCGAGGGGACATATCCAGAGCTACTCTCAAACAAAGATCTCCTGGACCGGGCTTCGCTCGACGCGCCGTCCATCACCAGGCTCTTTGAGCTCCTTGAGAAGGACGGGATCTCCCTGGGACGACCAACGAGCGTGGAGCAGGCAGCGGAGATCCTGAGGAAGGCCCTCCTGAGTAGATCGTAGGCCCACCGATCCGAAGCGGATCATTTGGAATCCCAACGCACATTTCAGCTTGCCACCGGACACGGATTCCCATGGAGCCAAGGCACCTTTTCATCGATGATCATGAGGTCGAATCGATCGACGGCTTGACCCGCGTGATCCACCAACCGATCAAGCACAGCCGAAACCCGGTGGTCCGGTGTGAACAACCTTGGGAGATGCTTGGGATCCAGACATACGGGACGATCATCTACGATGAGGCCGAGCAACTGTTCAAGGCCTGGTACCTGACCCACGCAGGGCCTTCCACCGACAGGGTGAGGGTCGACGGGGTACCACGGCCCGCGAACATGACCCTGCTTGCATATGCAACTTCCAGGGACGGGATTGCCTGGCGAAAACCAAGCCTTGGGCAGGTGAACTTCGAACGATCCACCAACAACAACCTCCTTCGTAACGGACGGCTGAACGTCGAGGGCGCCTCGGTACTCCTTGAGCCGGAGGACACTGACCCGTCACGGAGGTACAAGGCTTTCTACTGGGAGCACGGGTCGGGTGATCTCGTCAAAAGGGAGGACGGATCGTTCCTCTGGACCGACGGGGAGGGGGACGGCATTTGGGTTTCCTTCTCACCCAATGGAATCCACTGGACGAACCACCCTGCAAACCCCGTGATCCGCGTCGGCAGCGACACCGGCCAGTCGGTCGTGTGGGATCCCAAACTCCGGCTCTACGTTGCCTACGGGCGGTTCGGTTTCGGCAGAAGGGTCGCCCGCTCCGGGAGCCCGGACTTCGTCCACTGGAGCAAACCCCAGCTCGTGCTGGAGCCGGACGAGCGAGACGGACTCAACACCCAGTTTTATGGGATCTCGGTCACGCTGTACGAGGGCATCTACGTGGGGATGCTCTGGGTATTTCACATCGATGCCGACGGCCACCTCGGCGGAGGCAAGGACCGCGGAACCATAGATGTGCAGCTTGCGTCCAGCCGGGATGGGGTGAAGTGGGAGAGAGCGGGGGATCGCCGAACATTCATCCCCAACGGTCCACCAGCAGACTGGGATTCCCGCATCATCCAGTGTGCCTGCAGGTCCGTCGTGCTCGCGGACAAGATCCTCATATACTACAATGGGACGCGCCTCAAGCACGGGGAGGGAGGCAGAAGCAGCAAGTCCCAGATCGGCCTGGCCACCCTCCGCAGGGACGGCTTCGTCTCCCTCGACGCAGGTGACAAAGAGGGAAGCATCATCACCAAGCCCTTCAGGAAAACAACTGGCGATCTTCACCTCAACGTCGATGCCGCCGGAGGGCAGGTCCTGGCCTTCATTTGTGATGCCAGACGCAAATGCATCTTGGGGCCTTCCGTTCCCGTTACGAGGGATACGTCCGACGTGGCCGTCCAATGGACCGATGGGCCAGCCCAATCGCTGGATGGCAAGACCATCCGGGTACTGCTCCGGGCAAGGAACACGAAGCTCTACTCCTACTGGTTTCAGTAGCGCACCGGTGCCCCCCGGGGCGTAGATAACATGCAGCCTTGATCAGGCGACAGCTGCCCAGGGACCCTATGTTGGCTGAGAAGCTGTCGGCAAATTGGTGGTCCCCAGCCCTACGAACCGGCGATCTCCCTCACGGCCTTTGCCATGTATCGGATGTTCTCGTCGGTCAGCCGGGGATGCGTGGGAAGGGTGAAGTTCATAGCGCCTATCCTCTCCGCCACTGAGCAGTCACCCGGCTTGCTGCCCCTTTCCCTGTAGATCGTCGCAAGATGGATCGGCGCGTAGTGGGTGCCAGCGCCGATCTCGTACTCGGCCCCGAGCTTTTCGACGAATTGATCCCTGCTGACCCCGGCCTTCTTCTCGTCCACGAGCAAGTTGTAGAGGTGGAACACGTGTTTGACATCGCTTTCGACGTAGGGCGTGGTGATCCCCCGAACATCCTTCAGAAGCTTGGTCAGCAGCCCTGCATTGGCGATCCTCTTGGCGTTGAAGGAATCAAGCTTCGCTAGCTGCACAAGGCCAACGGCCCCCTGCACCTCCATCATCCTGTAGTTGTGGCCCACCATGGAGAACTCGTGGGAGTGGCCCTCCCTCCCGTGGTTCTGGAACATCCTGGCCACCCGGTAGATCTCCTCATTGTCGGTGGTCACCATCCCCCCTTCCCCGAGGGTCGACATGTTCTTCTGTTGATGGAAGCTGAACGCACCGATGTCCGCCAGGGATCCGGTCTTCCTGCCTTTGTACTCGGCCCCGACTGAGTGGGCACAGTCCGTCATGACCAGGATGTCATTGTTCCTGGCTATTCGCATGATCCGGTCCATGTCGCACGGCTGCCCGTAAAGGTCGACGGGTATCACCATCTTGGTGTTGTCCGCTATCTTCTTCCTCAGATCCCCAGG
>Ga0172365_10001532_pt1 | contig 16754 bp, 13 predicted proteins | sample LakKivSesite48cm_FD_114535 | JGI IMG/M metagenome (GOLD analysis project Ga0172365, IMG submission 114535) | Sediment microbial communities from Lake Kivu, Rwanda - Sediment site 48cm | ecosystem: Environmental > Aquatic > Freshwater > Lake > Sediment | place: Rwanda: Western Province, Lake... | reverse complement strand
TTATCTTGGTTATTGACGAGTTTCACAATTTTGTTGAAGGAGCAGCTCGTCCAGGAGCCATTGATATTTCTGGAGTACTCTCTGCTTATTTACACTTACCCCAATTTCAAATTGTCGGTATTACCACTTTTGAAGGCCTTCACCGTTACATTGAGCAAAATCTCTCAATAATATCTCTTTTTGAAAAAGTGGAAGTTTCGGAAATTTCCGAAAAAGAAACCATGCAGCTGTTGGAGGACCTGGCCCTAAGATTGGAAGCAAAATATAAAACACTGGTTTCTTATCCGGCTCTCCGGGCCATTATTGATTATTGTTCAAAATATATCCCGGCTATTCCTTTTCCGGAAAAGGCGATGGATTTGCTGGACGAGGTAATAATTCAGGTTTCTCAACATAAAGAGAAGATAGTTTTACCAGAAGATGTTGCCAGAATTGTTTCAGAAAAAACCCAGATTCCGGTGGGCGAAATTGAAATTAAAGAAAGGGAAATTCTACTAAATTTAGAAGCGATGTTCCATCAAAGAATTATTAATCAGGAAGAGGCGGTCAAAGAGGTTTCTTCGGCCCTGAGGCGAGCCCGGGCAGAAATAACCGTTAGAAAGAGGCCGATGGGCAGTTTTTTATTTTTAGGACCGACCGGCGTAGGCAAGACCGAAACCTCAAAAGCCTTAGCTGAAATTTATTTTGGCTCGGAGGAGAAAATGATTAGGTTAGATATGTCAGAATTTCAGGCAGTAGAAGATATTCCCAGATTAATTGGCTCTCCCGGGGAAGAGGGTTTGTTAACTACCCCGGTTAGAGAAAATCCTTTTTCTCTAATTCTCTTAGATGAAATTGAAAAAGCCCACCCCAATATCTTAAATTTATTCTTGCAGGTTTTCGACGAAGGCCACCTTACCGATGGTCTGGGCCGAAAAGTTGATTTTAACAATACAATAATCATTGCCACCTCCAACGCCGGTTATCAAATAATTTTAGAAGCTATCAGAGAAAGAGCCGAGTGGCCGGGAGTGAAAGAAAAGCTTTTAGATTACCTTTTTGAAAAAGCCATTTTTCGACCAGAATTTATTAATCGTTTTGACGCGGTGGTGGTTTTTAAACCCTTATCTAAAGAAAATCTTTTAGATATTTCCGAACTTCTTTTACAAAAATTAAAAAAGAATCTGGCCCAAAAAGACATTGATTTTATTATTACTTTAGGCCTGAAAGAAAAAATAACCGAGTTAGGTTACGACCCAACTTTTGGCGCCAGGCAAATGCGCCGGGTTATCCAGGATAGAGTAGAAAATGTTTTAGCCCAAGCCATTTTATCGGGCCAGCTAAAACGAGGCAACCGGGTAGAAATAGACCCAGAAGAATTCGGGTTAAAAATTAATCCTTGATTGTTGGTTCATTAATGAACAAGGGTAAGGTTTTTCAAGCCTTAGCCTTTTTTATTTTGGTCTGCTGTGAATTTTTTGTGGATAAATAAGAAATTTTATCTCAATTTAAGGAGGCGTTGTTTTGGGTTGACTTAGTATTAAGAAGTGAGTTAAAGTGAAGGTGGGTGGGCAATTGTGGATAACTATGGGATAACTGTCTGTTTCTGTGGATAACCCCGCTTATTATTTATGTTAATTGGAGAATATATTTATACTATTGATTTAAAAAAACGAATTGCCATTCCGGCTAAAATGAGGCAGGCTTTGGGAAAAAAAGCAGTAATTACTACTGGCTTAGATAATTGTTTGGTGATTTATCCTTTAAAAGCCTGGCAGAAATTAAGCCAAAAATTAGAGAACCTACCCCCGGGCCAGGTAGACGCGCGGGGCTTTGCCAGAATAATGTTGTCAGGAGCGGTTGACGTAGAGCTTGATAAATTAGGCAGGATCCTGCTTCCTGATTATTTAAAGAACTATGCTTTTCTGAAAAAAAACGTGGCCATTTTGGGGTTATCCAACCGAATTGAAATCTGGGATGAAAAAAGGTGGAAAGAATACAAAGAAAAAACAGAAAAAGAAATAGGCGATATGGCTTCAAGATTACAGCAGTTAGGATTTTAACTGATTTATAAAGTAATGCATATTGCAGTTTTACAAAAAGAAGTCCTTCAATTTCTTAATCCAAAACCGAATGAGAATTTTATTGATTGTACGATTGGCGGCGGCGGTCACGCCTTGGCAATTCTTGAGAAGACTCAGCCGGATGGAAAATTATTAGGTATAGACGCCGATCCGAATCAAATTGAAAATTGTAAATTGAAAATTGAAAATTTTAAGAAAAGGATTATTTTAGTCGCTGATAATTTTGCGAATTTAAAAACAATTGTAAAAAGAGAAAGATTTGGAAGCATCCGGGGAATCCTTTTCGACCTAGGTCTCTCCAGCTGGCACTTAGAGGAATCGGGCAGGGGATTTACTTTCAAAAAAAAAGAACCCCTGGACATGCGATACAATGTTGAAAATTCAAAATTGACAGCCGAAAAAATAATAAATTATTACTCGTTTCAGGAGATAGAAGGAATTTTGAGAGAGGGAAGCCAGGAAAGGTTTTCAAAAAAAATAGCCCGGGAGATTGTCAATAAAAGAAGCCAGGGACCGATAACCAACACTTTTCAATTAGTAGAAATCGTCAGAAAAGCGGTGCCAGCCTGGTACCGAAACCAAAGGATACATTTTGCCACTAGAACTTTTCAAGCCTTAAGGATTGCCGTTAATAATGAATTAAACAACTTAAAAAAAGCCCTGCCCCGGGCATTGGAAATTTTAAAACCGGGCGGAAGACTGGTGGTAATTTCCTTCCATTCTTTAGAAGACCAAATCGTTAAAAATTTTTTGAAAGAAAACCAAGACTTAGTTCAGGTCTTAACCAGAAAACCGCTTGGACCAACGCCAGCTGAAATCAAAATAAATCCCCGCTGTCGTTCGGCTAAGTTGCGGGCCTGTATAAAAATAAATTTGTAACCTTCGTATTTACTTCAAATGAATACTTTAACCTTAAATCCGCCAATTTCAATAACATTTAAATTGGGCCTAAATTTAAAAATTCTCTGGGTTTTCGTTTTTGTTTTAATAATCTCTCTTTTGGTTCTTTATGTTTTCCAGATTAATTCTTTGACTTACGAAAATTATCTTTTAAAAAGCCAGGAAAAGAAATTGACTGAAATTAAAAAAGAGAAAGAGATTCTGGAGATTAATTTTTCCAACGCCCGCTCCCTGGCCAATATTGAAAACTATTTTCAAAATCAAAATTTTGAAAAAACAAACCGGGTAAAATACATCCAAATTTTAGAAACTTCGGTGGCCACAAAATAAAGGGACAGACCTCGGCAAAACTTTCCGAGGTCAGACCCCGGTAAAACTTACCGAGGTCTGTCCCTTGTTGTTATGAGAAATTGGCGGGTAAACTTAATTTTTGCTTTCTTTATTTTATTTTCAGCGGTTCTCATCGGCCGCTTAATTTATATCCAAATCCTTCAGGCCGATTTCTACAAAGCTCTGGCCCAGGGTTTCTTCATTTCTCCTCCTTATCGGCAAACTTTGGCGGCGGGCCAGCCAGAAAGGGGAGAGATTTTTTTGAAAAATGAAATACCTCTGGCAGTTAATAAAAACTTTTTCTTGGTTTTTGCAACGCCTTCCAAAGTAAAAAATGCCGCCGAAACCAGCCAAATTCTAAGCGAGCTCCTTAATTTAAACAAAGATTTTGTTTTCCAATTACTGGAAAAGGAAACCTTATACTCGCCAATCAAAAATAAGTTAAGCGAAGAAGAGGTTCAGGCTTTAAAGAATTTAAATTTACCGGGAATCTATCTTACTGAGGAAAAAGGAAGATATTATCCCCAGGAGACCTTAGCTTCCCAGGTAATTGGTTTTTTAGGGGCTTCGGGAGCCGGTCAATACGGTCTGGAAGAATATTATGATGAAATTTTAAGAGGAAAGAGTCGGGCACCAGACCTAATTTTGACTTTAGATTATAACATTCAATTCAAAGCCGAAAGGTTATTAGAAAAAACCAGAGGAGATTTAGACATTGAGAGCGGTCAGATTATTGTTATTGATCCCAATTCTGGAAAGATAATTGCTCTTGCCCATTTTCCAAATTTTAATCCCAATCAGTATCAAGAATATGCCCTAAAGGGTGATTTGGAGCTTTTTAGAAATAAAGCAACCAGAGATTTTTTTGAACCGGGTTCGGTTTTCAAATCAATAACCATGGCCGCTGGTTTAAATGAAGAATTAATAACGCCGACCACTAAATACCTTGACGAGGGTTATGTCAAGATAGGCGGCTATACTCTTTATAATTATGACCGGCGGGTTTGGGGCGAAGAAACTATGACAAGGGTTTTAGAAAACTCAATTAATACCGGCGCAGTTTTTGTCCAAAAATTGCTGCCAAATAATATTTTTTTAGATTACATTGAAAAATTCGGCATTTTTGAACCGACCGGTATTGATTTGCCGGAAAGCTGTTCGGAAAACAAAGATTTTAAAAAAGGGTACGAAGTAAATTTCGCCACCGCTTCCTTTGGCCAGGGCATTGAAATGACAGCCCTTCAGTTAGCCAGGGCCTATTCGGCCATTGCTAATGGTGGGAAATTAGTTAAACCTTATTTAGTGGAAAAAATCTTAGTTAATGGTGAAGAGCAAGCCCTTCCAAACCCCGCCCTTTCTGCTTCTGTAATTTCAGAGTTAGAAAGGCCGGGGTTGGGAGGGCAAGTAATTTCTCAAAAGGCCGCCAGCCAATTAACGGCCATGCTGGTTAACGTGGTGGAGCAGGGTTCGGCCAGGCGGGCTAAAATCCCGGGATATTACATTGCTGCCAAAACCGGCACTGCCCAGATTGCTTTTTCAGCCCTGGGAATTGCAAAACCCGGTTATTCTGAAAAAACTTTCCAAACCGTTATTGGATTTTTCCCGGCCTTTTCGCCTCAGTTCTTGATTTTGGTAAAATTAGACAATCCCAGGACCAGAGTGGCTGAGTATTCAGCCGTGCCGATTTTCAAAGATTTGGCCGAATATATTATTCATCAATATCAAATACCGCCCGACTATGAATAAAATTTTCAATTACCGAGCCCCGCGAAGCGGGGCCAGGCGGGAGACGAGACAAGGTCTCGGCGACCTTCAATTTTCAATTTTCAATAAATTAAGATTTCTCTTGAGACGTCCGAAAGTTATTATTGTCGCTGGCGAAGGCCGGGCTTGCGCTGCCGAGGTAATTAGAACACTTTTAAAACAAATCAAAGAGGAAATTTTAATTATTGAAACCGACCTTAAAAAACCCGGCGAGCTGCGGTTTTTAATTAGAAATTCTTCTTTGCCAATTCTGGTTGTTACTCATATTGGAGACATTCCTTTTGACAGGGATTTTTTTGCTGCCGAAGAGCAAAAAACCGTTGAAATCAGAAAATTAGCAAAAATTCTCCCGATTCAGGGGCATTTAATTTTAAACTTTGACGACGAGACGGTCAGAGAAATTAGGGATGAGACTAATTTAAAAGAATTAACTTTTGGTTTTCAGGAAGGAGCGGATTTTCGAGCCACCGATATTAAATTAAATAATGGAACAAACTTTAAAATAAATTATAAGGGAAACATTGTGCCAATTTGGTTAGAGAAATTATTTGGCAAAGAACAAATTTACTCAGTTCTGGCCGGCGCCTGCCTGGGAACAATTATTGATTTAAATTTGGTGGAAATATCCCAGGCATTAAAAAATTATTATTCTCTGCCAGGTAAAATGAGGTTAATTGAGGGGATAAAAAACTCCCGGATTTTAGACGACTCTGAATCAGCCACTATTTTCTCAATGGTTGAAGCTCTGGAAATTTTGGGAAAAATTCAGCCTCTCGCTGAGGCTGGTAGCGGCCGAAAAATTGCCGTTTTGGGCGATGTTATTAGTATTGGAAAATATGCCATTGAAACTCATGAGGCAGCGGGGGAGAGGGTGGCAAAAAATGCTGACTTACTTTTTACTTTTGGGGCCCGGGCAAAATTTATTGCTCAGGGGGCCCGGGAGAAAGGAATGACTATTGAAAAAATTTTTCAATTTGATACCATAAATGAAGGGAAATTAAGGCTTAAAGAAGAAATAAAAGAAGGAGATTTAATTTTGGTAGACGGCTCAAAGGAAATGAAAATGGGGGAGATAGTGGAAGAAATAAAACAACAAGGCCCTATCGTCTAGTCCGGTTTAGGACGTCAGTTTCTCAAGCTGGAGACTCGGGTTCAAATCCCGATGGGGCCGCCAGTGATAAGAGCTTTTAATGGCTCTTTTTTTGTCCAGCCGATCAGAAATAAACCCAATTGGTCATTATTAACTATGGATTAAAATCTTCTAAAAAGGTAAAATAAAACAATATGGTTGCAAAAAAGTGGCACAATTTGGAAATAGAAGAGGTGGTTAAGATATTAAAAACCGATATTGAGCAAGGATTAAGTGAAAAAGAGGTAAAAGCAAGGCAAGAAAAGTTTGGCAAAAACAAACTTCCGGAAGAAAAGCCGCGGTCAAGGCCTCACATTCTTTTTGACCAATTTAAAAATCCTATAATTTATATTTTACTGGCAGCGGGCGTCGCTACTCTGGGACTGAGAGATTATCCTGATACAATTATTATTTTCGGTGTGGTTGTTTTAAATACGGCTATTGGTTTTTTTCAGGAATATAAAACTCTAAAGGTTCTTCAAGCGCTTCATAAAATAGTCAAAATAAAGGCCTGGGTAATAAGAAGCGGAAACGAAAAAGAGGTTGACCAGGAAATGTTGGTGCCGGGCGACATTTTTCTTTTGAAGGCCGGAGATAAGGTGCCGGCTGATGGAAGATTGCTTAAGGTTCATAATTTAAAAATCAATGAATCGGCTTTAACCGGGGAATGGATTGCCGCCAAGAAAAAAAGCGATGTTTTTCCGGAAGAGACCCCCCTGGCTGACAGGGACAATATGGTTTATATGGCTACGATTGTTGAAGATGGCTGGGCCAGGGTAGTGGTGACAGAAATTGGAGAGAAGACGGAAATTGGCAAAATCGCCACTCTGGTAAAAGAGGTTAAAGAAGAAAAAACTCCTTATCAAAAAAAAGTAAGTAATTTCAGTAAAATTTTAGGCCTGGTTATTTTGTTTTTATGTTTTTTGATTTTTGTTTTTGGAATAGCTACCGGAAAAGAAATTAGAGAAATGTTGATTACCTCAATAGCCATCGCGGTGGCGGCAATCCCTGAGGGCCTGCCGGCCGCGGTCACCGTTACTTTTGCTTTTGGCATGCAGGCAATTTTGAAAAGAAAAGGCCTGGTCAGAAAAATGGTGGCAACCGAGACCCTGGGCAGCACCTCGATAATAGCGACCGACAAGACAGGAACTCTGACCGAAGCCAAAATGCAGGTGGATAAAATTTACCCTGAGGAAAATAATATCTTAGCCCTCAAAATAGGTGCTTTGTGCAGCGAGGCTTTTATTGAAAATCCCGATGAACCTTTAGAAAAATGGCTAGTTCGTGGCCGGCCAACCGAGAAAGCCCTTTTAATGGCAGGCATTCAAGCAGGTTTAAATAAAAGAGAATCGGAAAAAAAAGAACCTAAAATTGATGAGTTACCCTTTGGCCCGGTATATAAATATTCCGCCTCTTTGCATAAAATAGCAGAAGATAAAGGAATTTTATATGTTTTGGGTGCTCCGGAAATAATTTTGGGAACGTCAAAGTTTATAGACCTTAAAGGCAGAGAAGAAAAGTTCTCCGAAAGAGAAATTAAAAAATTAAAAGAAAAGGTTGAGGAATTGGCAGTGAAAGGCCAGAGAGTTTTAGCCACCGCCTATAAAACCCTACGAATTACGAATCAAACCGAATTACGAATAGAAGAAATAAATAATTTAACTTTTGTTGGTTTAATTGCTTTACATGATCCTTTGAGAAAAGAGGCAAAGGAGGCAATAAGAACTTGCTTGCAGGCTGGAATGAGGCCGATTATTGTTACCGGTGACCACAAATTAACTGCCCGGGCAATAGCCCGGGAACTTGGTTTGTCATCTAAGCCGGAAAATATCTTGGAAGGTAAGGACCTGGATAAAATGAGTGACCAGGAATTTGAGGGAAAATTGCCAGAAATTGAAATTTATGCCCGAGTAGAGCCGCGCCATAAACTAAGAATTGTTGAATTTTGGCAGGAAAGGGGAGAGGTGGTGGCAATGACCGGAGACGGGGTGAATGACGCGCCAGCCTTGCGACGAGCCAACATCGGAGTGGCTTTGGGCTCGGCCACTGAAGTTGCCAAAGCGGCTTCTGATTTGATTCTTTTAAGTGATAATTTTACTATTATTGTTGCGGCAGTCAAGGAGGGAAGAAGAATTGTTGATAATGTCCGCAAAATTATCACCTATTTATTGACCGGCGGTTTTACTGAGATAATGTTAATTGGCCTGACCATTGTTTTTCGGCTGCCCCTGCCGGTTTTAGCCGGGCAAATTTTATGGAAAAATTTAATTGAGAGCACGCCGCCGGCTATGGCTTTGACTTTTGAACCGGAAGAAAAAGGAATTATGTCAAGAAAGCCGGAACCGGCCGCTTTGCCGCTTTTGACAAAACAAATGAAGGCCCTGATTTTTGTTATCGGCCTGCTTACCAACTTTTTTCTTTTCGGCATTTTTTTCTGGTTTTTGAATCATCCAGATTACGGCTTGGATAAAATAGCCCAAATTCGCACCGTAATTTTTGCTGGCCTGGCAATTGATTCTTTCTTTTTTATATTTTCCTTCCGGAATTTAAGAAGAAACATTTGGCAGTACAATCCTTTTTCTAATATTTATGTTACCATCGCTGCCCTCGGTGGATTTTTATTGTTGTTGGCGGCCATCTACTTACCCTTGTTTCAAGGCCTTTTAAGAACCCAACCTTTTGGTTTTTTTGAATGGTCAATACTCATTAGTTATGGTTTAATAGATTTAATTTTGATTGAGCTCACCAAATGGTATTATTTAAGAAAAGCCAACGGTAATTCCAGGCCTAAATAAAAAAATGTTATTATATAGAAAAAGGCCATATAAAAAGGTCGAGTTATTATCTTAAAAAACTAAAATGGTTTTTGAAAGATGATAAGAAATCTTCGTCATTTCAATGTTAAAAACAAAAGGGTTTTAGTCAGGGCCGATTTTAACGTTCCTTTAGACAAAAAGGGAAATATCCTGGATGATTTTCGGATTAAACAAACCCTGCCGACCATTGAATATCTGCTAAAAAAGGGAGCCAAGCTTATTTTAATGAGCCATCTCGGTAAACCAGAGGGGAAAGTAGTTGAGAGTTTAAAATTGACTCCGGTTCAAGAGAAGCTGAAAGAATATCTTGGCCTTCCGATTGCTAAGACAGACGACTGTGTTGGCAAAAAAACAGAAGACCGGGTTTTAGGAATGGAACCCGGCGAGATTTTACTTTTGGAAAATTTGAGGTTTTACAAAGAAGAGGAAGAGTCGGCAAATGCTGAAAATTTTGCTAAAAAATTAGCAAAGTTGGGTCAAATATATATTAATGATGCCTTTGGAGCCTGTCACCGACCTCATGCCTCAATAGTGGGAGTTCCAAAATATTTACCATCGGGAACCGGACTTTTACTGGAAAAGGAAATTAAAATTCTTTCTCAGGTTCTAAAAAGACCCTGGCGGCCCTTAGTTGCCATTATTGGAGGAGCAAAAATTTCTTCTAAAATTAAAGTAATTGAAAAGTTCCTGGAAAGAGCTGACCACTTGCTTTTGGCTGGAAAGATAGCCAATGCCGTCCTATCCACTAAAGGAATTTTACTGGGTAAACCGATATCTGAGCCGGAGGTTGTTAAAAAAGTTGAAAAAATTGATTTAACCTGTTCAAAACTCCATCTGCCGGTTGACGTTCTCGTTTCTTTGGCTGACCTGGAAACAGGTCTAAAAGAGGGCTATTTCCGTCAGGCCGGGCCTGGCCAGGTCCGGAGAGATGAAGCTGCCTATGATATTGGACCGGAGACGGTCAGGATTTTTTCTAAAATTATTAAAACTGCCAAAATGATTTTCTGGTCAGGGCCGTCGGGGATGTTTGAAGAACAAAAATTTGAAAAGGGAACAAAAGAAATTGCCCAAAGCATTGCCAGAAATCACCTCGCTTTTAAAATTGCCGGCGGCGGCGACACTGCCCTGGCTTTAAATAAATTCGGCTTGATTGATAAATTTGACCATATTTCAACAGGCGGCGGCGCAATGCTAAGTTTTCTTGGCGGCGAAAAACTGCCAGGGTTGAAAGCCTTAGAAAAATAATGCCCTTGTCAATGCCCAAAGAAATAAAAAACTTAAAAAAAGCAGCCAGGCGAATTTTAAAGGCAATAAAATCAAAAGAAAGAATAGTGATTTACGCTGACGCTGATTTAGACGGCGTAAGTTCGGCAATTATTTTAGAAGAATCCATTAAAAATTTGGCTGGCGGAGTGAGCGTAATTTATTTTCCTGACCGGGAAAAAAATGGATACGGCATCAACGAAAAAGCCCTTTTTTATTTAAAAAAGCATTCGCCGGCTTTGTTTTTAGCCCTGGACTGCGGAATTGGAAATTTTAAAGAAGTGAAACTGGCAAAAAAACTTGGCTTTGAAATAATTATTATTGACCATCATGAAATTTTGGACGGATTGCCCGAGGCAAAAATTATTGTTGACCCAAAACAGAAAGGAGATAAATATCCTTTCAAGGGTTTTGCCACTGCCGGAATTATCTTTAAACTTTCCGAAGCCCTTTTGGCTGAAAAAATGACTGAAAACCTAAGAAAGAACTTTTTGGAACTGACCGCCTTAGCCACCATTGCCGATATGATGCCAAAAGAAAGTGAAAACTTAGAATTTATAAACCAGGGATTAAAATTATTGGAAAATTCCTGGCGACCGGGAATTCAGGCCTTGATGAGAGTTGAAGAATTTAATCAGCATTCAAGTTTGAATCAAAAAATTCCCAAGATTATTTCCCTTTTAAATGTGCGGGACGTGGCCCCCAACCAAGAATTTGGCGCCGGGATGCCGGCTCCTTTTAGATTATTAACCTCCACTTCTTTAGAAGAAGCAAAAAAAACCGTTGAATTGCTTCTGGAAAAAAATAAAGTTCGTAAAGAAAAAGTAAGAATAATTGTCACAATAGTTGAAGAAAAAATAGCCAAGAATTCAACGCCGGTAATTTTTGAGGGAGGTTCGTTTTTTGAGGTAGAATTAATAAGCACATCTGCTTCCTTGATTTGTCAAAAATACCAGAAACCAACTTTTTTGTATAAAAAAATGGAAAAAGAAAGTCAGGGCACGGTTAGAACCCCAACCGGCATAGACAGCGTGGCTTTAATGAAGAAATGTAAAAAATACCTAATAACTTATGGCGGCCATCCCCAGGCATCAGGTTTCAGAGTAAAAAACGAAAACTTAGAAAAATTTAAAAACTGCTTAATCAAAAACTTAGGAAAATGAAACCAAAAATCCTTTTACTTGAAGACGAGGACAAACTTTTGGCTCAAACCTATGAAGAAGCTTTAAGATTTCAAGGTTTTGAAGTGGAAAGAGCCGAGAGAAAAAGCTTTGAAGAGATAAAAAAAGAAAACCCCGATTTTATCTTACTAATTTTATTGGACCCCTACTGGACCAAGATGGATAAAATTGAACTACTCAAAGCCCTAAAAAAAGACCCCGAAACGAAAGAAATTCCCAATTTTATTTTAAGTAATTATAAGCAAGAGGAGTTAAAAGAAATTGGGTTAAAAACCGATAAGTTTTTAACCATTACCGATTTCCGGGCCACCGAACTCGCAAAGATTATTAAAGAAAAACTTCAGGAGAAATTTAAATAATTCAAAAATCACTGTCGGCTACTGATATACTAAAAAATGGGCACGTCTCTGATTTTTTCACAAAGGAAATTTGAGAAAAAACGTTAGAAATTATAGAATTAAAGCAGAAGGCAGCTGAGTTAGAAGAGAAATTAAAAGAAGAGATAAAACGAAAAAAGAAGAAAAAATAACAATACTCAATTCAAATGATACAGTTTAAAAAAATAGAAGGAAAAATAGAGTTGACCCCAATTTCCTTAAAAAAGTAAATAAATTCAAAAATAAAAATTATTAAAAAATTATTAAAAAGCCAAATTCCCTGTTCAAAAGAGATCTCTCTCTCTCTCTCTCTCTCTCTCTCTCTCTCTCTACTGGTTTTCTTATTGTTGGATTAAAAAAAGAGCTAAAAGCGATTAACTTTTAGCTCCTGTCTTTCTTGATCCGCCTAGTTTTAATCTATCCAAATCACGGTGTAAACTATAATAAGATTCAGGCGTGTCAGTGTAGCCTGGTCGGGGGACGCGTTTTATTTTTGGAACTTGGTCAAGAAATGAAACACACTCCCAACTAACCGGCAGGCACGGAAAGACATATTTAACATTTGAAACGAGAATGGTTGTAATGCTTTTCTGCATATTAAGTGCAGAAGCAATTCGGTGGAGTCCGTCCAAAATTATTATTTTATTATCTTCAACGCTTTCTTCAACAATTGGCGGATACATAGTGAAGATTCTTTCATTAAACCTGTAAACTAATCCGCAAGTTAGTTGCAAAGTATCTATTTGATATTTTGCGAGGAAGACACTACGTAAATCTATATGGAACATCATTTGCTCTTTTAAAACATATAATGCTCCAGGGCTTAATTCGCTTGGACTAAACTCTGTTAGAGTGATTTTAGCATCTTTATAAGGATGCTTAGTAGGATCTTTGCGCAGGCTAACAGTCCTTAGGTTTTTCTTTATCTCGTTAAATGTTATGATATGTGAAAGAACTATGTCGTTACTCAAAGCAACCACCTCCTTAAGTAAAATTGGTTTTGATTTTGATGGGGTAATAGCAGACTCTCTTCCAGCCAAAATAAAATTAGGCAGAAGGTTAGGGTTTTCTATTACCCCCGATCAGACCACTTCTAATATTTTACAGAAGATTACTGGTAAGTCAAATTATAAAAATTTAGTATATCTTCTTTACCGTAAAGAAACCTTAAAATTTAAGCCGTGTGAAGGAATAAAAACTTTAATAAAGAAACTCAAAACTCATGGTTGTTCTCTGGTAATTATTTCAGCGCGCGGTAAAGAAGAAAGTTTATTTGCTCAAAAATGGCTTAAAAAACAAGGGTTAATCAATTTTTTTGATGAAATTATTTTTTGCGCAAAGCAAGATAAACCGAAAATTATAAAAAAGTACAAACTTGATGTTTATATTGATGATTCTGCAGAAACTTTAAATCCGTGTCCAAAAAATGTAATTAAAGTTTTATACGATCATTATCAAATAAGTGGTTTAAATTGCAAACGAAAAAAATATTTAATAATTAAAGACTTCAAAGAAATTTTATAAAAATGCGGTAAATAAACATGAAGTTAAAAAGCCAAATTATTTAACTCTCAAAGCAAAAATAGATAAGTAGTTGTGAGTAGAGTTGAGAGTGACCCCCGTTTTTCGACAGAAACTCAGCGAAATTAAGACAATGTTCTGGGGGTAAGTTATTTAATTGTTAAAGTTAGTTGTTGTTCGACCTTTTGCTGCTGTCCGGCCAGAATTTGGGCCTCGAATTCCTCCGGAGGCAGGTAGCCCAAGGAAGAATGGAGTCTCTTTTTCTGGTAGATAACTTCAATGAATTTTTCAATGTTGCTGTAAGCTTCTTCAAAACTATCGTATTCGTTGAGGTAGACCTCGTTGTATTTCAGAAATAGAAAGAAAAATAGATACTCTATGTCAATTTTTTCTGAAAAAGTGTTGTCCGGAAAGCTATTTTCGGAACGGCCTTTGTTCTTTTAATATCAGGTAAATTACGTCAGCAATTTGTCTTTTGAGACAGCGGAGGGCTTGCTTCTTTGACTTTCCTTCATCTACCTTTTTCTGAAAATATTCTTTAGCCGGTTGGTAGCCCCGGTTGCCAATTTGAGATAGAGCGATCTGATAGATGATTCGGTTAAGCCGGCGGTTGCCGCTTAAACTTTTCTTGTTTCTTTTCTTTTTGCCTGATTCCCAAGGCCTGGGAGCCAGACCGGCATACTTGGCAAAAGCGTCTTTGGAACTAAATCGGGAGATATCTTTCACTTCGGCTAAAATTCCGGTAGCTGAGATTCTGGCGCAACCGGGCAGAGTTTCCAGATATTGGCTGCTGTTATTTGATAATTGCTCTAAATCTTGGTCCATCTCTTTTAATTCTTCTCTGACTTGGAGCAATCTCCTGACTTTTCTTTTAATCTGATTTTTTTGAATCTCAGAAATTTCCTTCAAAGCAAGTTGATTTATCTTCCTGAGCCAATCGGGTTTAACTATTCTTTTCTTGGTTTGCTTGAGCTCCAGCAGACAAGGAAATACCTGCCATAACTTCAGAGCTTTCTTTGAAAAAGGATCCTTGAAAATCTTACCATAATAACCGCCGTAAGAATGATGGAGTAGTCGGTGAAGCTGGTTTTTAAGTCTGGTTTGCTCTTTGACCAGGAAATCCCTATCATAGACTAAAGTCCTTAACTCTTTACTAAGCTCACTTTCAAATGTTATGCTGAAAATGGGTAGTCTGCTAATCCCTTCCAGGATCGTGGCTTTGACTACCCCTTTTGCATCAGAAATATCTGATTTCTCGGGGTGAGTCATATAGCCGCGTTCCCTTCTGGTTAAGACCGGATTGACAGTTCTTACCTCCAGGCCTTTAGAGAAAAAGAAGCGAGCCAAAGCTTCACCATAACCATTGCTATCTTCTAAAGCAATTAATGGCTTGAGATTCTCTTGCTTGGCTATTAGTTGAATCTGGTTAGCTATTTGCTGGAAGTCGGAATGTTGATTTGAAATTTCTTTCTCAAGGAATATCTGATTAAATCCATTGGCAGCTACCAGAGCATGATTATCTTTGTGGACGTCTATGCCGACTATTAAGAACTGAGAAGGATTTAAATTCTCTTTCGTTGCTTCCATGATAGTGTTGCCCTAGGTTATTCTTGAAAAGAATATCCTGAGAGCAGATTAAAATTAAACCGACCTTTGTTTTAAGACCTAATCCAGCCTCGTATTAAAAGCCACTAATGGTTCGACTAGACTCACCATAAATTGGCACTACTCTATTGGGGCAGTTAGGTCTAAGTAAGGGATGGGTGGCAATCTATTTTCTGCCTCAAATGGCAGAGTTGACCAAAGCCACGCCCATCCCATTACTTCCAGAATAATCCAGGACAACACTATTTAAAAGAACTGCTTTCCTACTTAGAATTTAACATACGAGAGTTGACCCCAATTTCGTTGACCCCAATTTCTTTTGGTTTTAATTTGTTTCTCTTTATCGGTAAAAAATAAAGTGCTATTATAAAATCAGTTAAAATTTTAAAGAGGATAGGCTAATTAAAGAGGATAGGCTAAAAATATGAAGATTAAAATAGGAATAATAGGAAAAGCCGGGAGGAGTGCAGAATTACCAGAGATTTTAATTAAAAATGCCAGAATTATTGGAAAAGAAGTGGTTAAGAAGGGTTGTATTTTAGTTACCGGAGCCTGCATGGGCGTTCCGGAGATTACAGCAAAAGCTGCGGTCGCAAAAGGCGGGATTGTTTTAGGATATTCACCGTCTAAAAATCTTAAAGAACATCCAGAATCCCCGATTTCTTATTCTAAACCGGCGAAAAACGAAAAATCTTCTCTAATTTTCAAAAATGATGTCACAAAATAAATATAAGGGAATAGAGATGTATTTTTCTGAAGAAATCACTGAAAAATTTGCTCAATTAGAACAGAATGAAAAGAATTACAGAGTGGCAGCAATTATTGACAAAATTCTTCTGCAAGAAACTGAAAATATAGAAAATCCAATATATGTTGCTGAGTTGGGAGGCGGAGCTCATCCTGACAGATATCATAAATTTTTTAGTAAATTACTTAAAGAACCGAAGGGGCATATGGACTGGGTCGATATATCTCCTTACATGTTAAAATTGGCAGAAAAATATCTCGGCAACAAGAAGTACAGGAAGCGAAAAGAAGTAATAAGATTTATTGAAAGCGATATTTTAGAGTATCTTAATAGATTAGAAAATAAGAAATTAGATTTGGCTATTATGAAATATACTTTTGAATATCTCAAAGATATTAAATCTTTATTTGAACTACTTTCGAAAAAGCTGAAATCAAAAGGCCGCTTAATTGCTACTATTGATAATTTAAGACCCGAACTTAAAAGTTATTCAACAAATGGACGTTACTTATATAATGGAAAAGAATTTCCAGACAATGAGACGCGGCTATTAAAAGATGGGGATAGCTTTATGATAAAGTTTTTTAAAGTCTCAGGAGATCATAGTTCTGGTTACTTGGAGGGAGCAGAGGTGGTAAAATATTATCATTCACCTGAAAAAATAAAGAGATTAGCCGGGTTTTTAGGGTTTGATATTTTTTTGGGCGATTGGAAAGATTTCATTAGTCCGGAGCGACAAAAGGGAGAAGAAATAAGCCAGAATATTTTAGTCTTAACTAAAAAGATATAAAGAAAGATTATGCCGTAATGAAAAGGTCTTTTTTGTGCGTCTTTTTTCGCAAAAAAGAATGATAATTATTATTTGGTCGGCTTATTAAATATTCAAAGGAGTTTTTTCGTTATTTAATATGTACTTAAAACAAAACGAAAAATATCAAAAGAAAGACAGTAAAAAGATGGCGGTTTTTGTTACTCCCTTTGCTAGTAAACAGGAAGGAATGAAAGATTTGCTAGTACTTTTGGGAAAGAAAAAAGAAGCTAAAGAAATAAAATCAAT
>Ga0172365_10001531_pt1 | contig 16754 bp, 19 predicted proteins | sample LakKivSesite48cm_FD_114535 | JGI IMG/M metagenome (GOLD analysis project Ga0172365, IMG submission 114535) | Sediment microbial communities from Lake Kivu, Rwanda - Sediment site 48cm | ecosystem: Environmental > Aquatic > Freshwater > Lake > Sediment | place: Rwanda: Western Province, Lake... | reverse complement strand
TGCACAGCGGCGATCGCCAGCCGGAGGTACGGATGCCATTTGGATAAACAGCGCCGCATCGTCGCCTACCTGGACGGCGTGCAGGCGCGGGTAGCGGCGCTGCAGCAGGCACAGGCCGTCACGGCGGCGGAACTGGCCCACCTGGAGCAATCCATCCTGGCGCGGGCGTTTCGGGGGGAGGTGTGACGTAGGCAAGAAGAGGTTTAGCATGACTCAATCTCTGTTTGGGGCAGACACATTGAGCAATGGCACTGGTCCGCAAGTGGATGTTTACACCGATGGCGGCTGTGACCCCAACCCCGGACCCGGTGGTTGGGGCGCCATCATTCGATGGGGTGACCACGAGTGGGTGCTCAGTGGTAATGAGCCTGACACCACCAACAACCGCATGGAGCTTCACGCTGCTGCCGTGGCGCTGGCGCTCCTGGAGGGACTTTTTGGCTCTTGCCAGGCCAATCTCCACACGGACTCTGACTACATGCGCCAGGGCATCACCGAGTGGATAGATGGTTGGGCAAGCCGCGGCTGGCGCACCAGCGACAAACAACCCGTCAAAAACCAAGACCTTTGGCGCGTGCTCCACCGGCTAACTCGGGCGCATCGCGTGACATGGCGCTGGCTTCAGGGTCATACTGGTCATCCCCTCAACGAGCGCGCCGACCGGCTGTCCACTGATGCGCTGCGAGCGCTCCGACGTGGCCCCGGCGCTCCCACTGTACACCAACCGACCGACGACAGCCGGCCAGCCGTAGAAATCTGCGTCAAAGCCTCGTGCCGGGGCGCTCAGGGACCTGGTGGATGGGGGGCCGTATTGCGTATGGATGAACACACCCGCTTCCTTAGCGGCAGCGAGACGACGACAACCGCCAATGCGATGCTCGTCCGAGGCGCAACGGAGGCCCTGCGCGCGTTGACCAAACCCTGCAATGTGACGCTCTATTCTGACGCCGACTATCTGATCAAGGGCGCTTCCACTTGGGTGCAGGGTTGGCAGGCACGTGGTTGGCAAACAAAAGACGGTAAACCGGTTGCCAATCGGGCTGCATGGGAAGCGCTGATTGAGGCCACACGGCCGCATCACGTTACCTGGTTGCTGGCTCAGGGAGATGCCATACCTGGCGATATGAGTTTGGCTGGTGAGCTGGCAAGCCAGGCGGCTGACCTGCTGCAAAAGGACAGGGGATGACACGCCGTCGCAAGTCCACGTTCACCCGGCCACCCAACCGGGACACGAATCCGCTGCTCCCCTGGCTGCACGGCCTGGCAGCAATGGGCGACGAACGATGGGACGAAGCCATCGCGGCCTTCCAGCGCTGCCTGGAAATGACCGACAGCCCAGAAGATCGCCAGACGGCCTACTACAACCTGGGCGCCTGCTACCTGGCATTGGAACGCTACGACGAAGCGCTGGCGGCGTTGGACGAGGTCAAACGGTACGCCCCGGATGACCCGGACACTCTGTACAGCCGGGGGATCGCTTACGGTTGCGCGGCCCGTATCCCGGAGGCCATCGCCGCCTTCGAGTCGTTCGCCCGCCGCTGGCCCAGGTTGGCCCGCCAGTGTGAAGTTCGTGAGACCCTCCAACAACTGCGCCGTATCCGGCGCGGCGACATCCCTGCCAGTGCGTACCTGGTAGACTATCTCCAAGAGCAGATCCATCACAATCTGGATTTTGGCGACTTTCACCTGGTCGAGCGCAAGGCCAGGCGTATGATCGCCGCCGACCCCAACCGCCCTGAGGGTCACTTTGCCCTGGGCGTCGCCTGTGTGGAGCAAGGCCGTTACGCGGAGGCGCTGGAGGCCTACCTGGCTGCCCAGGCCCGCGACCCCGACTACGCGCCAACGTTGTACAACATCGGGCATACCTGCCTGCAAATGGGCCAGCCGGAGCAGGCTGTCCCGTGGCTGGAGCGCGCCGTGCGGCGGGATCCCAAGCACCTGTCCGCACTGCACCAGTTGGGCCTGGCTTACGAACGGTTGGGCCGGCGGGGCGAGGCAGTGGGCCGCTGGCGGCGCGCGCTACAGATTGACCCGGCCTATTACCTGGCCCAGGAACGCCTGCACGAGGTCGGGGAGGGACCAGCGCCGGTCGAGCCTCCGCTGCCGCCCACCAGCCAGCAGTTGCGCACGCTGACGCCCATCGTCAAAGCCCGCATAAGACGACCGGAGGTCTACCGCAACGGCGGCCTGACGCTCACCTGCGACCCCCACGTGGGCTTCGTGCTGGAAGACGCGGACAACCCCCGCAACGCCACCATTCACGCTGGCGGCCCGTTCAATGCGGGTCGGCTCACGCACACGGAGGACGTGCTGGATTTGATCGGCATGGTCAAGATGCTGCTGCGCCTGGTCAACGTGGAGAACACGCGAGACGTGGCCGTGCTGGTCTACTATGATACTGAGCGGCCCGTCTTCAATTACCAGTTCTCTGCGCGAGGTAAACAGTGCGAAGAGGATGCTCACGGCCAGTTCGTCGTCACCGAACTGCCGCGCCTGTTCAAACTGCGGATAAACAGCGACCTTTCCACACCCTACGGCGATCCGATGCAGGGGACGCTGATCTACCTGAACCAGCGCTCGCGGCCCGGCATTTTGATCAGCACGCTGGGGTTGGCGGGCGGGCAGAATCCCACACCCGTTGCGTCAAGCGGATCTGGAGTGAGCATCAGAAATGGGAGGGTGAAGAAATGAGTGAATACCAAGCAGGTCATCTGAGCCAGATTTGTGAGGTGTACAGACGCCGCTCTGCGTTGATGAAACGCCTGCGCAGGGCGGGGTTGATTGCGGAGGTGAGATGATGAGCAACAAACAACTTCCAACCCTGAGTCAGGCCGTCACGCAGGTGCTGGCGCAGGTGGACGGCCCGATTACAATGGACGAATTCTGCCAGCGGGTCTTGACCATTCGCCCATCCAAGGCCAAAAAACCGCTGACCGCGCTGCGCAACCACCTGCGCTGGCAAGAAGTGGGCAAGACGCTGGTCTTCCTGGATGCCCAGACCATTCTTCCGCTGCGCATCGCCATGCGTGGGGTGCGCTTCCGTAATCCCCTCTCCCGCCCGGAAGTCAGCCAGAGAGTCATGTTTGTCCACCCGGCGTTTGACTATTTCCTGCGGCCAGGCCTAGACCCCGCCAAGGTTCAATTGCAAGACCCGCAAGGCCGTCCGCTCCCTGTCCGCGTCGTCAGCGTCCAGCAGCAAGTCGAAACCCTGTTCGGGAAACGGACGATCGAGCCGGCCGCTTTCGACCTCGGCGACTGGTTCCGCGCCAACCGCATCCGGCGCGACGACAGTATCCTGGTCACTATCGAGGATTGGGAGGCCGGCTGTTTTAGCCTGGAGCACGAGCCGGCCAACCGCCGCCGCACGAAGGAGATCGAGCAGAAGGATCGGGAACTGGCCGAACTGCTGTTTGCCATGCTGGAGGATGCGCGCGACGAAAGACTCTACCCCCACGTGGTGCTCCTGGCCGCCTACGCCCGCCTGTCCGACCCGCAGGGCTATCCTGGCAATCACTGGCTCGAAGTGGTTAACCGTGATCCCCGCATCAAGTACGACGGTTTTGCCATCCACTATAGTGATTTTCGCTCGCCTTTTGAGATGATGCTGCTTGAAGAAGAGACTCCGCCCGAAGAGCCATTTTCCCCCGCCCAGGGGCGGCAGGTTTATCGCTTCAAAGTCGCGCTGTGGCACAGCCCTGGGTTGTGGCGCACGATCGAGATCCAGGGGAAACAGACGCTGGCCGAATTTGACGCCATTTTGCGCGATGCCTTCAACCACGATGTGTCCGACCACCTGGGCGGCTTCTGGAAATTGGTGCGGCGTGGGCAGAGCAAACGATTCCGCGAGGTTGACCTGGGCAGCGTGGAACCTTTCGGAGGAGGGGACGGCGCCGGGCGGCACATCGCTGCTCTGGGCTTACGGCCCGGCGATGAACTCAAATACGTGTATGACTTTGGAGACTGGATCGAGCACCGCCTCACCCTGGAGGAGATCGTTGAACCAGAAGCACGGGCCAGGTATCCCCGCATCGTTGCCCAGAACCGTCCGCGGTACCAGGATTGCCAATCGTGCCTGGCCCAGGGGCGCAAAGCCAGGGCCACCTGGATCTGCCTGGAATGTTCCGACAGGGAGGATCGCCCGGTGCTGGTCTGCACAAGGTGCCTGAACAAAGAGCACGAGGAGCACTTTGCCGAGGAGATCCTGTACTGAATGTGTCTCCCTGCGCGATTTCGGCACCTTCTACGTCCGCCCGGAGCAAGCGAGTTGGGTTTTCAAGTTCAACCCTATCTATGTGGATGCTTTTGCAGGCACAGGCTACCGCTCTCGACGTCGGCGTTCACACGCAAGTCAACCAATACCCGAACTCGCTGAACCAGAAACCGAGGCTTTCCTGAAAGGCAGTGCCCGGATTGCATTGGAAGTCGAGCCACCTTTCAAGCGCTACCTGTTCATTGAACAAGACCCAGAGTATGCCAAAGAACTGGAACAGCTCAAAGCCGACTTTCCTGCCAAGGCAACCAGAATACAGATCGAAGTGGCTGACGCGAACAGTTATCTGATGCGGTGGTGTGCAGGCACAGACTGGCGATTCAGTCGTGCTGTAGTGTTTCTGGATCCTTACGGGATGCAGGTGGAGTGGTCTCTGATTGAAGCGATCGCAAAAACTCGCGCGATTGATTTGTGGGTGTTGTTTCCGCTGGGAGTCGCAGTCAACCGGCTGTTGACCCGGGCCGAACCACCACCTGATGAATGGGCGCAGGCATTGACCCGCACACTGGGGACTGATGGCTGGCGGAGTGCTTTCTATCCGCAGCAGAAAGTGTTGACACTCTTTGGTGAGCAAGACGTGCATAGCAAACAGGCGGATTTTGACAAGGTCGGCAAGTTCTTTGTGGAACGTCTGAAGGCCGTGTTCACGGCGGTAGCCGAGAATCCCTTGCTACTTTTCAACTCCAAGAATGTGCCCTTGTACTTGCTATGTTTTGCTGCTGGCAATCCAAGGGGAGCGCCGACTGCCGTCAAGATTGCCCAGCACATCCTGGGTAGGTAGCAATGGCGACTGAGAGCAAAATCGAGTGGACTGAAATGACCTGGAACCCTGTCACGGGGTGTACCAAGATCAGCGCAGGGTGCAAGCATTGCTATGCCGAGCGCATAGCCAATCGTCTACAGGCGATGGGGGTTGAGCGCTATCACAATGCATTCCAACTGACCATGCACGAGGATTTGATCGAACTGCCACTCAGATGGAAACGACCGCGCCTGATCTTTGTGAACTCGATGAGCGATTTATTTCATGAAGACATACCGACAGAGTTCATCCAGCGCGTATTTGCAACGATGGCACGTTGTCCACAGCACATTTTTCAAGTACTGACAAAACGCAGTCACCGGCTGCGCGAGATGGCACACAGCCTACCCTGGTCATCGAACGTCTGGGCGGGTGTGAGTATAGAAGATGCCCACGTGATCTACCGCGTCCACGATCTGTGCACTGTACCTGCTGCGATTCGCTTTCTATCCTGTGAACCCCTTATCGGGCCACTGGACAATCTGCCGCTAGGTGACATTCAGTGGGTAATCGTCGGTGGCGAGTCGGGGCCTCAAGCGCGGCCTATGCGCCCCGAATGGGTTGAGTCAATTATGCGTCAATGTCGTGTTGCTGGCGTGCCATTTTTCTTCAAGCAATGGGGAGGCATAAGGAAGGACCGTACGGGACGTAGGTTGAACGGTCGTACCTACGATGAGATGCCCTCCCCTTTCCTTGGCCGGCCAGCGACTCAGCTAAGGTTGGCACTGTAGATTTCATTGCCTTCTACCTTTCGAATGGGGAGGTCTGATGAAGTGGAACGACCACCCGTGATCCTCAAAGATATAGGCGACACCCTGCACGAGCACCTGCACACCGTCTGCCGCCACCTGCCCACCGACTTTGAGCCGTACGGCAGGCGGGAAAGGAACGCTGCCGATTGCTCGTGCGGCTGCCGGCGCTTTCTCAAACTGCCGGGCGGGTTGGGCTACGACTGGGGTGTGTGCATCAATCCGCGCAGCCCCCGCTCCGGCCTGCTGACGTTCGAACACCAGGGCTGCGAGTTCTTCGAGCCTGAAGTAGACGAGGAAGAGCCTGTCCGTGAAGGGGGGGGCCATGACGACTAAACCCTCTTTCGCCCAACTGGTCACCCAGGCGCTGAGCGGCGCCGATCGGCCGCTCACGCTGGCCGAGATCCAGGCGCGCGTAGAGATGGTCCGCCCGGTGAATACCCATAATCCCCACGCCACGCTGCGCGGCGCCCTCCAGACCGTTCGTCTGGCCGCCACGCTGGGCGGACGCCCGGCCCATTATACCTGGTGGCCCCGCCACCTGGCGGGCAACGCCTTCCGCCAGCCCCTGGCCCACTCAGACCTGGAGGCCGGTACGCTGGTGCTGGGGGAGGAGGTCCGGTTGGCCCTGTGGCCCGACTTTTTCGCTGCCCCCTCGCGCAGCACGAGCGAGGTGACGCTCGACCTTGCCCGTGCTCCCGCAGTTCGGGTATGCATCGGGCCCCTGGTGGCCGGTCGAGCCGGGTGGGGCCTGCTTCCTGCGCCGGCCCTGGCCGCATGGTATCGCGGGCAGGGAGCAGCACCCGAGGATGACATGGTCATCCGTGTGCTGGACGTGGACACACGCTACTACGCGGTCTCCCTGGTCCATCGCGCCGACCGGGACGTGGCTGGGATCGCCGCCCGCAACCGGGCCCTGGCCGATATCGCCGAAAAGGTGTTGCGGACGGCGTACATAGGGACGCCGGACTTTGTGCTGGTCCCCCGCCTGATTGCCCACGGAGCCTACCGCGACCCGCTGCCGCCTGATCCATGGGAAGACGTCCTGCGGGCCGACCTGCGCTTCGTCGTGGAGAATCAGGAAGCGTATCTGGCCAACAGTTGAAGAAACGGGTTGACAATTCCTCAGGTGTGCACTATACTCCTTATCAGGATGATGCAATCAAGCAGGAGGAGCAGGATGATTGAGACTCACGTGAGCATTGGGCAGGTGAAGCGAGACATCTCTGACCTGGTCAACCGGGTCGCCTATCGTGGCGAGCGGGTTATTCTGACCTCTCGGGGCAGGCCCAAAGCAGCGCTGGTCAGCATGGAAGATTACGCCCGTCTGGAACAAGAACGGGTGAGCCAGGAATTGGCACGCTGGCAGGCATGGCTGGCCGAAAGCGAAGCCCTGGCCTCTGAGATCATGGAACGGCGGCACGGTGAGCCATTGGACGTAGATGTATTGTGGCAGGCGGCGCGAGCGGATCTGGAGGCGCGGGATGACCAAATCATTGGTCGTTGACGCCAGTTTCGCCTTCAAATTGATTCTACCTGGCCCCCAACAACTCCCCTTTCGGAACCTGTTGACCCAGTGGAAGCGCGATGGGTACGCATTGTGCGCCCCAGACCTATGGGTTTACGAGATCACTTCGGCGCTCTGCAAAGCGGTGCGCTTCGGCGAACTTGTGCCTACCGAAGGGCAGCGGGCACTGATGCTGGCCCAGAGGCTGGGTATACGATTGATCCCGCCTGACGACGCGCAGGCTCGCCTGGCCTTCGATTGGACAGTGCGCCTGAACCGCGCGGCGGCCTACGATAGTTTCTACCTGGCACTGGCCGAGACGTTGCAGTGCGAGCTATGGACAGCCGATCGGCGTCTGTACAATGCGGTGAATCTGCCCTGGGTGCAGTGGGTCGGTGCAACTTCATGCGACTGAAGTCGCTACTACGGCAGAGGAGTACGGATGAAAAAGGGAGACAAGAAGAAGTGGCAAAAGGCGCTCAAGCGACGCACCGAAAGCAAACTGGCCCGCCAGCAAGGACGCGCAGCAGGGGCAACCAGCGCGCTACATCACATCCGCCACGCGCGCGACTATCCCATCGAAGGCTGCTGGGCCCAAAAGGGCTGGGGCAAAGCCGGTCTGGCGGTCGTCGTCGTTGCCCGGCGCCAGCCGGATAGGAACATCGTCTTCGGCACCTATCTGGTAGACTATTATTGCCTGGGGCTGAAAGACGCCTATTACAACGCCAACATTCCGCCAGGACAGTTTCGCCGAGACCACCTGCCCAAGATGCTCCAGGGCCAGCCGCTCAGCATCTCGCCTGCGCTGGCGCACGAGATCATCTATGGCGCGATTGAGTACGCCGCGCAGTTTGGTTTCCGGCCCCACCCAGATTTCAAGCGCGCGCAGTACGTCCTCGATCCCCCCGACATGCACCCGCGCACCGGAAAGGTCGAGTTCGGCAAAGATGGCAAGCCCTTCTACATCTCCGGCCCCTACGACAATGCAGAGGCTATCGTCCGCCAACTGGCCCGCAAGGTCGGTGAGGGCAACTATCACTACATGATGCAGATCGATGGCCCACCTCCTGACGAATGGGATTAGCATCAGAAACCAGGTTTCTCTCTTCACACTTGCATTTTGACCATTCCTGGAGTACTATCATAAGGAAATCTGGATTATCATAATTACGATTTCCTTCCAAATTGTCCTCGACACGCTGGTCGCTCCCCAACTGGACGCATTTACCGGCCCTGCTCGGCACGCTGACCATCGGCGTCGAGTCCATCTTTCGCCCTGCCGTCGAGATGGCTCACATGAACGTCGCAGGCACCGTGATGGCGTTGTGTACGACCCTGGGCCTTGGTGGGATATGCATGACCCTCACCTCTAAAAAGGGAACGCAGGACGCGATAGGGCTGACCTTTGGCCTGTTGGCCGGTGCCTGTGGTGGGCTTGATCCCTTTCTGAAAGCGGTCGGGCAGAGCCAGGGAGGAGCCAACCACGCCGTTCCCCAAACCACTGTGGGGTGGGTCCTTTTTCACTTTTGTATCCACGTGCGCACGTCCAGGAACTGGACGGCCACACCCTCGCCCCCGAAACTGCGCACCCACAGTCCCACGTCACCCATCAGCCGCGTACCGTCCTCGACGGTGGTGGCGTATTCGTCGTTGACGTAGAAATGGCAGGCCGGCCCGGCACACGTCACGCGCAGCCGGTTGGGCTGCCGGCCCCGGCGCACGTGGGGGAACTGCTGCCAGTCCACCAGCGCGGTCTCCTCGTCCCCGGCCATGCGCAGGATGGCGTAGTAGCCGTCGCTGCCAACGGCGAAGACGGTGTAGTGGTTGGCATCTTGCGCGCGGTAGGCCAGGCCGTAGCCGTTAAAGTCAGGCCCTGAAAGCGGGAGGGCCTGCCCCTCCAGCGTGAAATCGCCAGCAGGGTGGCCCAGCAGCCTCACACTGGCCGCGCCTGGTGCGGCGTCCAGGCGCCTGGGGAGGCCAGGGGCTTGCCAGTCGGGCGGACGGGTGGGACGCGGGCTGTGCCAGCCCAGCGCCAGCGCGACGATCAGCGCCAGCCCCCCCGCCAGCAAGAGCACGATTCCCCCCAGGCTGGCACGCCACAGCCGGCAATCCACAGGCTCAGACTTCGGAAGTCTCAGAGACTTCCGAAGTCTTTCGTCGTTGATCATCAGGCATCGGCCAGTCCACGACGGCGTGGCGCTGGACGACGATGAGCGGCCCATCCCCCTCGGGTTCCAATCCGAAGGCTCCCAGGTCCCACCAGCGCACCCGGCCCGACAGCGTCTCGCCGGTGCGCAGTTCGAAGCGGGCCGTCGTCCCGGCTTCCAGCGCCTGTTGCAGGACGGTGCTGAGCGCTTTGCGATACCGCTCCCGATGGTATTGCAGCTTCTCAAGTGGGACGTCGTAGACGGCGGCGATCTTGGCCAACACCTCGTCGTCCTCGCCCGTGCGGCGATAGCGCTGTTCGATGGCACGCAGCGTGCCGGGTTTGAGCCCGGCTTGCGCCTCGATCTCCTGTGGGTGGGCGCCGCCGTGGAACGCACGCAAGTAGCGCAGCTCGTCACCCAGGCTCATGCCGCACCCCCGGCCTTGCGATAGTAGGCAATGGCGAGTTTGTTGAGCGTGATCTCGTCGCCGCCGGACTCACGGATGGTGATCTGGTAAGGGCCGAAGCCGGCCACCGTGCCCTCAAAGGTCTGGCCGTTGAAGAGAGTAAAGTGGAGCAATGCACCGGCTTCCTGCTGCGCCTGCAGGTAGGCCAGCTCGAAGCCGTCTATTCCCTCGGGCAGGTAGGCCCGCCGGCGGTCAACAGCCTGCTTGGGCGGCCGTTCCTCGGCGATGCGGCGCATAAAGCGGCCATTCCAGAAACGGGCCTCTTTCAGTGTCAGTTGCTCCAGTGGCTTGCCGATTTCCGCCTCAAGCGCGGCCCGGTCTATGTTAAAGCGGGCCGCCAGTGTCAGCAGATGCGCAACCTGCGTGCTCCGTGCCGGCGCAGGCGGGCGCGGGGGGCGCTTTTCCTTCGGCAGCTTCTCTGGCTGCTCCTCCCTGGGACGTGGTGGCCTGGGTGGGCCGGCAGGTCGCTCCGGCCGTGGGGGCGATGGCGGCGGGGCCGAGCGAGGGTTGATGTCCCATTCGTTAACGTAGAGTGGTTTAGCCAGCCGCCGCAGGTCGGCGGGCGGAATTTCACGCTCTCCCTTCTCGTATTCAATGAGCATGGCGATAGAAATACCGGACTTGGAGGCCAGTTGATTGAGGCTCAGTTTTTTCCGTTCACGAAGCGTACGCAGGTCTTCAGGCATCTTCCCCCTCCGTTACTGTGGCTTTCTGCCGCAACTGAGTATGTGCATGGTTCCGGACTCCCCAACTCGTTGGGGTGCAGCCCGAACAAGTTCGGGACTCCGGCGAACCCAACCATTCATCGCCCAGGGTTCCGGACTCCCCAGCTCGTTGGGGTGCAGCCCGAACAAGTTCGGGACTCCGATATTGGCCCGGTAGAACTGATTATGCCATCAGAAAGTCAAATTGTCCAGTCCTAAGAAGGTCAGGAACTGACGGTCGCCGGCCACAGCGGCGAAGCGAACAGCAGCAAGGTGACCAGGACGATCAGCACGGTAATACCCCAGGCCAGGACGTTGGCCAGCCGGCCATTTCGATACTCTCCCATCAGGTGCGAGTCGTTGGCCAGTTTCATCATCAACACCAGGAGCACGGGCAGGAAGATGGCGTTGAGCGCCTGCGAGACCCACATCAACGGAAACAGCGGTATGCCTGGCAACAACACCAGCATGGCGCTCAGCGCGACGAGCGTGGTGTAGAGGCCGTAGAAAACCGGCGCTTCCTGCAGTTGGTTGTCTATACCCCGTTCCCAGCCGAACGCCTCGCAAACGGCGTAAGTCGTCGCCAGCGGCAGCACCGACGCGGCCAGCATGGTAGCGCCCAAGAATCCGATGCAGAACAGGTATTTGGCCCACGGCCCGGCCAGCGGCTCCAACGCCAGGGCCGCCTGCTCCGCCGTCTCGACACTGATGCCGCGGACGAAGAGCGTCGCAGCGGTACAGATGACGATAAAGGCGGAGATGATGTTGCCGAAGGCTGCGCCCGTCATCACGTCCAGGCGGGTGTAGCGGTATTCCTGCGACGTCACTCCCTTGTCCACGACGGAGGCCTGCAGGTAGACGCAGCCCCAGGGCGTGATGGTCGTGCCGAGCGTCGCCAGCAGGGCCAGGATGTAGCGCGGCTCGAAGCGCATCACGGGCGTCACCGTCTGCCGCAAGATCTCACTCCACGGAGGGCGCACCATAAACGCGCAGATGACGTAGGACAGGGAGGCCAGGCAGAGGGTCAGTAAGAACTTTTCCACCCGCGCGTAGGAGCCACGGACGACGAGCAGCCAGAGTAAAATCGCGGCGACGGGCGCTGCCAGGTAGCGCGAGACCCCCACCAGCTCCATGCCGGCGGCGACGCCGGCGAACTGGGCCACCGTCGTGCCAAAGTTGGCCAGCAAGAGGCACAGCATGGCAAAGGCGGTCACCTTGACGCCGAAACGCTCGCGGATCAGGTCGGCCGTTCCCTTGCCCGTGATGGCCCCCATGCGGGCGGCCATCTCCTGCACGACTACCTCGCCGATGGTGACGGCCAGGATCATCCACAGAAAGGCATAGCCATAAGTCGAGCCGGCCATCGAATAGGTGGCGATGCCCGAGGCGTCGTTGTCGGCACTGGCCGTGATCAGTCCCGGCCCGACGATGGCCACGTAAAAGAACACGCGTTGCACGGCTCGTTTGACGTGATACCACAGTGTCATTTTCGCGCTCCTCTTGGTGGCTAGAAGAAACGCGGCAGCCGCTTCTTCCAGGCGGTGGGGATAAAGGCGTCAATCGCGTCGTCCACCGTGACGATGCCATGCAGCTTGTTTTCCTGGTCCACGACCGGCACGGCCAGCAGGTCGTACTTGGCGATCAACTGCGCCACGTCACGTTGCGGTGTGTAGAGATTCACCGTCACCAGGTCGGTCTCGGCGACGTCGGCCAGCGGCGTATCCGGGGGGCACATAACCAGGTCACGCAGGCCCAAGATCCTTGTCAGGTGGTCGGAGGCATCGGTCACGTAGACGTAGTAGAGCCCCTCGTCGTCCTGTGCCATCTCGGAGTGGCGCAGGTAGTCCAGCGCCTGTCCGGCGGTGAGCCCCTCGGGGACGGTGGCGAACTCGGTCGTCATAATGCCACCGGCGCTGTCTTCGGGGTAGGCCAGCAGGCGACGCACGTCGGCCGCATCCTCGTCCTCCATCAGCTCCAGGAAGCGCCTGGTGGTCTGTTCAGGCAGGTCGGCCAGCAGGTCGGCCGCCTCGTCGGGGCCCATTTCCTCCAGGATGTCGGCAGCACGTTCCGGCTCCATATTGTTCAGCACGGCGACTTGTAGCCTGGAGGGGACTTCTTCCAGTGTGTCGGCCAGCGTTTCGTTGTCCAGCGCTTCGATCAGCGCCCGGCCGGTGTGCCGGTCCAGGTCGCTGACGATCGCGGCAATGTCGGCCGGATGGAGTTTCCCGATGCGCTCGCGTGACACGCGCAGGCGGATGGGAGCATCGGCCTCAAGCGGGGCCACGTCTTCCCAGGGGATGACGGCCTCGGGCAGGTGTCGTCGCAGGGTAGAGAGAAGCGCCCGGACCGGCCGCTCGACTCCCAGGCGGCGCAGCAGCCCCATAGTCCCGACGTCGGCGCCGACCAGGCACAGGTGTCCACCCACTCTGGCCAGTTGCAGGTCGTTGACGCGCACCACCCGCCGCCCATCCACGTCCACGATTTGCCGGTCGAGGACCTGGCGCGCCAGCCACAACTCGTCGCCCTGCGGTTCGTAGGGCGACAGGTCAGTTCGCTCGGATTTGAGAATGATGGAGGGGCGCAGCAAGCTGACTTGTTCCTCCGCGATGAAGCGGGGGGCCTCGGGGCCGTCACGGAGCACCAGCGCACGCACGTGGGGGAAGGGCTGTTCCACGCCTTTCACCAGCACGTCCACACAGCGCCCGATGCGCTCGCCCTGGGTGTCCCAGACTGGTTTCTTTTGGATTTCGCTGAGAAAAATGGGGGGCATACCGCTCTCCTTTCATTGGGATCGCTTTTACCAATTCGGCTTGACGCCGTATATCTTCCACTGGCAACAGGCAAGCAAAAAGCCGCAGACTGGTCTGCGGCTTTCTCAAGCACATCGTTGAGAACGTCGGTCAGCCCGCTCCGCACATCAAGGCAATAATAAGTTTGTATTGAACGAACTAGAAGAGTCGCTATCAGATGTATCGCTGTTCATTGGTTTTTATTGGGCAAATCTCAATCGTTGCACGTTTCCGTGGCGGGCTTATTATACTCCAGGTGAGAGGGGTTGGCAAGCCTGTCCAGGGGACCGTCTCGCAAGCGGATCAGGCGCCAGGCGGTGCGGTCGAGAACGATGCCCTGGCGTGTCTCGGCAGCCAGGACCAGCCAATCTGGATTGCCAAGCGCATCACCATCGAGGTGGTACCATACGGTATGGTCGTGTGCTGTAACTCCATCTGTACTTCGCCGCCCATAGTGACCACTCCAGGTCACAGAACCCTCGGGTGTGATTGCCCGGACGTAGAGATAGTAGCTGTAGGCACGGCTCACACGCGCACGCACGTCCAGCGCCACCCACAGGCTATCGCCCAGGCGGAGCACACGCAGGGTGGCGATGTCGGCCCCACCACGCATCTGACGTACGATGCTGTCACCCACAGGATCGTCGCACTCGGGTAAATTGGCATCATTCGGGATGGCCGGCGCGCTGTCAGCATCGCGGAAGGTTTCGCCCTCGATGATGCCCAGGGCAGTGACGGGGTTCATGTCCATGTACAATTCGTTCTGCCGCACAAAACTATGCAGAAATGGGCCCAGCACCCGTTGCTGAGAGCGATAGGCCTCTATCGCCTCACGTTTCGCTGCCACTTCGCTGGCGGGCAGCCGCCACTGTTGCCATGCGCCGATGCGTTCAAGTTGTCGGGGTGGGTGCAGGCTCGCCTGTAGCCTCAGGCCAAAGGGTTGGGGGTACAGCCCGTAGTGCACCAGGTATCCCAGCAGGCGTGGTTGAAAGGCCGGATTCTCCGCCTGTTCCATTTCGACAGCCAGCGCGGTGAACGCACTCAACGTATAGTGGTCGGGATGCTCGTCGTTGGGATGGGGCATGACGACCAGGTCGGCGTGTTCCGCCGCCAGGATGGTACGCAGGTCGTCCAGCAGCATCTCACCGCTGTACGGCGCGCCTGGGCGGAAGGCGCGCGGGTAGAGATTTTGGTCACGCCTGGAGTAAGGTGAACAGTACGGCCGCCCGCTCTCCCAATAGTCCCACCACAGCGCAGCCAGCCCCCGCTCGGGGTACGCCAGGAATGTGACGGCGTCTGGACTCAGCCCCAGTCTGGCCAGCGCGTTGAGCGACTCCTGCTGGCGGCGCTCACCCATAACGATGAAATCCTCCGGCGTGAGGAGAGGACGATGGAACTCTGCTATCGTGGCGCGGCGATACCCGTCGCCGGCGGTGACGACGACCACGCGGACGTCCATCCCTTGCCGGAGTGCGGCCTGGATCAGCCCGCCCGCGCCCAATATTTCGTCATCACAGTGGGGGGCGAGAACCAACAGGCGGTGGAATTCATCGAGCGCCAGTACCGGGTACGCTTCCGATGGCCGGTCAGAGCCAGCAAGGTAACATTCATAGTCCACGGCATCTGCCGTGGCCAGGATGATGAACGCCAGCCCCATAGCCCATACCTTTCGGGAGTGCAAAGCCTGGCGTGCCGTCGTATATGCGCTGTGCAGCCAGCGCAGCATAGTTCTCCCACCCATCATCTGTCCCCGCTCGTCAAATTTGTGCTGTAGTCGCATCCACACATCATCTACGCTCTGTGTGGTGAAAAAGCTCGGTTTGCGACACCCAGAAGCCTGGCGTGCCGCCAGGCTAATTATGCCATCGAAGAGCCAGTTTGTCCAGTCAGGAGTGTAAGGATGCGGAATATACGAATTTCCCTCTTGACAAAATCAAGTTATATGTTATAATTCTTCATAGATGACTTGAGTTTCTTTAGGAGGAAGCAGTGTACTCTATCCTGACTGAATGTCCTGTCTGCCACGACGAATTGTTGGTCGCCCGGCTGGTCTGTCGCAATTGCGGCACCGCATTGGAAGGCCGCTTCACCCTGGGGCGACTCTTCCAACTCACCCCCGAACAACTCCACTTTGTCGAGGTCTTTCTCCGCTGTGAGGGGCGGAGCAATCGCGTACAGGAGGAACTGGGGCTCTCTTATCCCACCGTCCGCAGCCGCCTGGTCGAGGTCATTCGCGCGCTGGGCTACGAGGTCGGTGAGGAGCGGGAGGCCAGCGACGAGCGCCGCCAGGAGATCCTGGGGCGGCTGGCCCGCCGGGAGATCACTTCGGAAGAGGCGTTCCGCCTCCTACAAGAAGAGTAACTCGTGGGACAGGCTTTCTAGCCGGCCGGAGTGGCGAGCTGGAAAGCGTGCCCTACTCCTGTAAGAAGAGATTGAGGGTAAGGGAAAGTGGTTTCCAAATACATGATAGGAGGACGAAAGATGTTCGAACAGACTGTTGAGACGTCAGCGGCTCCCCACGTCACCGTGACCGAATGCCTGGGGAACCTGGTCGTGCGGGGGACGGAGGAGCGACAGATCACCATCCAGGTGGAGGCCGAAGCCGAGGAGGTGCTCCTGGAGCGTACAGGAGAATCCTTCACGCTCACAGCGCCTGATGACTGTTTCCTCACCTGTCCCCCGGCTACGACGCTCACCATCGGGACAGTGCAAGAGAACCTGGGGGTCGAGGAAGTAAAGGGGCCGGTCACGGTTGAGACCGTTCACGGCAACGTAAATCTGCGCGCTGTTGGCCCTACCGCACTGGAGCAAACTTACGGCAACCTGGACGCGCACCAGGTGGCGGGAGACCTGCAAGCGCAGGTGACGAAAGGAAACGCACGGGTCCGCCAGGTAGAAGGTGCCCTCCGAATGAGCGAAGTGCGCGGCAATCTGGCAACCGATGGGCTCAGAGGCGGGCTTGCGGCAGAACTGGTGCGCGGGAACAGCCGGCTGGGGCCCCCTTTCTCCCCTGGCCAGGTCTACCGGCTGAGCAATAACGGCAACCTGGCAGTCCTTCTTCCTGACGACGCCAGTCTCCGCATGTCTCTCCGCGCCCGTGGCAGAGTTTACTCTGGCGTCCCAGGCCTGGTGCTGGAGGAGACGGAAGGGGAGACGACAGGCACGCTGGGGGCAGGTGAGGCCAGCCTGGAGGCACAGGCCCGTGGCAACGTCTTCCTGGAGCCTGCGGAACCGCAGGGGGAACCAGAAGGGGAGATGGAGTTTGACTTTGTACCCGACCTAGAGGAGCTGGAAGACCTGGGAGCACAGATCGAAGCCCG
>Ga0172365_10001526_pt1 | contig 16776 bp, 15 predicted proteins | sample LakKivSesite48cm_FD_114535 | JGI IMG/M metagenome (GOLD analysis project Ga0172365, IMG submission 114535) | Sediment microbial communities from Lake Kivu, Rwanda - Sediment site 48cm | ecosystem: Environmental > Aquatic > Freshwater > Lake > Sediment | place: Rwanda: Western Province, Lake... | reverse complement strand
CGCATTAAGCCAGGGACACATTCCCTTTACCCCGGAGAAATCGTTCTTGGGAGGGATTCTTGGCGGAGCTATTGGAGTCTTCCTTGTTCGACGCCTATTAGCTATCCGCTACTCAGTTGCCGATGCCTTTGCTTTTGCCCTGCCCATCGGGCTTGCCATCGGCCGCATTGGCTGTCTTCTCGGCGGCTGCTGTTTTGGGAAGCCTGCAGCTCTTCCCTGGGCCATAGCCTATTCGAAAAATTCATGCGCCTATGATACACACCTGGCCAAAGGGCTCATCACCCCTGGGGCATCGGCCTCATTGCCCGTTCATCCCACCCAGCTCTATGAAATCGCGTTCCTGCTGGCTTTGGCCGCCATCCTCTGGAATTGTAAAAAATTCTTGAAAAGGCCGGGAAGCTTACTCTATTTCTTCCTCATCGCCTACGGCAGTTTTCGGTTTGTAGAAGAATTTGTAAGAGAGGGCGGCTCTGCGCTCTTCGGATTAAAAGCCGCACAGTGGGGAGTTCTCCTTTTCGTTTTGCCGGCTTCAGTCTATCTGACTTGGAGAGAGCGGGCCTTTTCTGCTCGGTCAAAAGCTCCTTTCTCTCCTCAGGATATATTCCAAAAGAATATGATGGCGGTCGCCCTCATCTCAATAATTATTTTTATGGGCAAGGAGTGGTTTACTCCGCTTGAGATGGCGACTTTAATTTTTATCACCCTGCCCGCTTTTATGGGCGTCATTGTTCAACTCGTTCGTTCTTTTGCCAAGAACGTTTTCTCCTGGGCTGCGATTACAGGGATAGCGGCTTCGATAATCTTCGCTGCCTCCTCTTTTGATTCCAAGAATCCTCCCGATAAGTCAGAATCCAGTTATTATAGCTTCAGCCTTGCCGGTATGATTGGACAATATGAGGAGACGTGCGGTCCTGTGCATTCCTATCACGTCGGCGGACTGGGAATCTCGCGGACAGTGAAGTCCGACCAATTTAAACAATTGGAATTTGGCTTGAGGGCCTATGCCGGCTATGATGAAAACGGCGGCTCGTATCATATTCGAGGCATAAATCCCTATGTGCAGGCCGATTCTCGCTGGGTTGGTTTTGGGGTTGGTATCCATACCGGAGACCTCTTCATTGACGGAAGCCCCGGCAATAGCCTCTGGCAGGTTTCTCTGCGAATCGGGCCTTATGATAAATTTTTTGTCGAGGGCAGGCTCGGAGACCATTTTCCAGGGCCCATTCCATCTCCAGTCGTCAAGCTCGGAATAGGATTTGGCTTAAAAAACGACGGTTCCCTCCGCTTTGGAGTCTCCGATGCCGGGTTTTATGTCCACCCTTATTTACCTCTCAATCATAATTTGGTTATGAGCCCTTTTTTTGCATGGGGTGACAAAAATACCTCTCAGCTTGGAATCACATTGAAGTATAAATTTGGCAGCCGGTAATTGCAGATAACGGACTAGGGCCCAGGCCCGCCGCGGTTTTCATCTCTTCTTTGACTGTTTAAAATTGAATTTTATTTTTATTTAATAAAAGCTTATGAAGGCTTTTGAGGAAAAATTTTTAAGAAATAAAAGAATATAAGAGATTTTTAAATAGAGGAGAGAGCAAAAATGAAGAGCAAAGTCACGTGGGGAATCTTGGGCTGCGCCCGGATTGCGCAGAGCGCTTTGATTCCTGCCATTCGAGAAGCGAAAAATGGAGCGCTTTACGGAATCGCCGCCCGCGATAAAAAGAGAGCTCAAGAATGGGCGGGCAGATATGGGTTTCAGAAGTATTATGAGGATTATCAATCTCTGCTCAACGACCCTGATATCGATGCCGTCTATATTCCACTTCCCAACCATCTGCATGGCGTGTGGGCTTGCCGAGCGGCCAGGGCGGGGAAACATGTTCTCTGTGAAAAACCTCTCGCTTTGAATTCCAGCGAAGCCCGCCGGATGATAGACGAAACCGACCATGCGGGTATAATCCTTATGGAAGCGTTCATGTACCGCTTCCATCCCCAAATAAAAAAAGCATTGCAGTTGCTTGAGTCCGGGGCAATTGGAAGCATTCGTTTTTTGCGCTCCTCCTTCACCATCATCTGCGCCGGAGGCAAAGAAGATTACCGCTGGTCTCCGGAGATGGGCGGAGGAGCTCTCTATGACCTTGGCTGCTATACCATCAATGCCGCCCGCCTCGTTTTTGGAGAGGAGCCGATTTCCGTCTACGCCAGAGCCCATTTTCATCCCCGCCTTAAAGTTGATTTATCGACAAGCATGCTGCTTGAGTTCCCGCGAAACAGAATTGCGCTCCTGGATTGCAGCTTTGAATGCCAGTTCCAGAGTTGTCTCGAGATCGTCGGCAGAGAAGGGAGAATAACCCTTCCCCGTTCCTATTCTACCGGGATGTTGGATGTTCCGATTCTTGTCATCAAAGGAGATAAACTCAGGACGATAACCATTCCCTCGACAAATCAGTATCGGCGGATGGTTGAACATTTTGGGGAATGCATCCTTAAAAATCACCTCCCCAGCTACAGCGGAGAAGACTTGTATAAGAATATGAGAGTCATCGATGCCGCTTTTAAGTCGATTCGGAGCGGCCGTCCGGTGGAATTATGAAAGAAGAGAGTTGAATATCAGACCAAGAAGAATGCGAGAATTTTTCTTCCATAAAAGTCCATTTTCTTATATACTTACTAATCTTATAAAGGAAGGAGGAATTTATGAAAGGAAATAAAAAATTAATCTCCACACTCAATTCGCTTCTGGCGGATGAGCTCACCGCCATTAACCAGTATATGGTTCATTCGGAGATGTGCGACGCCTGGGGCTATGAGAAGCTCCACAAGAAGATCGAGAAGCGGGCCATCGACGAGATGAAGCACGCCGAGAAGCTCATCGGCCGCATTCTTTTCCTTGAAGGGCTGCCCATCGTCAGCGAGCTCAGAAAAATCTTCATCGGCGCCGACGTGCCCAAAATGTTCGCCTTTGACCACAAGGCCGAAGAGGACGCCATCAAGGCTTACAACGAGGCCATCATCCTGGCGGGCGATGTCAAGGATTACGCCACGCGGGACTTCCTCCAGACCATCCTCAACGAAGAGGACGTCCATCAGGACGAGATCGAAGAGGTCCAGGACCAGATCGCCCAGATGGGCATTCAGATCTTCCTTACAACCCAGGTTTAATGGAAGATTCTGCCTGATCTTGGTCTTAAGTCTGCCCCTATTGAATAGTCTGGTGCGAATAGGGGTCGGCTTGAAACGGTTATCAAGCAAGAAGGAAAGATGCTTAACACAAAAAAAAGAGAAATGCTTGTCTTTTTTGGTATCATCTTGGTTTTTTTGACGTTTGTATTTGTCAGTTCCTGCAAGAGTGAAAAGAAGGCAAAAATTGAGATCGTTTCCTTTGAAACGATCACGCCCATATTCGGCATGTCAAAGGCTGACGGGCCCGGTGCCTTTGATGCTTCTCAGGCAGATCATCAAATATTGATTTCCTATCGTTTTATCCTGAAAGATGCGGCTAACATCGACAAAGAGCTTGGCGTCGACCTCGCCCCGAAAATCCAGGAGTTATTTAAGAAATATAAAACGATTGACACCATAACCTTTGGCATTTACATTCCGCGTGTGGCCGGTCAGCCAGAGTTCAAGCCTTATGTTTCATTCGATATAACTCGAAAAGTGATGGATGAAACGATCTTGTTGGACACACTGGCAAGCGATATATTGGGTGTGGCTGAGAACGTAAAATATTTTGAATAACTCGGGCAGAGTGGTTCGTCAGCCTTTCACACGGCTTCATCACTACTCTGCCTTCGCCTTGCAGTGTAAAGCCTCTGTGTTTTTGAACCTACTGACCTGAGCTAACCGAACTTCGATTGACAATAACCATTTTTCGTCTTATAAATAAGGCTAATGGCCATCAAACGCTGTCCTTACTGCAAGGCAATTGTTGAAGAGGATTCCGGCTTCTGTTCCAATTGCGGAACCCGCCTTCTTTTTCCAGAGGATGAATTTAAAGATGAGGAAATTCCTGGAGATAAGATAGCAGAAGAAGAGGAACTTCCGTCAGAACAGCCCGAGGAAGCTGAAGCGGATGAGGGAGGCTCCCAGGAAGAAGAAAAGGAAGAGGAAGAGATGGAACCCGAGGAAGGGGGGCAGGAAAAAGCGGCTGATAGTGAAGAAACGGAAAAGAAAGAGATTGAGGAATTCCTCGAGTCCTTAAAGAAGGATAGAGCTAAAAGAGCAAAGGGAAAAGCTGCAGAGACTTTAGAGGACATACCTTCAAGACCTCCGGAGAAAGTGGAAGAGGTTCGGGAGGTTCCATTAGAAACGGAAAAAGAAGAGAAAGAAGAAGAAATAAAAAGAGAAGCTCCGCCCAAAAGCGGAGAAATGGAATTTAAGACCGAAGAGCTGGACCAAATCCCCGACGCGAAAACAAGAGAGAAAGAAGACATTGAGAGGTTTCTTGCATCTCTCAGAGAAGAAGCGGCGAAAACTCCTTCTCCGAGGGAAGGAGCGCCTCCGGCTCCTCAAGAAAAGGAAGGCGTTCCTGAATCGTTAGAAGAAAAAATTCCGCATGAAACCCCCGGCAGAGTTGATACCGATGAGCAGCTTTTCATCAGAAAGGAGATAGAGGAGAAACTCAAGACAGGCTTCAAGGCCGCAATGGCTGAGGAGATGCCGGATGCCGAAAAAAAAGGAACAGAAGAGTTTGATAGATTCCTGGAATCTGTGAAGAAGGAGAGAGCCGAGAAAGCCGGAACTCGTGAAGAAGGAGCGCCTCCGGCTCCAGAAAAAATTTCAAAGGGAACGGCAGAGATTGGAGAAAAGCTCCCTCCCTGGGCAGAAAGAGTGCAAAAGGGCACTTCCCTCAAAGTTGAGGTTGAGGAGGAGAAAGAGGCAGCCCCCGAGCTGGGGAGAGAGCTTCAAGAGGCAGAAGAAGAGGTGGAGGAAGAAGTCATAGAAGAGGAGCCTCCTCTCTCTCAAAAAGAGCCTGAGCTCAGAAAGAGGGTGGAGGAAGTCGGCCTTCCCTTTGAAGGGGAAATTGAACAAGAAGGGGAGGTGAAAAAACAAGCCCCTTCGCGGTTATCTATCTGGCTAAAATCAAGAGCCTTTGACTTGCTTTCCATGGCGGTTTTATGGATTATTTCCATCTGGCTTGCCTCGCGGCTGATGGAAGTTTCGCTCTTCAAGCTAATTTTAGTCTCAGCCCTTCCTTCTCTCGCTTTTTATCTTGTGCTCCTCGTGGTTTATTTTTCCTTCTTCATGCTGCTGCTGGGCGAGACGCTGGGTGACCTCATCTTTTCCAGAGAAGAGTAAGCCCTGATTTCTCCGCCGAATTCGAAATTTTTTCCAAGAAATTTTTCTCTGGCCCTTTCGTCGGAAGAAATCATCCGAGGCGCGCCCTCGATTAGAATTTCACCGTCGTCGATGATGTAAGCCCTATCTGCGATTTTAAAAGTGTCGCGGACATTTTGGTCAGAGATAATGATGCCTATGTCTTTGGCCTTCAGGTTCAATAAAATTTTCTGCAGTTCGATGATGGTCAGAGGGTCGATCCCAGTGAAAGGCTCGTCGAGAAGGAGGAACTTGGGCTTGATGACCAGCGAACGGCAGATTTCCAGTTTTCTCCTCTCCCCGCCCGACAGGCTGTGTGCGGCTTGTTTGGCCAGGTCAAGGAGCCCCAATTCCTGAAGAAGCTGCCTGGCAATTTTTTCCCTCTCCTTTTTCCTGAGCGGTTGGAGCTCGAGAATTAGCTTCAGGTTATCCATCACCGACGCTTTGAGAAAGACAGAATGTTCCTGAGGAAGATAGGTGATGCCCGCCTCAGCCCTGAGATAGCTCGGATAGCGAGAGATATCTTTATCGTCGATATAGATATTTCCACTGTCGGGCTTAAGCAGGCCGGCAATCATCTGGAAGGATGTCGTCTTTCCGGCTCCATTTCTTCCGAGAAGCCCGATGATTTCACCTGTATGTATCTCGATATTCACTCCTTTGACCACGAGCCGGCGGTCGAAGCTTTTTGCTAAATATTCTGTTCTTAAGACGGACATTGCCAGATACTTTCTTGTTGGCTAAAATACTAAATTCAATCACTGAAGCTGTCAAGAAGAAATGAGAAAGGTCATCAGCGCCTCGCGAAGGACAGACCTTGTTGCCTTTTTTCCAGAATGGCTCTCATCGGCTGTCAAGGAGGAGAAGGCAAAGGTTCACGGGCCTGCCGGCTATAGCTACACCGTCGATTTGAATCCTGAAGATGTCCACACTTTTGTCCTCTGGTCAAAAAACTTTTCAAATCTCATCGAAAACAAGAGTGAACTGCGCTCCCATCTTGAGAAATATGGCCAGCTTTATCTTCACTTCACCATTACCGGACTGGGGGGAAGCTACATAGAGAGAAATGTTCCGCCGCCGGCCGAGACGATGGGTCAACTGGATAGTCTGATAAAATTGGCCGGGATTCCAGAAAGGATATCCGTTCGCTTTGACCCCGTGCTCTACTGGAAAGAGGACGGCAAGCAGAGAACGAACATTTATTTTTTTGAAAATTTAGCTCCGGAGCTCAGCCGGAGGGGAATTAAAGACATAAGGTTCAGCTTTGCTCAGTGGTACGGCAAAGCCGTGAAGCGTTCGAAAAAATACGGATTCTCTTATCTTGACCCCTCGCCAGAAGAAAAAAAAGAGGCCGCTCTTTTTCTTGCTCAAATTGGGCGGCATTGGAATCTGAATCTTTTTTCCTGCACTCAGAATTTTCTTTCACAAGTCCCCGGAATCCAGCCCTCAGCCTGTATTGACGGCTCGAAGCTGCAGGAGCTCCACCCCAGCCAAGAGCCAGCCTCGACAAAAAAAGACAGAAGCCAGAGGCCCGGGTGCGGCTGCACCGAGTCTGTTGATATCGGAAGCTACACGCAGGTCTGCGCTCACGGCTGCCTTTATTGTTATGCCAATCCGAAGATTTAGAGCTGAGCTCCGCCCTTTTCCAGATGAAGCAGGAATTCTTTGAGTTTGAGCCCGGCTGAGAATCCTCCAAGGCTTCCGTCTGAGCGGAGAACCCTGTGGCAGGGAATGACAATAGCCAGCGGATTTTGGGAGAGAGCCTGGCCGATGCTCCTGTAGCCTCTGTGATTTAATTTTTTGGCAAGCGATTTGTAGCTTGCTGTCTTTGCATAGGGAATCTTCCTCGTCGCCAGCCAGACTCTTTTTTGGTGCGGAGTCCCTGATACGAAGTCGGGATGAAGGGAGGCAAAATCTTCTTTCTTTCCCTTGAAATATCGGTTGAAAAGTTTTGTTTCTTCCTGGAATCTCTTTTTGTCGAGTTGGAGGGTGATGCCCCTCTCCTTGAAGAAATCAAGAATCTTTCCCAAATTCCTTTTATTCTTGATGAGGGTGGCGAAGCTGAGCCCCTTTTCTCTCTTGGCAAGGAAGATTCGGCCGATGGGCAAATTGACGATGGTGTAGACCATGAGCTTTGCTAGATGCCCAGGGCCAGTCTTTCCGCCAGGGCAGGGGGCAAGCCTGCGGCGCGGATTTTTCTCTGAGCCTCTGCGATGTCATATTCAATTCGGAAGAACTTGATTCTTCTTGCGTCGGAATCATAGGTGGCGAATGCCGCCCGGCTGTTTCTATCCCGTGGCTGGCCAACCGAGCCGGGATTTATCAGGTATTTCACGCCTTTCTCCAGCTTTATCTCCCATGAATTTTCCTGAAGAAAGGTCCCATCCACCCGATTATCCTTTTCGATGTAGATGAAGGGAAAGTGGGTATGGCCGAAGAAGCAGAGGGGTGCGGTGATATGGGTGAAAGCTTCTGCCGCGTCGAATTCGCCGAAGATATAATGGTCTTCATCAAAAGGAGCGCCGTGGCAGAGCATGATGTGGTCGTGGATGATGATCGGGCCTTTTTGCAGGCTGCAGAGAAAGTCCATATTTTTTTTCAGAATGTGTTCCCTTGACCAGTGAATGGCTGAGGCGGCTATAGGATTGAAAGTCTGGATGGAATCAAGTCCGCAGACAGCCTTATCGTGGTTTCCGCGGATAATGGAAAGGGGCTTAAGAGTTTGAATCTTCTGGATGATTTCGTTAGGAGAAGCTCCGTATCCGACTATGTCGCCCAGAAAAATATAATGGTCAATCTTCCTTTTCTGGATAAATCTGAGGACAGCAAGGAAGGCTTCCAGGTTTCCGTGGATGTCAGTGAAAACTAAATACTGCATTCTTATCTTCCTTTAGCTTCTTGTAGAGTATCATACATTTCAAGGGCTTTGTAGGAGCTCCTAACCAGCGGCCCTGATTGGAGGTTTCTGAAGCCGGAATCCAGAGCAATTTCTCTAAAATGCTCGAACTCGGCAGGCGAATAGTATTTTTGGACCGGGACCTGAGCCGTGGAGGGCTGAAGGTATTGGCCAATGGTCAGCAGGTCGCAGCCGACGCTTCTCAACTCAGAGAAGGTCCGGATGACTTCTTCTTCCTTCTCCCCCAGGCCCACCATAATACCTGATTTGGTCATAGCACCCAATTCCTTGGCTTTTCGCAGGACAGAGAGCGACCGTTGATAATTCTCTTTTGGCCTGTTGATGCCAGGATACACGGACTCTGTCGTCTCTAAATTATGGCCCAGGACATCCGGATTGGCGCCAAGAACTTCCTTAAGGGCTTCCTCCGCGCCCTTGAAATCCGGTATCAAAACTTCGACCCGTATTCCCGGCGTTCTCTCTTTTATAGCTCTGATTGTCTCGGCGAAGAGAGAAGCGCCGCCGTCCGGCAAATCATCCCGTGTGACCGAAGTGACAACAGCATAGCGAAGGCCAAGAAGAGAGACGGCCTCAGCCACATGCCAAGGTTCCTGGGCAGAGGGAGGACACGGAATTCCCTTTTTGACCGCGCAGAAGGCGCAGCCGCGGGTGCAGGTCGCGCCGAGAATCATGAAAGTGGCCGTTTTCTGCGCCCAGCACTCGGAGATATTGGGGCATTTTGCGCTGCGGCAGATGGTGTTTAAATTTTCCCTTTTCAGGATGGCGGAGACATAGAAAAAGTTCTGGTCAGAAGGAAATTTGACTTTCAGCCAAGGAGGCTTTCTTTTTGACGAGTATTGCTGGGTGGATATCACTCTTGCTACTTGGTGAAAAAGAATTTTTTATGTTTAAATGGCAATCCTATTAAAGGCAAGCTAAAATCTTAATACTCTATTTCTCTTTCTCTCTTGATGCGCCTTCTCATCCTCTTCCGGGCTTGAGCCTGTTTCATCCTCTTTCTCTCACCTGGCTTGTAGTAGACAGAATGCTTTTTAATCTCCTTGATGATTGCTTCCTGCTGGACCCTTCTTTTGAATCTTTTGAGAGCGCTTTCAATCGATTCACCTTCTTCAACAATGACAAACGCCAAGAATATTCACCTCCTTACGGCAAGATGGAGTTTATAACCGAATATTTGCGCCTTGTCAAGCGGAGGGAGAAAGAGAGTAAAGGCATGCCTCTGAATTTAGAAGGGCTCTTCCCAGGGTGGGTTGATTGCCAAGCCTTATGCCTTCCACCTAATTACTTTGTCCCCAAACCAGTGAATCGTAAAATTAATTAATACGCTTTGGAGCTATGCACGAAACTTTAACGATATTGGTTTCTGATTCTTAAATGAAAGGGGAACAGCACTCTTCAAACTAAAACATATATCTTAAGCCTACAATCACGGAGAAATATTTTATGTTAAAAGGCTGAAAGGTGAAAGATTTTGTATATAATTTAGTTGCAGGCCCAAAAAGAGATAATCCTGTGTGCATTATAATTTTAGATGATAAAGGGAATTGTATTCCCCCTCCCATTTTAGAGTAGAGCACGATAGGGTCGATATCTTCTATTCCTAAACCTGCGAAAACATAAGGGGATAAATTGTTTTTGCTAGAATCAGTCATTATATAAATTATGTTTAAGTAATATACATAAAAAGAAAGATTTTCGGAATATGAATAATTGTATTCAGGAAAATTATAATCTTTAAACTCCTCATTAAAGACTTTCCTTTGATAGTCCATTTCTAACTGGATTGCTAGCCGATGAGAAAAAAAATAATTCAAATTAAGCCCGGCTCGAAATCCATATGTACTTTCCCATCTACTCTCACTATCATAGCTAATTCCCTCATAATAATCTCTCGCGAAAGGAAACGTAAAGCCAAAATTAATACCCACGGCAAATTTGTCATGCTTGCCATTAGCATTACATGGAAAAATAAGGAGAATTAAAATAAAAATCGCGCCTAGAAAAATCTTCTTCATTTGTTGAATATCGTTCAAAAAAAATATTTTAATTAATTCTAATGAGCTTTATAGCCCGTATCAAGAATTTCCCTCGAGCGAATCGGTCATCATATGATGGAGCGATTGTAAGAGCAAGCGTTTGAGCTTTTGGTTCCCAATTTGGATTATTTTTTAATACAATCAAAGCCCATTTAAACTTAGGACTGTATTCCAAAGGAAATTTTAGCATAAATTCGCCACTTTTACCTATTTCTTCAAGGTGCCTCAGGTGTCTCTTCTCGTCGACAAGGGTTTCATCCAGCCATCCAATTGCTCCTTCAGATGGCCATTCGGAATACTCAATTAAATTTGAATAGAGTATTTTGATTGCATTGAACCTTTTCCCAGGTATAAGAAGTCCCAGATCGGCACTGGAAATGACATTTGGATATTCTAATGGATCTATATTGATTTCGATATAACCTTTTTCGTTAATATAAGCATCGGCAGTCTTGGCATTCAACCAGTTTGATAGAGAATGTTTATTTTCAGTGAAAGAATGGTTTCCATCCCAATACCATACTACCGCTGCTTGAGGTATAGGTTCTGGGGGTTCGGGAGGTCCCGGCTCTTCGGGCGGCTCAGGTGGGGGAGTATATCCAACATTAACTGTCACTCTGTTTGAGAAATATGTTCTATAATACTCTTTACATTGAACATAGAAATTGCAAGTCACTATCGCCTGATTGCTTGTTGTCTGATTTAATGTTGTTGTATTTTGAATTGTCCAAGTTTGATTCGGGTCTAAAATTGATTTATTTTCAATATTGCCTAGCTTATCATCATTGAGGCAGATGTTTTTTGCCGGATATATCCCTACATTTTTAATTTGATAGGTATAGGTCACAGAATCGCCGGGGTTGATATTGTTTTTATCTACGCTTTTTAATGTGTCTAGGCCAAAAATAATTAAAAGATCAGATTCTGGGCAGCCACTCGAAGAATTTAAGTACGGGTTATAAATATATTTCTCTCCTGCGCATTTCCAGGAACGACCGTCGGGTTTGGCATAGCCAAGTAAAGGTTCTATAAACCATTTACCTCCGCTGTCAAATTCATAATTCCAAGGAGGTGTTGCGGCATCAAATTGGCCGTTGTCTCCATCAAATTTTTCGCCAAATTGCGCATATTGTATGATAAAGCCACAGCTATTAGGATCCTGGCTCAGTTTTATGGCATGTTTTATAAAATTGCCACAACCGTCCATAGTATCTCGATCAAATCTTCTTGCCCATATTGTGTCTTTTAAATCAATTAAATCGTAACTGACATCTCTATCATTTATATCTTGAGGTTCCTCTGCTATTCCTTTATATCGATATATAACCCCCGTGCCTTTCTTGCTTGGAAAGATTCGGCAGTTTGGACCTAAGTAGTCGCAATCAAATTGTTGAGTAGCATAATTTTTTCCATAAACTGCATGTTTATAAGGACAGACATAAACGATTGGATGAGTATCCTCGAATTCAAGGTTATACATATAAATTTCCTTGAAATAATGAGCTATTGTTTCTATCTAAAGGAGCTTACCCCATTGTGAGCCATCTTTTTCAATTACAAATCGACATCCTTCAAAATCATTCTCATGAGCATATGCATTGCCATAGGCAGGATTTCCTGGGTCTCTGGGATGAAAGAAATTATAATTTATAAAATAATAATTTGTTGATTCGATAATTGAGTAATATACATAAGCTAGGCGAGGATAACACTCCCAGTCCTCCCAATTATCATTTGCAATGTAATTGTTATCAAAATCAAAATTTGTAATGTAATCCTCCATTCCCTCTGCAGATTGATAAATGACAGGAGACCAATACTCAACTATTTCAAGTAAGCTTGAGGCAGCGTAGAGATTGGGATTGAATAATTTGTTCCAAATAAAAAATCCCAGTAAAATTAAAATCATGGAACTAATAAAAAGTAATTTGACCCACTTTTGCATTTTTACCTCCCTTTCCTTTTATTATGCAAAATCAAAAAGATTATTTTTATTATATGTATTTTTTTTGTTTTGTCAAGTCGAGCTACCAAGAGCGGAAACCGAGGAAAAAGTATAACAATCTTTCAATCGGGCCTCGCCAAGGAGACAAGCGCCCTGAACAGCTTGAACCCCTGGATGAAGTCGTCCTGAACAAAGGATACGCTCCTCGGCCCAGTCCTTTTCACGCCTGGAATTGCCTCGGCTGCGGCCGCCTGGTAGCTGTAAAGAAAATCAATATCAAATTTTACCGGTGATGTAACCTTGAACGGCTTCATCTGGCTTCTTTTTTCCAGGGCGGCTTTTGTCTTTTGCCTTATGAGCTCCTGGGCTTTTGCCGGCACCAGAGTCTTGGCTGCATACCTGCCGATGCCTTCCTTTACCGGCGCAGTTTCAAGGTTTTCCCCCAGAAGCTTTTTGGCCTGCCTGCAGACTTCCTCGTCCCCGGCAATCAGAACAACAGGGACTCCATAATAGCCGGCGATCGCCGCATTGAAACCATACTCGCCCATCTCCACTCCGTTGATTTTTAGGGAGTAAATCGAGCTTCCTGAATAGGTATGGTCCAGGACTCCGTCCTTTGAGCCGGCCTGGGCGTGATAGCCGATGAATATCACGGCATCAAAACTCTCATCAATCCCCTGCATCATGCTCAACGGCTTCGGAGTGCCCGTGATCAGGTAAGCGGCAGGGTTTATTTCTCCGGCGATTAAGTTCTTCATTCCTCCGTGAGAGTCGTTGGCCACAATCTCTGTCGCGCCGGCATCCAGCGCGGCCTGAATGGCGGCATTGGTTTCCTCTGTCATCCATCTTCTTGTTAATCCATAATCCTTTCCGTCCGGCGAAGTCTGGTCGCCGCTCACGATTCCTGCAATCCCTTCCATGTCAACAGAGATATAAACTTTGAGCTTTGCTTTTGTCGCTTGCCCACCGCCCAAGAAAAATGCGGCTAAAAAAATAATTGAGATAGAAATAAAGCATTTTTTAAGCATTAGCCAGCCTCCTCTTTTTCATTATGAATATATTATTTAATCAAGAAATTCTTTAAAGATGCATCGTAGCGTCAACAGAATCTAAAACTTAAAAGTGAAAATCGGCTCGATATCGACCGGAATGTCGGCGAGTTTGTCAATCATTTTCTTCGTGATTTCATCCATCTGTCCGTAGTGCTCGATGAAGCGGGCGGCGTTATCATAATTTCCGTCGCCTTCTAAGATGAGAAGCTTTGCCGCCAGCTCCTTCACAGCCTCCTTCATTTTATTCATATTGACGCTGAATTTCTCCGCTTGGGCATCGTAGAGAAGAGCGCCATTCTCCCTCATGAAGTTAAACTCGATAAGAGTCGCCAGGCCGTGGGCCTCTTTCACTCCGAACCTCATGGCCCTGAAAAATCCGGCAAGGAAAGTCGTGTAAATCTCCTTTTCCTTGTCAGGAGGAATCCAGCCTTTTTCCATCAGGAGGTGGATGTTGTAAAGCCCGACAATATCAGCTTTTGCTTCTTCTATCGCCGAGTTATGCTCTCTTAAAGCCTTTTTGACAGTTGTCTTCGTTCCATCAGGAAGAGTGATGAAATTGACGCCGAGGGCGTGGGCGATTTCATGGAGGATGGTCTCGTTGAAATAGGCGTAGAAGGAGACAAGCCCGGCATCTTCCTCATTGAGCACGCGCTTGGAGATGGGAATAAGAGATTTATTGAACTTGGCTTCCATCATGTTCTTGAGAAAGACTTTTTTTGTCCCCTTTTCAGCCCTGACCTTCTCGTCGTTGGGAAGGACAAAGGCAGAGGTCTGAATCCCTGCCTTGGTGTCGCCCGCGGTGAAAACTTCAATGACGACATTAAGAGGCGATTGGAGGCCCCCAACCTCCGCATCCTTGTACTTCTGCTCCACCGGAAGCTTTTTCTGCATCTCGCCTAAGAAGCTGAGATAGCCTTTTATCTTTTTCATCTCCTCCTGGTCGTTGATATAGACGAAGCTCTCGTAGGAAGCCTTGAGCCCGTTCAGGTTGTCCTCGTAGACTTCAAAGGGGCCGATGACGATTTCCTCCAAATTGTCTTTGAGGTCGATCCAGAGACAGTCGCTCTGGTAATAATCGTTGCGCAGCAGGTCTTCAGCCCGCTGCGAGAGGTATTTTTTGAGCGATGGATTTGAAGTTATCTCCGCAGCTTCCTTCAGATAGCGGGCTGCAGGCTCCAGCTCCTCCCTGTATTCCTCGTTATAGGGAACAGCGACAAGCTCCCCGTCCTTCCTCTTGATAACCGTGTAAGGGCTTTCGAACTGCTCTTTGAGCTCAGGATGCTTGGCGATGTAGTCCTGGAATTCCTGCTTCGTCAGGTCAGGCGGGTAGAAGCCTGCGCCGGCCGGCTTGGCCGCCGTGCCGATAAAAGGCCTATTTTCGTCCTGACGGTCGAAAGGCCCGAAGTTAATGTCAAGAAAGCGGAGATAGTCCTTGTCGGCCGCGTCGCTGGATTTCTCAAGCTGTTCCTTGATGGCCAGGCCTCCAGGAAAAGCCTGCTTCCAGAAGATATTGTCCATGTGCTTTGCGGCTATGACAAGCTTTTCGAGAACTTTTTTCTGCTCTCCGTTCAGCAAACTCGGGTCAAAGCTAATCTCTGTGGGCGCATATTTAGCCAGGCGCTGTTTGATATCCGGAAGCTTGACGAGTTGTGCCATTTTGGACGCCTCCTCTTTTTTGGCCTTGCAGCTTAGAGCAAAGCAAAAAACAAAGACAGTCAACGCGGCCACAAGAAAAATTTGGAGAGAGCTTTTATTGAGCTTCATTCCTTCCTCCTTGTTTTCTGTATCTCTCTTAATTCGTAGCCCGCTTTCACGATGCTGACTTCGGCAAGAATTTGCAATGGGTCAATTAGGGGAACAGGAATGTCATCTTCGTTGAGGACAAGGGGAACTTCTGTGCAGCCGGCGATGATGGCTTCCGCCCCTCTCTTGATGAGGTCGTTGGCTATTTGGAGAATAGTTTCCTTGGGGCTGCCGAAAGTAATCCCAGCTTTTATTCCCTGCTTCCCGAAAATCGCTTCCATCACCTGTTCCTGCCCGCTTTCGTCCGGCGCAATGACTTCTATTCCTTCTTTGGCAAAGACGTCGTCAAAGAGCCTCGACTTCAGGGTGCCCGTGCTGCCGATGAGTCCCACTTTTTTTATGCCTGGAAATTTTTTCAGAGTGTAAAGAAGGGTCTCGTCGAGAAGGTTAAGGAACGAGACTTTTTCCTGAGCCATGATCTCGTTGTAGTAATAATGGGCTGTGACGCAGGGCATGACGATAAAATCCGCTCCTGCCTGCCTGAGCATCCTGACCCCTTCGAGAAGATACGGCAGAGGGCTCGCGCCTTTGCTGAGTATGGCGTCTGTCCTCGGCGGAATTGCGGGATTGCAGTAGAGGATGGTTTTTATGTGCTCCTGGTCCTCAGCGGCTTTTGTCCTTTTGATGATCTGGTTAAAAAAGAAGGACGTGGCTTCCGGCCCCATTCCTCCCAGTATTCCAATTGTCTTTTTCATCTTTTCGGCGCCTCCTCCATGATTTTTTTCAGTTTATCCAGAGGAAGGGCTTCGACTTTGCGGCCGTTCTGTCCCTGCATGGATTGAGCCTTGAAGAGAGAATTGAGGATTGCTTCTTCGGCGGCTTCGGCGGCTGCCATGAAAAGAGGTGACATCCGGCTGTTCTGAAGGATTTCGATTTTCTGGGTGGGGGAGGATGAGTTCTGGAGAATTCTCAGTCCCGGCGCCGTGGAGAAGGCGATGGCGTAATCGCCGCTTGAGTTTGAATAGAAGCCGCCGCTGCGGGCGATGCCGAGCAGGGCGCGCTTTGCCAGGCGCTTCAAGTTGCGGCTGTCGAGCGGAGCGTCGGTGGCGACAATGACCATGCACGAGCCTGAGGGAGAATCTTCAGGAGAGTCCTCGATAACGCGCCTGCCGAGGCGGATTCCGACCGGATAGCCGTTTATCTGCAGCACTCCTCCGTGATTTGTCTGGACCAGGACGCCGACCGTGCAGCCTCCCCTTGAATCTGGAAGCTTGCGAGATGAGGTCCCTATCCCTCCTTTATATCCGAAGCAGATTGTTCCTGTGCCTGCGCCCACTGCTCCTTCCTCAACCTGTCCTGATTGGGCTTTATTTATAGCTTCTATCACGTGCTCCTTCTTGACGTGGCGCCCTCTGATATCGTTCAGAAAGCCGTCGTTTGTCTCTCCCACCACAGGATTAACCGAGCTCACTCTTTCATTTCCGGGGAGCGAAAGGATATAGTCGATGAGGGCATCAGCCGCAGTAGGCACGCTCAGGGTGTTAGTCAGGATGATGGGCGTTTCCAGGTTTCCGAGCTCTTCTATCTGGGTGGAGCCCATCAGCTTGCCAAAAGCATTGCCAACATAAACAGCAGCCGGGACTTTTTCCTGGAAGATGTTCCCTTCATGGGGAAGGATGGCTGTCACTCCTGTGCGGATATTATCTCCGATGATAAGGGTTACATGTCCGACTTTTACGCCGGCGACATCGGTGATGGCGTTCAACT
>Ga0172365_10001525_pt1 | contig 16777 bp, 20 predicted proteins | sample LakKivSesite48cm_FD_114535 | JGI IMG/M metagenome (GOLD analysis project Ga0172365, IMG submission 114535) | Sediment microbial communities from Lake Kivu, Rwanda - Sediment site 48cm | ecosystem: Environmental > Aquatic > Freshwater > Lake > Sediment | place: Rwanda: Western Province, Lake... | reverse complement strand
TATACTGGTGGCACTGATATTAAGCGTCACATACATTTTTCAATAGGCTCCTTAATCAGGAATCAAATACCGGGCATAGATAGCCAGGTCTAAGCTGGCAGTGACAGGTATAGCCCCCTCGGCAGTTTCTTCAGGCGGTTCGGTGACCCTAGTGACCTCCAGCCCCTCCACGACGAGGGTTTCAAACTCGCCATTTTCCACTTCGTCAACGAGGGTCAGCAGTTGAGACAGACTCCCCACGATTGCCACATTTAACCGGAAAACATGATAGCCATGTTGCCCAACCTCCTCTATTGACCACGGTTGGGTTATCAAGGGAATAGCCTTAACCTCGCAGTCATCAGCCAACTCAAGGATACTATTGATGACCTGCGTGGTGTTTATCTTGTCGGGGAATGCGCTCTGCTCAGCAGTCAGGCTTGCTTGAGCAGCGGCTAACCGCTGCTCAAGGTCCTGAGGAGGCTTGGGCATTTCTCTAAGCGTTTGGGTGACATCAGCAATTTGGGAAGTCAGCGCCTCATGCTCCTTTTGCTGCTTCATATAGCCCATCCCAAGGAGGTAATAGACCACCAGCAAGATAATAATTAACAGTGTGATAAATAGCTTGCCCTTCATCAAAGTTTCATTCTCTTCTTTAAGCTCATTGAGGCGTTATTTCCCAGGTTAAGATATCTAAGCTGCTAGGGGCAAACAGCGGACATCCCTCATAGGGAAGGGGATAATCACCGGTGATTACAGCCCCTTGATCCAATTGGATATTCCCTCCGGCATGGACATCGCCATCAATTACAGCCCCTTGCTTCAGTTGGACATTGCCTCCAGCATAGACATTGCCGTTGATTACAGCCCCTCGGCCCAGTTGGACGTTTCCCCCAGCACAGACGTCGCCATCAATTACAGCCCCTTGGTCCAGGTAGACATCTCCTCCAGCATAGACAGTGCCGTTGATTATAGCCCCTCGATTCAGTAGGACATTCCCCTTAACATAAATATCGCCGGTGTATATTTTACCTTTTTTTAGAGTGAAATCACCTTCGAATATAGTAAAGCCATCATCAGAGAACTGCACGGTTATCAACACAGTGGCTTCAATTGTAGTGCTGCTTCCATCGTCACCGGTAGCTACGGAGGTAATCTTGTAATTTCCCTCCCCCTCATCCTCTATGGTAACGTTCACCGTGTTGGTATTTAGCGTGAATCCTGGCACTTCTGTTTCACCGTTTAGCAGCTGCCAGATAGCATACTCAACCCCAGCATCGGCGGAGTATTGCTCGGTTATCGCCTGCCCGTAGATTCGAGAGCCGGTGACGTTGCTACTAGCGTGACTGATGAAGGGGGCGATGATGAGTATCCCCGCCGCCAGGATAACTAAGGCCACAGGAAGGGCTTGTCCCTTTTGGTTATTCATCATTCCTCCTCTTCTGTGGGTCGGAGGCAAACCTTATATATCCCCTGCTCACTCACATTCGGCCTCCCCTCAGGAGATGAGGTTATGGTCATGGTAATAATGCGGTTTTCAACGGAAAAGGAAATGCTACTGATATTTCGGGCTAATGTCATTTGTGACTCCTCAGCCGTACGGCGAAGCTCTCTATTCTCCACAGCATAGGTGATTGTGGAGCCGTCGGGTAGAGTCAGCACTAGCTCACTGCTGCCGCTTGCCGTCCTTGCCATCTGCCCGTCAAGGCTGACCCAGTGAGCGGCATTTTGAAGCTCATGCCTGGCTATCATCTCATCATTGCCATACTCGGTGACGGTGATAATCTGATAGACAGCCGTGCCAAAGAAACTGACGATAAGTCCGGTGATAGCCACGGTTACAAGCAGCTCAGTTATGGTAAACCCTTTCTGCCACCTCATCGGTTCACCTTATAGTCCTCAACCGTCAGTATCTCCTCCCCGTCTCGGGAGATGGTTACGGTTACTTGCTGGATGTCGGTATCAGTATCGGGGATAGGGCTAATTTCAACGGAGATATCGTATCCTTCTAACTCAGCTACTTTAGGATAGGTAGTTGCTGCCGGGTCGTAGGGGTAATTCTTGATATATTCTAGCTGGCTTCGCACCAAGCTCTGTGCCACAGCTTCCTGGTCGCTCTCACGCACTGCAATTGACCCGGTTGACAGGGCGACGACAAAAGCAACCACGGTAGCCCCCAAGACGGCAACTGCGGCTAAAGACTCGACCAAGCCCAATCCTCTTTCGTCTCGAATCCAGACTTTTACCTTTTTCACCTTCTGATGCCTTCTGCAGCCGTCATCGTATAGACCCCAGTATGGAATACAATGGTGTTATCATTGAAAGGGCGATGAAAACAACCACTAGCCCGACGAGTATCGTCAATGTCGGCTCTATCATTGATATCAGTGTGTTAATCTTACGGTCAACACTTTGTTCATAGAAGTCGGCGACTGTAGCCAGGTTGGATTCTAGGTTGCCTGTTTTCTCCCCTACCACTACCATCTCTACGGCGAGCCGGGGGAACAGGTCAATGGCGGCCATTGGTTGCGATAAACCTTGCCCCTGAACCAGCTTGTCTCTAACCTCCCTCAATGCTTGGCGGACAATCCTGTTGCCGACGGTTTGAGTTACGACATTCATTATCTGAGGCAACAGAAGCCCGGCTCTTAGTAGCATGGCTGTTGTTTGGCAGAAATGGTACATATTGCGCTGTATATTGATAGTGCCAATAAGCGGAATCTTCAACATTAACCTGTCTATGGTCAGTTTTACCGCCGGTAGCCTCATGAAGCCAAAAATCAAAATAGTTAGTATAAGTAGTCCCTCCAGAAGGTAGAGTTTATAGTTGACGAAGAAACTAGCAGTAGCAATAAGCAGCCTCGTCGTCCAGGGCAATTCAGCACCGAGTGAGGTAAATAGTCCAACCAGTGGCGGCAGGGCAACAGTAATGAGTAGGGCAAACACCCCGCTGGCTATAAGCAGCACCAGGACAGGATATGCCAGAGCGCGTCTTGCCCTCCCCCTCGTTACCGCCTGTTTCTCCATGTAGCTGGCTATTTGCCTCAGACCGACGTCAAGGTCTCCTGCCTGCTCGCTTGCCTTAATCACTTGGCAGTAGGTATAGGAGAATGCCGGTGGGAATTTGCTGAGCGCCTGGGAAAGGGAGCTACCGCCTTGAAGCTCGACCATCAATCCGGCGATGGTTTTTTTGATGGCAGCCCTGGAGGCTTGGGACTGGAGTAGTTGCAGAGCGTTGAGGATGGTAACACCGGACTCAATCAGGGTAGCTAGCTGGCGCGAGAAGTCAATCACATCCTGCGTCCTAACTCCAAACAGGGTTGGCATCAATTTTTCTAAACTTGGTCTTGGCTGTACCTCCCTCAGGTTGAGAATGCGATGATACCCAGCCCGGTACAAGGCTTCCTCGGCCGTAATTTCGGAAGTGGCATCAATGGTGCCTTGCACAATCCTTTTATCAACAGTATAAGCGGTAAAGTGGTAGGCCATGGTTTAACCCCCCAATGCTCAGCCGATGGAAAAGACGCTGCGCAGCACCTCACTAACTGAGGTAATGCCCCCTCTCACTTTTAGCATCCCGTCGCGTTTCATGGTTACCATTCCTTCCTTGAGTGCCTCAGCTCTAATATCACCGGCGCTGGCATTACTAAGTAACATTCGCCTAATTTCCTCACTCATAACCAAGAGTTCAAAGAGCCCGGTTCGCCCCCGGTAGCCGGTGTTGGCGCAAAGGTTGCACCCTGTCCCACTATAAAAGGTAGCTGGCTGTCGCTCCATTTCCTCATCGTAGGCTATTTGCTCTTCCACTGATGGCTGGCAAGGAGCACGGCAACGAGGGCAGATACAGCGAACCATCCGCTGGACAACAATACCGGCTAGCGTTAAAGAGACGAGATACGGCTCAACACCCAGGTCCATTAGTCGGAAAAGAACGCTAACCGCATCATTAGCATGAATTGAAGACAGTACCAGATGCCCGGTAAGAGCGGCTTGAACTGCTATCGTTGCTGTGTCTTTATCCCGTATCTCGCCTACCAGAATTATATCCGGGTCGTGGCGCATGATAGCCCTGAGACCTGTGGCAAAGGTAATCCCAGCCTTAGGGTTGACCTGGGTTTGGTTAATGTCTATGAAATGGTACTCAATAGGGTCCTCAATGGTCATGATATTACGCTCGTTTTGCTCCAGCTGGTTAATTGATGCATAGAGGGTAGTCGTCTTACCCGAGCCGGTGGGGCCGCCTACCAGTATCATGCCAAAGGGACTCTTCAGCATCGCCCGATACTTCTTGAGCGCCTCAGGTAGCAACCCCAGCTCAGGCAAGGTGAAAAGGGAGAGGGACTTATCCAGAATCCGTAACGCCACCCTCTCCCCACATGCCGTTTCCATGGTAGCCGCCCGAATGTCAATCTCCTTATCCCCTACCTTGAACGAGAACTGACCATCCTGAGGGCGTCTTTGCTCGGCAATGTTCATCTCAGCTAGGATTTTAACCCTGGTCACCAGCGCCGTGTGAGCACTCAGTGGCAGGGAAAACATATCATGCAGGATGCCATCAATGCGATAGCGGATTCGCAGCCTATTTCCCTGCGGTTCAATGTGGACGTCCGAAGCTCTATCCCTTACCGCCTGGGCGATAAGAAGGTCAAGGGTTTGAGCAATAGGTGTCCGAGCAATGATTTCAGAGGTAACCCCAGCTTCTTCCTCAACGGGTGGTGCATACTGGCTTACCTGTTTCTCTATTTCACCTCTAGACCCATAGTTGAGGTCAATCGCTTGCTCAATATCGGAAGGGATACCGAGTGCTACCTCAACCCTCATCCTTGACTGAGCCTTAATGTCCTCAATAGTAGGGATGTCCTCCGGGTCAGCCATAACCACTATTAGCGAATCACCGACCACATCCAGTGGAATAAGGGTATGTTTCCTGGCCATATCTTCAGGAACAAACTGTAGGGCATTAGGTTGAACCAGATGCCTCTTGAGGTCAATTAGAGGCACGTTTAGCTGGACACTAAACACTGCTGCCAGGTCCTCAGCTTTGACCAGCCTCTGGTCTATCAGAATTTGGCTGAGTTTTCCTCCCTGCCTCCGCTGCAGTTCCAGGGCGTTCTTTAATTGTTCGGCGGTAATCAGGTTCTCCTCAATTAGCATTTCGCCCAGACTTTTTCTGGTTGCTCTACCAACCGATGCCTCCCCTTTATCTCTGTCCACGCTCTTTCTCCTGAGCAATAATCTGTTGCGCCACCTCTATTATTGACCAAGCCACGGCTTTTCTGGCTAGCAGTGCCTCCACCCGGCTTACTATCTCCGCTGGACCTACCGGCTTGGTGACATAGTCGTCTGCCCCCACCTTGAGCCCGGTAGCTTTATCTACTTCCTGAGCTTTAGCTGAGATCATCAAAATAGGTAGCTGAGCAGTCTGAGGTTCAGCTCGTAGGCGATGGCAAACCTCAAAGCCATCTATACCTGGCAGCATGACATCCAGGATGATTAGGTCAGGCGCTTCGGTCTTGGCTTTCCTCAGTCCTTCCAGCCCGTTTGCTGCCGTGACCATCTGGTAACCCTTTTGCTCCAGGGTATACCTGATGAACCTCAAGGCTTTTGGGTCATCCTCAATAACCAATATTTTTCTATTCATGGGACTCGTCTCTTGCTTGTTCATCTCGGAGGGCAACACGCCAGAGATTTGGGCAGTAACGGCAAAGCTGCCCCAGCGCGTAAGTACCCCTCCCCTTATTAGTTACCAGCCGGTCTGAACAACTGCTGTGGTCAGCAACTACCCTCAGCTATCATATGTCAGCCAGCAAACTACTCGTAACCGGTAGTTACTTGGGTAACCAAGCCAGTGGAGCTGCAAGAATAGGTGCCCTTGCTTGTTGCCGTCCGCAAATAGTTTGGGTACAACGGCTTGCCGGTAGGAAAGGCTGACATATTATTAGTTGCTGCGGTAGCTGTTACTGAGGTCAGCTTCTCCTTCGCCATCATGGTGTCTATGGCTGTCTGGATGGTTACCAGTTCAGCCTTTGCCCCCTCAGCCTGGCCATGGCCAATAAGCCCGGTGACATTGGGCAAAACCACCGCCGCTAGTACCCCTATAATGGCGATAACAATAAGCAGCTCTATCAGAGTAAAGCCCTTATTGCCTTGGTGAAGACTTTTCATAATCCGGTTCATAGTTCCACCTCCTGTATTATTTTTGTCTTATTGACGGCTATAAAGCCAAAGGTCTATCTATTTTCGTGCTTTGTGGACTACTGACCATATTAAAGCACAATAAATGTCTTTTGTCAACACTGCACTTGTGTAGATGCCTCTTATCAACGCTACACTTGTGTAAATGTCTATAACAAGCTGTATAAGTGAAGAGGATTATGTGTTACCCGAGGCGGGATTCAGAGAGATTGATAGTGGAACTTTCGTGGCTACCTTTGTTGTGTCATACTCAGGGGGCAACAGCTTTATACCAGACCAAGAGCTTCTTTGCCCCCAATTTCTCGGTGATTTCTTTGGTGTCGCCAAAGTGGATGCAATGGCTGGGGCAGGCAGCTACGCAGGCTGGTGGTAACCCCCTATCTAGCCGAGCCACACACAGGTCGCATTTCTGGGCTATTCCTTTCTCCTGGTCAAACTGCATCACTCCGAGGGGGCAAGCCTCAATACAGTCCTTGCAGCCGATGCACAGTTCCCGGTCAATTAAGACAATGCCATCCTCCCTTTTGGTTATGGCTTTCACCAGGCAGGCATCCTTACACGGAGGGCGGCGGCAGTGCAGGCAATAGGTCACGATATATCTAAGTTGTAATTTACCCTCTATCTCCCGGGGGCTATCGGGGTAAACCCTTATCCACCTTGGTCCAACGGGTAGGCCATGTTCCTGTTTACAAGCTACCTCGCAGGCATTACAGCCAACGCAGTCATCAGTATTCACTATAAGGGCGTATTCCATCGGTATTTACTCCTCCTGCCCAGCCGGGTATATCTTGCACATCAAGACCCTCAGGTTGGTTGACCCCATAGCCACATCATAGCCTTTCGGGTCATTATCAGTCAGGGTATTGATGTTGGACTCCTTCCAGCCGTGGTCTGGGGTTTTTACTTCGGGGAACCACCAGCCGTGCTGGGCAGCTACCACCCTGGGGTCAATTCCGGTGGTAAGCTTTGCCCGTTGCTTAACCCTGCCCCTGGGACTTTCAATAAACACCCAGTCCCCATCCTTAATCCCGTGTTTTTTGGCTGCCTCAGGGTGAATCTCAACAATAGGGTCGGGATGAATCTCCCTTAGCCAGGGAATCATACGGTGTTCAGAGTGAAAGAAGACTGGAGACCTGGCACCGGTTATCAAGATATGGGGATATTTCTTGGCTATCTCCGGCTGGCTCACTGGGCTTTCCGGTATTTCCCGGTACTTTGGCAGTGGGTCGTAGCCCCACTTCTCCATGATGGTTGAATAAAGCTCGACTTTCCCGGTTGGGGTGGAGAAGCCATTCTTTTCATATTTGCGGTACTCCATCTCTGCCTTGAGGTAATCCAGCCGCCGAAATTGCTTCCAGGTAAGTCCCGAAGGCTCAAGTATGTAGTCGAGGTCAGCCTCCACACTCTGCCGCCAGTACTGCTCCTGCCCCAGTCTTTTACCCAGCTCCATGAATATTTCGTGGTCTGAGCGGCATTCGCCAATCTGGACAACCTTTTTTCTGGGGTATAAGTAGCTATAACGCTTCCAGTAGTCGCCGATGTCTTCCATTTCCAGCCAGGTGGCTGCTGGTAGAAAGATGTCCGCCAGCTCCGCTGTCGGCGTCAGGAAGAAGTCAGCTACCACCAGAAAGTCAACCTGGCTTAGTGCCTTATAGACCTCACTGGCGTTGGCTCTGGTTATCACCGGGTTAGAGCCATGAAGTTGTACAGCTTTCACTGGGTAGGGCTTTCCGGTAAGGATAGCATCCCAGACCATCTTCGGGGTTATCACCGCTATTCTGTCAGCCAGCTTGTAGGTGTTGCCCCCCAGCCGTTTGACTCTTTGCTCAGGAGGTAAATCGCGATGCAGAGCAAACTTGCCGACGGGCTGCATTGGAGGCGGCGGGAAAAAGACATTTCCTCCAGGTACATCCAGATTACCGGTTATTGCCATCAGGGCGACAAGGGCTCGGATATTATCAGTACAATTTACTGTCTGCTCGATAGCTACTCCCCACTGGATACAGGCAGGCTTGGTCTGGGCGTAGAGCCGGGCAGCTTCCTCAACCTTCTCTGCCGGTACCCAGGTGATTTCCTCCACCCTGTCCAGAGGGTAGTGGTTAACCCGCCCAACGAACTCCTCCCAGCCGTAAACGTATTTCTGGGCGAATTCCTTATCGTAAAGCTCTTGGTTAACTATCACGTTAGCCATGCCTAGCGCCAGCGCCGCATCTGTCCCCGGTCTAAGCTGGAGCCAGATATCAGCCCTGCCTGCCAGGTAGGTTAGCCTAGGGTCAATGACGATGAGTTTTGCTCCTTCCGATAGTGCCCGGCACAGGTTCTCGCCGGTATATTCGTCAGGGTTGGTCCAGACCATATTATTTCCCCACACCATCACGCAACTCGGCTTACCCTCGTAGTCGCTCACCGGGAACCGGCCGCAAGTAATGCTGGTAGTAGCTATCCTCGGTCCATAACATATGTGCCCGGCGGTGAGGACATTGGGCGTTCCCAGCAGATTGGCGAAACGGTAGAGAAAGTTTTCATAGTTTCGCCCCGTGCCATAGCCGAGGACAATAGCCTCAGCACCATATTCTTCCTTAATCCGTTTATACCTAGCGGCAATAGTATCCAGGGCATCATCCCAGGAGGTGCGCTGCCACCTACCTTCTCCCTTTTTGCCGGCTCGTTTGAGCGGATATAGAACCCGGTCGGGGTGATATACCAGTTGCTTAAAGGCAAGCCCACGACTGCACATGGAACCGTGGTTGGTAGGGAAATCAGAGTCGCCTTCAATCCTGGTGATGAGACCGTCTTTGACATAGACCAACACCCCACAGCCACCATGACACCCCCGACAGTTACTCTTGATTATCTGTTCTTCACCAGATTCAGTCATTGCAAGACTGTCCTTTCGTTGATATTGGGACTATATTCCTTCGGGTTAAGCAGAAGCGGAATACCGTATGTCAGATTTCAATCAAGCTAGATTTTAGCACCGCTTAGAATAAATCCATGCTTAAGTATCTCTCCCCTCTGTCTGGTAGGATGGTAACAATAGTCTTACCCTTTCCCAACCTCTGGGCAACCTCTAGGGCAGCAAGGACATTGGCACCTGAAGAAATGCCCACCATCAGCCCTTCCTCTTTCATCAATCTCCTGGTCATAGCCACGGCGTCGTTGCTCTTTACCTTAATCACTTCATCTATGAGGTCCATATTTACCAGACTGGGGACAAATCCTGAGCCAATTCCTTGAATTAGGTGTGAGGCCGGCTTTCCGCCACTCATTACCGCTGATTCCGCTGGCTCAACGGCAACAATTTTTACATTAGGGTAAACCTTTCTTAACGCTTCTGCCACACCCATGAGGGTACCACCGGTACCAACTCCAGCCACAAAGACATCAATCCTGTCCCTTACCTCTTTCAGAATCCTCTTGGCGGTAATCTCTCTGTGGGCGGCAATATTATCGGGGTTATCAAACTGCCGTGGCAACCAGACGCCTTTAATTTCCTTAGCTAGCTGCTCAACCCTGTCAAGGGCTCCAGGAAAACCATCCTTTTCTGGGGTTAGGACAACCTCAGCGCCAAAGGCTTGCATCATCTGCCTTCTCTCTTTGCTCATATGCTCGGGCATGACGGCAACAAATTGGCAGCCTTTTAGCAGGGCGAGCATGGCAAACGATATACCAGTATTACCGCTGGTTGCCTCAATAATCTTGCTTCCCGGTTTCAACATGCCCCTTTTCTCTGCCACGTCCATCATGTAAAGAGCCATTACATCCTTTATGCTACCACTTGGATTTAGGGCTTCCAGCTTAGCTAGGATAAGTGATTTAGTGTTGTTTATTCTAGCCAGTTCCACAACGGGGGTATCTCCAACCAAGTCTAGTATGCTTTTCGCCATTTTAGGACTCCTTTATTGAAAGTTTCAAAGATATGGTAATAACGGGGAAAAGGCAGTGTCAAGCTCACCAGTATTATGAGGATGTAGCTTTTGTATTTTTGACGCCTATAGGTTTTTATGATAGTGTAGCCGCGTTGACTATTTTAGTCAACAAACTGGGTTAAAGATTGTTTATTAACCCATCCCCCTGACCCCCTTCCCTTATTAAGGGAAGGGGGGAGTAGAGTAAGAGAGGGGCGAAGCCCCTCTCTGAAAACTCTTTCCCCCTCTCCAAGAGTGGAGAGGGGGATAAAGGGGGTGAGATTGACAAACAACCTCTGGGTTAATATTAGTGAAGCTTTTCATGATATAGGCGTGAGGGGGAGAAAAGAAATCTAGAAGTGCGGTGGGCAGATGCGGTTGCCAGTGAAACTAAACGGGGCTATAATTTATAGTAAGGAAAGGAGGTGTGGAGAGATGAAAATCGTGCAATTGTGCCGCGAGAGCTCGTGTTGTCCCGTAGTTAAGATAACCGAGTCACGAGTGGAAATAGGGGAGAAGGGTAACACCTGTATTCTCACTAAGGCACAGTGGGAGACCCTTAAGGAAAAGATACTGAAGAAAGAGGTCTAATCTCGTCCATATTTGGCATGCCACCTGAAAGAAGAGGCGAAGTGTCCCACTACCCAAATTAAGGGTGCTGAAGAGGCAGAGATGACAAACAATATGGAGAGGTTCCCTGTATGGCGGGTTAGTGAGAAAGGCAGGAGTAACACCGTTGATGTAGTGGTCAAGGAATTTCCCCTCACCATTACCTTGAACAATCAGGAGGTGGTAACTTTACTCTGTTCTCCGGCAAACCTGGACTATTTGGCTATCGGCTTCCTTTTCTCCGAAGGGTTAATCACTGGCAAAGATGATATTAAAAAGATAATAGTTGACCAGCAGGCGGGCGTGGTGCAGGTGGAGACGGGAAAGGATAGGGGGTTTATTAGTCAGCCTTTGGGTAAGCGGCTGGTAACCTCGGGAGGTGGGAGGGGGGCTTCTTTTTACCATGCCCATGGTCAGGCAAAGGTGGAATCCGATATTGAAATGCCAGCTAGCCAGGTATTTGCTCTGGTAGATGAATTTGTTCAGCGCTCTGAAGTGTTTAAGGCGACGGGTGGGGTGCACAGTGCCGCTCTGTGTGATACCGAGAACATTTTGGTCTTTACCGAGGACATAGGCAGGCATAATGCCATTGATAAGGTCTTTGGCGAGTGTATGTTGAAGGATATACCGACAACCGGGCGTTTAATAATCACCAGTGGCCGGGTCTCTTCGGAGATATTGCTCAAGGTGGCGAGAAGAAACATTCCTCTGCTTATCTCTAAATCTGCCCCCACCAATTTGGGGGTGAGGCTGGCTGATGATTTGGGTGTAACTCTCATCGGCTTTGCCCGGGGAAGAAAGATGAACGTCTACGCTAATGAATGGCGGATAATGGCTAAATAGAAGCTCTGTCAGGGTAAAATTAAGGGGTAAGTAGATTGGAAGAGGTTAGTAATATAGTCCTGTTTATTGCCACAGCCAACGCTGAAGAAGCCCGGCGAATAGCTGATGTACTGCTGAGCGAAAGGAAGGCAGCCTGTGTAAATATCGTGCCTAGGGTTAGCTCATTCTTCTGGTGGCAGGGTAAGGTCGATTCAGCTCAGGAGAGCCTTCTAATTGTCAAAACTAAAGCATCGGTATTAAATCAAATTGTTAGCTTAGTCAAGGAGCACCACAGCTACGATGTTCCCGAAATAATCGCTTTGCCCATTATCGGCGGCAATCGGGATTACCTAGAATGGCTAGGTAAAGAGGTAAAACAGGGCACTGGAGGTGACCAGTAGTTATGCTTACCAGAGACGAGCTGGAAAGGTATGACCGGCAGATAATGATTCAGGGGTTTGGGCAGGAGGGACAGGAGAAGCTCAAGCGGGCAAAGGTATTTATTGCCGGTGCTGGCGGGCTTGGCTCTGCGGTAGCTACCTATTTGACCGCAGCCGGGGTGGGAGTAATACGAATCGTTGACCATGATAGGGTCGAGCTTAGCAATCTGAACCGGCAGGTTTTGCACTGGGATGAGGACATAGGCAGGGGAAAGGCGGTTTCGGCTACCGAGAAGCTTAGGAAGCTGAACCCAGAAGTGGAAATAGAAACTATAGAGGAGATGATAACCGAAGCCAATATTTCTCGGCTTGTGGCTGGCTTTGACTTACTCGTCGATGCCATGGATAACCTACCGACCAGATATCTACTAAATAAGGTGGCATTGGAGAGAAATATCCCCTTTTTCCACGGCGCTGTCTATGGCTTTGAAGGAAGGGCAATGACTATAATCCCGGGCAAAACTGCCTGTTTGAGATGTGTGTATCGGGGAGTCACCCGTGAGGAGAAATTCCCGGTGATTGGGGTTACACCGGCGGTTATCGGCTGCATCCAGGCAACCGAGGTGATAAAATACATTATTGGAATTGGTCAGCTACTGACCAATAGACTGTTAATTTACGACGGGCTGAATATGAAATTTACCGAGTTTAAGCTCAAGAGAGACCCAAATTGCGAGCATTGTGGTAAGCTGGCGAAAGGCAAGAAGTGAGTGTAACAATAAACCTTCACCCCAATCTGCTTCAGTTTACCAATGACCAGACAGTAATCGAGGTCAAGGGTAATACAGTTGGTCAGTGCCTTGACGACCTAGTTAGACAGTTTCCCTGGATTAGGCAAGGGCTGTTTGGCAAAGATGGTAAATTGCTTAACTATGTTGATATCTATGTTAATCAGGAAAGCTCCTACCCGGAGGAGCTGGCTAAGCCAGTCAAGGATGGGGACGAGCTTCATATAACACTTATAATTGCTGGCGGGTAAGATTGCTTCACAGACAGCAGGTAACTACAATCTCTATAGTTTCAGTGGCTTCCCCACCCCTGCCATCGCTTACAGTAACGGTAATCGTATAGGTTCCAAAGGCGTTAGGGGCAACCCAGGTAGCAGCAGAGCCTTCCCCGGAGGTATTGCCACCACTGGCTGACCAGGTATAGCTTAGTACGTCCCCATCCGGGTCTCGGGCAGTGCACTCAATAGCGGAGATCATCGCTTTTTTTACTCTCTGCGGCTCCGCAGTCAGACTAATAACCGGAGGCTGATTGGGAACTACTTCAATGGTTAGTTCTGTCGCTGCTTCACCGCCCCTACCATCGGTTACTTTAACCGCGATGGTATAATCACCGGCTGCCGCCGGTGCCGTCCAGGTGACGGTAGAGCCTTCCCCGGAGACATTGCCGCTGGCTGACCAGGCATAGCTTAATTCATCGCCATCCGGGTCTGAGGCAACACATTTGACCTGACAGCTACCTGACGGGCTAACCCGCTCGTTACTGGCGGTAAGGCTAGCGATGAACGGTGGTTGATTAGGTGGCGTGCAGCCGGCGGTAAGGAGGGTGGCTAAAACCAAGATGATTAAACCGGCTAGCCACTTTGGCTGACCGTGTATCAGTTTTACCATATCTTCTCTCCCCCCTTCCGCTTAACAAACCAGGGGCGAAAAGTTAGAAAGCCGCCGGGGTGAAATAATAATATGATTAAGGCGAGGCCAAAAAGCACAACATCAAGGCATAGCGCCTGCAATGGTGAAATGGTCCCCAGCCATTCCTCCCAGATGCCAAAACATTGGGCACATTGAGGGAACTGCTCTATGCCCTGGCTTAATGCCCAGGAATTATTAGCCATAAATCCGGCAATGAGGGGAAGGGACAAGCCAGCGGCTATTCTGGGGAACAAGCCAGCAAGGAGAGCCACCCCCAAGATTACCTCCGCCCAGGGGAGGCAATAACCAATAAAATAGGCTACGGGGGGCGTCCAGAAAGATTGGAGCAGGGCATCAATAAACTCAGCCTGCCCTGGTATCTTACCGATGCCAGATACCAGTAGAGTTAGTCCCAGAAATATGCTTGAGCCTAAAATGATAAAACCCTTTGCCATGTGCTGTTACCGGAAGTGCTAAGCAAAGCTCGGACCACACCGTCTATCTCTACTTCTACTGGCTGGTCGGCAACTGAAGCAACAATTTCACCAGCGGCAACAAGGTCGCCACTACCATTGGCTACCTCCCCCCTCTGATGAGGATAACTAATTGGTTTAATTCCATATCCATCTTTCTAAAATTTGTCAGTATGAATCCCGGTAGAGCTGTTTAATAGTTGCTGCATTCAATAATCTGGGGTGGTACTTGAGCCAGGGGGCGGTTGCTACAGCGCAGGCTGCCAGCTGCTCAAGACGTTCAGACTCAATGCCAAAGGCGCTGAGCCGCAGCTTCATCCCCACCTTCTCCAGCCACTGCTCGGTGGCTAGAATTCCGTCTCCCTCATTAAAGATTTTCTTGCCAAGACGGTAGAACCTTTCACTTCTTGCCGGAAAGGTATACCTCATCCAGGCGGGGAGCAAAGCAGCCAAACCATCGCCGTGAGCAATGTCATAATACCCACTTAACGGGTGTTCAATACCGTGGAGGGTCATGACGCCAGCTCCTCCACCCAGTGTGGTAAATTGGGAGCAGGCAATGGTGCTGGCCCAGGAAAGCCTGGTCCGAGCCTCAATATGACGTGGTCGGGCTAATACCTGAGGCAAAGACTCTACCACCATTCTTATTGTCGTTTCCATTATGCCATCGGTTAGTGGTGAGGGTTCGGTAGTAGTGAGGTAACATTCTGCCAGGTGACAGAAGATGTCAACTCCCCCTTGTGCTGTTGTCTTTTCAGGCAGGGTCAATGTCAGTTCAGGGTCAACAATAGAAACCCTGGCGAAGAAATAAGGGCTGTATAATACTCTCTTCTCGCGGGTGTCCCAATTGGTAATCACAGCTCCGTTATTAGCCTCAGAGCCACTGGCAGCTACAGTTGGGACTAGAATCAGCGATGGCACAGGCTCTTTTATCTCTAGTTTAGCCTCAGCCTGGCACCAGATTGATTCAGTCCCGCTGCTGGCTAGGGTGATTCCCTTAGCTGCATCCATAGCGCTACCGCCACCCAAACCTATGATTAGGTCTGCCTTCTCTTGGCGGGCTATCTTGCCGCCCTTGTCTACTGCAGAGACACGTGGATTAGGCTCAATTTTATTGAAAACCGTAACCTTAACGCCGTTAGCCTTGAGGTCGTTAATCACCCTATCAAGCACACCTGCCTGGCGCATGCTACTGGTGCCGGTAACCAGAATAGCCCTCCGCCCTATCTTCGCCGCCTCCACGCCCAACCGGGCAAGACTACCAGGACCAAAGATAATCCTTGTTGGCAAGTAAAACCTTGTTATCCCTATGATAGGCCCCCAATCGGTCGACTCCTTGACCAATAATTATAGCATACCTAAAGAGACTATTGACATTCGGCAGGGAATGTTCTATTCTCCATACAAGCATAAAATAAGGAGGTAGACCTAATGCAAGCCTACTGTGTGAAATGCCGAGCTAAAAGGGAAATGAGGAATGCCAGAAGCATAATTATGAAGAACAGGAGGCCGGCGACCCAGGGTGTGTGTCCCGTGTGTGGGACCAAGATGTTCAGAATAGGCAAGACTTAATTAATAGCGGCTATCAGGAGCCAAGGCGAGGCTGGATATTTATCTACCAGGCAGGGGGGATGAGTGGAATGTTTGGCGTCAGGCCCGTCCGGAAATAGGTCTTATCTTGCTGGGAGCAACTAGCCACATCAGTACCACACAGGCTATCAAGGAAGCCGAAAGTATGACGAAAGTGGCGAAGTAGCTATTTGTCCTATCGTGGAGAAATCCAGCAAGCCAGGGGGCGATGGCACCACCTAGGGAGAAGCCAAGGGTTATAGTCCCCAGGATAGAGCCAAAGTATTTTCCCTGAAACAAATCAGCCACGGTAGAAAAAAAGACAGGCCCGGCAGCACCCAACCCCAGGCCAAAACAGATGGCAAACAGGAAGGGCATCCAGGGCTGAGACGTGTCCCTCATCAGGAATAATAGGGATACCGCTCCGGCACTGAGTAGACAGCTTGGTATGAAAACCCTTTCCCGCCCGAGGCGGTCCGAGAAATAGCTGCACAGGGTCCCGAGCACATAAAGAACGCCAAATACGCTGTAGATAGTGGCAGCCGTCATAGGCTGGTAGCCTATATCCCTGAAGAAGTAAACCAGATGGGCTATTACTATCTGCTCAGCGAGGCCGAAAAGGCAAAAGGCAATCAAAAAAAGAAGCCAGAATTGGTAGGTCTTCAGCGCCTGCGAAAGTGTCAAGTTGGTAGTAGCCCGTTTTTCTTCCGAGCCAGCTATTATCCCAGGCTGACCTAAGTCTTGTGGCTCAGCTGATTTCTGAGGCATACCGTCAGGCAAAAGCCCTTTCTCCCGTGGGCTACGGCTTATCAGAAAGGTGCATAGCGGTACAATAATAGCAATGGCAACGGCTCCGATGATGACATAGGCAGTCTGCCAGCCAAAGCTGGAAATGAGAAACTGGGCGACAGAGGCTGATATTAGGCTGCTGCCAAAGCCGGCACCTAGGATACCGAAGACCAGCCCACGCTTTTTGACAAACCAGTTGGCGAGTATGGTCATAAGGGGCGTCCAGCCCACTAAGCTCATGCCTATGGCTGCCACAACCCCGTAAAAGAGGTAGAATTGCCACTGAGTGGTGGCTAGGCTACACAGGGTGATGCCTGCTCCCAGAATGCATGCCCCCACTGATAGAACTAATCTTG
>Ga0172365_10001521_pt1 | contig 16810 bp, 13 predicted proteins | sample LakKivSesite48cm_FD_114535 | JGI IMG/M metagenome (GOLD analysis project Ga0172365, IMG submission 114535) | Sediment microbial communities from Lake Kivu, Rwanda - Sediment site 48cm | ecosystem: Environmental > Aquatic > Freshwater > Lake > Sediment | place: Rwanda: Western Province, Lake... | reverse complement strand
TTGTCAAAAAACGGCATCTCGTGTAAAATAAACGCACTTCAGCTGTCGAGAGGAACAACCGTGCGCGAACAACGATCGAAGAAGGACGAATACCAAAAGACCCTGGCCGCTTTTTCCGCCGCCGTCAAGGAGTTCCAGAAGGGCGAGTTCGAGAAGGCCGCGGCCTCGTTTGGGGATTTCATCGAGAAATTCCCGGCCGACAAGGAGATCGTCGACCGGGCCCGGACCTATCTCGCCATCGCCAAGAAGCGCCCGAAGAAAGACAGCCCGGCGCTCAAGGGCTTCGAAGACCACTACCGGGCCGGCGTCGCCAAGATCAACCAGAGGGACTATCCCGCGGCCGTCAAGCTCCTGGAGAAGGCCCTCGAGTACAAGGAGAACGAGGGTCTGGTCTATTATCTCCTGGCCGACGCCCAGTGCCTTCAGGGCCAGGCCGACGAGGCCCTCGAGTTCCTCAAGAAGTCCATCCAGAAAGACAAGAACTACGCCGTCGTCGCCCAGAACGAGCCCGACTTCGAGCCCCTCTGGGAAGACAAGAAATTCAAGCTGATCACCAAACTCGCATGAAACGCCAGACCGTCGTTCTCGTTTTGGGGGGCGCAGAGCGGACGGTCTTCCAGCCGGTCCTGGGTCGTCCGCTCGGGGCCTGGACGCTCGATGCCGCCTGCGGGCTCGGGCCGGACGCGGTTGTGGTCCTCTCGGGCCCGGAGACCCGGGACCGCGAGGAATGGGGCGGTCTCATCGAGGCCGCCGCGCCCCGCGTCCCGATGTTCTGGCTGTCCGGCGAACGGCCGGTCCGCGGACCGCGGCGGGCCGTCCTGGCAGCCCTGGGCACCGCCCGGAAGCTGCTCCGGAACTATCCCGATTGCGACATCGTGGCCGTGCCGGCCGACCGGCCCCTGCTCCGTGACAGGACCCTGAAGGCCCTGCTGCGGGCCCATCGGGCCAAGGGTTCGTCGCTCACTTTCCTCAGCGGGGGAGGGAAGGCCGGCCTCGCCGACGTCCTGGCGCTGAAGTCGAACGACGTCTTCCCGCTCCTCCGGCCGAAGCCGGCCCGGCGCGGCCCGGCCTCTTATGAGGACCTCGCCCGGCGTCTGACAGAGGCCGGGAAGCTGGTGGGATTCACCGCGTGCCTGGAGGCGGGCGAAACGCAGCCCATCGCCGATAGCGCGGCCATCGGCCGCGCCGCTCAGGAGCTCCGCCGCCGCAAGAACGAGGCCTTGGCCCGTCGCGGCGCCGTCCTTCTCGACCCGGCCACGGCCTGGATCGATTGGGCGGCGTCGATCGGTCCCCGAACCGTCGTCTATCCGTCCGTCGTCATCGAAGGGCCGAGCCGGATCGGCGCCGACGGCCGGATCTATCCTCACGTCCATATCATGTCCTCGTCCATCGGGGCCCGGGTCAAGGTCCTGAGCTCGACGGTCATGGAGGACACCACGATCGAGGACGACGCCCAGGTCGGCCCCTTCTCCCGCTTCCGGCCGAAGACGCGGGTCTGCGCCGGGGCCAAGGTCGGCAACTTCGTCGAGATGAAGAACACGGTCTTCGGCCCGGGCTCGAAGGCCCAGCACCTGAGCTATGTCGGCGACAGCACCGTCGAGGAAGGCGTGAACATCGGGGCCGGGACGATCACCTGCAATTACGACGGCGTTTCCAAGAATCCCACGCGCATCGGCGCGGGGGCCTTCATCGGATCGGGGACCGAGCTCGTCGCCCCCGTCGTGGTGGGGCGCGGGGCTTATGTCGCCGCCGGCTCGACCATCACCATGGACGTCGCCGACGGTGCCCTGGCCATCGCCCGGGCGCGCCAGGTCGAAAAGCCCGGCTGGGCCATGGAGCGGGCGCGGCGGCTCGGGCGCAAGGCCCGACACGGAGGGGGGAAGCCATGAAACGCAGCGACGTGCGCAGGTACTTCAAGAACGGCCGGGCCGTCATCGCGCCCGAGACCTTCGCCATCGTCAAGACGAAACGGGCCCTGGTCAACGCTCTGGCGATCATCAAGGATGAGCGCGAGACGACCTGCGTCATCGACGAGTCGAAGCTCGGGTCGCAGAAATTCCTCGGCTTCGAGGGCGGCTGGCGCATGATCACCTTCGACATGGTCCTGCCGCTCAGCTTGGTTGGCTTCTTCGCCGCCGTCTCCGGCGCCCTGGCCGGCGCCGGCGTCAACATCTTCACCGTTTCGGCCTATACCACGGACCATGTCTTCGTCAAGGACCAGAAGCTCGGGACGGCCATCGCCGCCCTCGAGAAGCTGGGCATGACCGTCCGCCGGCCCTAGCCCGGGCCCGGTCTGCCGCTCGAAGGAGTGCCGCATGCCCGCCGTCGTGTCGCTCGCCGAGATCAAGAACGCCCTGGGCTCGATCGACCCTCTCCCGCTCATCGAGGCGGGGTTCGTGGCCTATTCCCGCGGCCAGGTCGTCGTCCCGCCGGTCGGCGAGCTCCTCTTTGACGACCCGCCCGGGGATGTCCATATCAAGTACGGCTACATCAAGGGCGGCGCCCTCTACGTCATCAAGATCGCCTCGGGTTTTCCCGACAACTCCAAGCGCGGCCTGCCCGGGGGCGACGGGCTCATGCTGGTCTTCGATCAGTCGACGGGCGTTCTCCGCGCCGTCCTCCTCGACGAGGGCTATCTCACCAACCTGCGCACGGCCGTGGCCGGCGCCATTGTGGCGAAATACCTCGCCCCCCGCGACGTGACCGTGGCCGGGATCGTCGGGGCGGGCATCCAGGGCCGGATGCAGCTCGAGTGGCTGCGCCGCGTGCGGCGCTTCGATGAAGCCATCGTCTGGGGGATCGACGATGGGGAGCTCGAGGCCTACCGCCGCGACATGGAAGGCCCGGGGCTCAGGATCCGCACGACCCGGCGGGCCGAGGAGGTCGCCGCGGTCTCGAACCTGATCGTCACCTGCACCCCGTCGACCAAGCCCCTGCTCAAGGCGGAATGGATCCGGCCGGGCACCCACATCACGGCCATGGGCTCGGACACGGCGACGAAACAGGAGCTCGACCCGCTCATCCTGGCCAAAGCCGACCGCGTCGTTGTCGACAGCCTGAGCCAATCGGAGCTGAGAGGCGAGGCCTTCCGGGCCGTCCAGGCCGGGGCGATCCGGCGGCAGCGGCTGGTCGAGCTCGGCCGGGTCATCGCCGAGCCCGGACTGCAACGGGCGTCCGGTTCCGAGATCACCGTGGCCGACCTGACCGGCGTCGCCGTCCAGGACATCCAGATCGCCGCCGCGGTCTGGGAGCGGGTCAGAGATATTTCCTGACGACCTCTTCCATCGCCCCCATCCGGCGTTCCATCTCGGCGACCATCTTGAACTGCGTCCGGGCCCGGTCCAGGTTGTGGCCCGGGCGGTGGATCTTGAAATAGACGTCGCCCTTGAGGTGATCGGTGAGGAAGCGGATGCCGCACTCGAAGGTCAGGAGCTTGGCCGAGAAGGGCAGGAGCTCGGCCTCGGCCGGGACCAGGAAGTCGCGGGTCGCGTCGAGATAGCCGGCGGCCAGCCGGTCGAACATCTCGAGATCGAAGCCGACCTTGGCGAGATCGCGCTCGTCCTCGGCCGCCGTCGCGGCGCCAAGCCGGACCGAATCGCCGAAATCGTAGACGACCGAGCCCGGCATGACCGTGTCCAGGTCGATGACGCAGATGCCGCGGCCGGTGCGGTCGTCGATCATGACGTTGTTGAGCTTGGTGTCGTTGTGGGTGACGCGCTCGGGGATGCGGCCCCCGGCCAGGCCGTCGACGACGACGCCTGTGTCGTTCTCGCGGGCCTTGACGAAGGCGATCTCCGGCGCGACGCCCGCGGCCCGTCCGACCGGGTCATGCTCGAGGGCGTCGAGGAAGGCGGCGTAGCGCTTGCGGGTGTGGTGGAAGTCGGGGATGGTCTCGTGGAGTCGGCCGCCGGGCAGCCGGGACAGCATCTTCTGGAAGCCGCCGAAGGCCTTGGACGCGGCATAAACGTGCCGGATGTCCTCGACCCGGTCGTAGGTCCGGGCCCCGTCGATGTAGCGGAACATCCGCCAATAGCTTCCCTCCGGCATCCGGAGGAACGTCCGGCCCTCGCGGGTCGGGACGATGGTCAGCGTCTCCCGCTCCGGATCGCCCCCGGCCGAGAGGATCTGCTCCCGGGCGAACCGGGTCACCCGCTCGATGTTCTCCATGAGCTTCTCGGGCTCCCGGAAGACGTGGTGATTGATCCTCTGGTTGACGTATTTGACCCGCTTCCCGGAGTCCTGGAACTCCGAGCAATAGGTGTCGTTGATGTGGCCCGACGGGATGGGACAGGACGAGATCCAGGTGCCGGGGCAATCGAACGCGGCGCAGATCCGATCCAATTCGGGCAAAGGCTTCTTCTCCATGGACAACCTCGGCTGAAAACTCCCGGGCCCCCCCGGGCCCCCCATTCTAGCGAAGCCGCCCGGGGCGTGTCAACGCGAGGATCGAGGCCGTCCGCCGCCGTGTCCGGGGCGGGACCCGCCGCGCCCGCCGGAGGGGCGCCGGCCCCGACCGCCCGAGCCGCGGCGCCGCTCGAGATCCTGCCCGGCCAGCCGCTCGAGGCTCATGTCCCGGACGAACATGTCGCTCGTGACCGGGAACTCGGGGATGCGCTGGCCGATGAACTTCTCGATGGCCTCGAGGTGATCGGCCGTCTTCTCGCTGGCCAAGGTGATGGCCAGCCCCGCCGCGCCGGCCCGGGCCGTCCGGCCGATGCGGTGGACGTAGTTCTCGCAATCCTGAGGGACGTCGTAGTTGACGACCATCTCGAGATCGTCGATGTGGAGGCCCCGCGAGGCGACGTCCGTGGCCACGAGGATCGGGAAGCGGCCGGCCATGAAATCCTCGATGATCCGCAGCCGCTCGCTCTGGGGCAGGTCGCCGTTGAGGAAATGGGCCTTGTGGCCGTTGGCCTGGAGCTGCTTGGCGACAAGGAAGGCCGTGTGCTTCATGTTGGTGAAGATCAGGACGTTCCGGGGGGTCCGGCGCTGGAGCAGGCCGAGGAGCAGGTTGAGCTTGATGTGGCTCCCGACCTTGTAGAGCTCCTGGGTGATCGTGTCGACGGTCATCTGCTCGGGCGTCACCTCGATGAAAGCGGCGTCGTTCAGGTAGGCCTGGGCCACCCGCTGCGAGAGCTTGTTGAGCGTGGCGCTGAAGAGCATGCTCTGCCGGCGCGTCCGCTCCGGCATCTGCTTGACGATGTCGCGCAGGTCGGGCAGGAAGCCCATGTCGAACAGGCGGTCGGCCTCGTCGATGACGAGGAAGCCGCACTCCTTGAAGTCCAGGCGCTTTTTTTCGGCCAGATCGAGGAGGCGTCCCGGCGTGCCGATGATGATGTCCGGTCCGGCCTTGATCTGAGCCAGCTGGACGGCGTAACCGACGCCGCCGTAGAAGCAGCCGATCTCGAGTCCCAGGGAGCGGTTGAGGAGCAACGCCTCGCCCTGGATCTGGACGGCCAGCTCCCGTGTCGGGACGATGATGAGGGCCTTGCGGCGGGACGACTTGGAGTGCTTGAGGAGATGGGAAAAAAGCGTGACCAGAAAGGCCGCCGTCTTGCCCGTTCCCGTCTGGGATTGGACGGCCACATCCTGGCCTTTGAGGGAGATGGCCAGGGTCCGTTCCTGGACCGGGGTCAGATCGGTGTAGCCCCTATCTGCGATGGCTTGTTCGAGTCTCGGATCGAGGCCGAGTTCCGTGAAGTGCATGTCGGTTCCTTTGTGGACCTGGTCGAGCCGCGGGGGGTTCTTCTAATAAGATAAATATCTTAGCACAAATCCGCCGGCCCCTCAACGAGGTTCCCGGGGACGAAAGGGTTGACAAGTCGGGATTCCTGCCTTATTTTCTGACTCTTCCCATGAGCGCCAAGACCATCCGCTCCCTCGTCCAGGGCTGGGAAACGGTCCGTTTCGAGCTCCTGAAGAGCCGCATCTCGGACCTCCGCCTGGCCATCGAGGGATCCCCCCTGGAGCCCTATGTGGCCCGGCTGCGCCGGGAAATGGACCGGAAGGGCCTTCGCTTCAAGCCCGAGATCTACCTCACCGACGGCTGGGGCTGTCCCGACCGGGCCCCCGTCATCGGGGCGCCGTTCTATCTCGCCGATGCGCGCCTCTCCCGACTCGAGGAGGAGCAGGCCGGCGACGTCGAGGATCCCCGCACGGTCATGATGCTCCTCCGCCATGAGGCGGGCCACGCCGTGAACTACGCCTACCGCCTCTGGCGCCGGCCGAGCTGGGGCGCGATCTTCGGCCCGTTCACCAAGCCTTACCGGGACTCTTTCCGGCCCGACCGGACCAGCCGGCACTACGTCCGCCATATCGCCGCTTATCCCTACGGGCGGACCTATGCCCAGAAGCATCCGGATGAGGATTTTGCCGAGACCTTCGCCGTTTGGCTGACCCCCCGCTCCGATTGGCGCGCGCGCTACCGGAACTGGCCGGCTCTCCGCAAGCTCCTCTACGTCGACCGGCTGATGAAGGACCTCCGCGGCGCCCTGCCGGAAAGCCGCCGCGGCCGCCGCCTCCGGCCCGTCGATCGGATGCACCTGACCCTGGCCGATCACTATGGGAAGAAGGCCGAGCGCTTCCGCCGCGATGCCCGAGGCTATGTCGACGACAGCCTCCACGACGCCTTTCCTGCGTCGCGGGGTCAGGTGCTGAGGCCCGCCGCGGCCCTCTTCAGGCGCTATCGCGACCGGCTCGTCGAGCGGGTGGTCCACTGGTCCGTGCTGACGCCGGCCGAAGCGGACGCCCTGCTGAGAAAGCTCGAGGCCCGGGCGGCCGCCCTCGGCCTCAGCTATCGCCCGGGCGCGGAAGGGGAGAGGCTGATGGACGTCGTGTCCCTCGTCATCGCCCTGGCCCTCGACTACGCCTATACCGGCCGCCTGACCGGATGAGCCCTCCGCCTAGCGTCCTCTCGGGATCCTCACGTTGGGCCCGGTGAAGATCGGCAGCTGCATATCGTAGGGCGGTCCCTCGAAGGCGGCCTTGAGAACCATCTGCAGGAGCTCCGGATAGGGGATCCCGGCGTGTTCCGCCGAACGGGCCAGTCCCATGCCGCTGTCGAGGCAGGGATTGCAGTTGACCTCGAGGATCACCGGCTCGCGGTTCTCGTCGAGCCGGATGTCGACCCGGCCGTAGCCCCAGCCCCCCACGGCCTGAAAGGCCTTGATGGCCGTTTTGTTGATGAGGGCCGTCATCTCGGCGTCCACGCGGGCCGGGCAGATGACCGTCGTTCGCTTGTATTCGACCGAGGTCTCGACCCACTTGGCCGCGTAAGACAAAATGGGCGGGATCGACCGCGGCAGCCGCGAGTAATCGACCTCGGCCAAGGGCAGCACGCGGAGGCTGCGGCCGCCGACGAGGCCGACGTTGAACTCGCGGCCGTTCAGGAAGTGCTGGACGAGGGCCGGCTGCTTGTAGGTCCGGAGGACCTCGCGGGCCCGGTCCCGAAGGGCCGTCTTGGTCTCGACAACGGAATTGCGGTCGAGGCCGATGCCGGCATGCTCCTGGGCGGCGTGGACGATGAGGGGGAACGTCCACTTGTGTTCGTCGAGGTCGCGCAGCCGCTCGATCAGAGCCGTGGACGCCGGGATGGGCAGGCCGGCCCCCCGGAGCAGGCTCAGGGCCATGTACTTGTAGCGGCTGAGACCGAGGGCTAGGGCCGGCGAGCCGGTCATGGGGTAGCCGAGCATGCGGATGAAGGCGGCCACGCGCATCTCGTAGAGCGCGCCGTGGACGACGTCGTCGTACTGGTTGAAGACGATGTCCGGCCGCAGGCGGTCGAGCCGCCGCTGCAGGATCGAGAGGTCGCCGGCGAGGGGCATGACGACGACCTCGTGCCGCATGCGGCGCAGGCCGCGGGCGATGCCGCGGACCATCTGCCTCAAGTAATGAAGACTGCCGGTATCGGCCTTCTCGTCAGGTTGAGAATCCGTGTAGGCGTTGTAGATAAGCGCGACACGGAGCTTTTTCATGCGGCGTCCCGAGTCCCTTCGCGCTCATTTTAGTTTAATGGGGAAGGCTTCCGCAAGGACAACATTGCGGCCCGGTCCGTGGCTCCCCTCACCGCGCTCATGGTAGGCCGGGATCCCGGCCGAATTGTTAAGCAGATGTCAAAATTCTGTAAAAAACCCCTCGTGATATATAATCGGGCCGGCCATGACCGCGAAGGGAATGACGCCGCGCTCCCTCGCCGGCCCGCTTCTCGGCGGGGCGGTCCTCCTCGCCGTGACCGTGTTCGGCCTGGTCAATCTGACCGGCCGGCCGGCGATCCGCGCCGAGCACCTCGCCCGGCCGATCGTCCGCGTCGACGGCTTCGAGGTCCGGGGCCCGGCCGACATCCCGGGCATCCGCTTCGCCCTCAGCCGCAAGGCCATCGGCGATCCGATCGAGATCCGTTTCGGGCCGGACGGAGGCCCTTCCTTCGTCCGCGACACCGTCGTCCCGTATTATTCCCAGCGGTCGTTCCCCTTGGCCCTGGTCCTGGTGGGACTGACGAGCCTTTTGGCCGGGTTCGTCGTGCTCCTCTTCCGGCCGCGCGACCGCCGGTCCTGGCTCTTCTATTGGCTCAGCCTGAGCTTCGGCGCCACGGTCATCATCGGCGGAGGCACGTACGGGCTCCAGGGCCGGGCGACCCATCTCCTGCCCGGCGTCCTGTTCAACATGGCCTACCCGATGACCCTGGCCCTGCTGCTGCGGTTCGCCCAGAGCTACGGCCCGGTCCGGCGCCGCATCCCGGCGGCCGTCTACTGGATCGTCCCCGTCGTTTGGGGCCTGCTCCTCACGGTCCCCTACCTCATCGCCGAGACGGCGCCGTCGCTGGCCGCCTACCGCTTCCGGGAGACGGTCAAGCATGTCTTCCGGTTCTACGTCATCATCGCCGGCCTCGCGGCCCTTTTCGAGTTCGCCCGGGCCCTCCGGAACACGGCCTCCGATGAGGACCGGGCCCAGATCAAGTGGTACCTGATCGGCCTCGCCGCCGGGCTGGGGCCGTTCCTGGCCTTCAACCAGCTGCCGCTGGTGTTCATGGACCATCCGCTCCTCGCCGAGGATTTCGCCCTTTTCTTTTTTCTGCTCGTCCCGGTCTTCATGGTCATGGCCATCCTCCAGTTCCGGCTGCTGCGGGTCAACGTCGTCTTCCATCGCGGCCTCGTCTATGCCATCCTGACGGTCTTCACGCTGGGGGCTTTTCTTCTCGCGGTCGAAACGCTGAGGCGGCTGTTCCCGCGGGCGACGGCGACCGGCGACGCCGTCATCACCGTGGCCGCGGCGGCCATCATCGCCCTGGCCCTGAGCCCGGGCCGCCGCTCGATCCAGGACGTCGTCGACCGGTTGTTCTTCCGGCAGGGCTACGATTACCGGAGGGCCGTTCAGGCCTTCAAGGCCGCGGCGCCCGCCGTCGTCCGGGAAGACGATCTCGTCGCCCTCTATGCCGGCACGTTGAAACGGGTCCTGCCCACCGAGGGACGGGGCCTTCTTTTCTGGGAGCCCGGGGCGGGCCCGGAGGCTCCGCGCCGGGTACACGGCCTGGATGCGGCGGCGGCCGCGATCGTCGAGAAGCTCCCGTTCAAAGAGGGACGGATCTGGGCCCGACCCGGCCGGGTCCGGGTCGTCGAAGGGCTCGATCTCAAAAGGGAGAATGACCTGGCCGCGGCCGGCGCTGAGGTCGTCCTGGCCCTGCCGCAGGCGGCGGGATCGCCCGAAGGCCTGCTCACTTTCGGTCCGAAGCTCTCGGGCCACCGCTGGACCCGCGAAGACCTCGACTTCCTGGAAACATTGGCCGGGGAGTTCGGGCTCGACCTGGGGCGCATCCGCATCCAGGAGGCCATGATCTACGAGCGGGCCTCGCGGGAGAAGTCGGAAGAGCTCGTGAGGATGAAGACCGAGTTCATCGCCTCTGTGGCCCATGAGCTGCGGACGCCCGTCACCTCCCTCAACGGGCTGTCCGGGCTGCTCCGCTCAGGCAAGATCGGCGATCCAGCTAAACGCGACCAGCTCTTGGCCCTGCTCGCCGGCGAGTGCGGCCGGCTGACCCGGTTCCTCGGGAACGTGCTCGACTTCGGCAAGATCGAAAACGACGCCAAGGCGTACGTCATGGCGGAGACCGACCTCGTCCCGCTCGTCCGGGAAGCCGCCGCCCTTGTCCGCGAGAGCCAGCCGGATGGGGGGGGCGGACCTGACGGCCGAGACGCCCGGCATGCCCGTCCCGGTCCGGGCCGACGCCGACGCGGTGAAGCAGGCCCTCTTGAACCTTCTCGATAACGCCTTGAAATACAGCCGGGACAGGACAACAGTGACCGTCCGCCTGACGGCCGGGGCCGAAGGGGCGGCGATCGCCGTGGCCGATCAAGGCATCGGCATCGATCCCGAGGACCGCGAGCGGATCTTCGAGGCCTTCTTCCGGTCGCGCCGGGCCGCCGAGCGGGACCCGACGGGCGTCGGCTTGGGGTTGCGGATCGTCCGTCACATCATGGACGCCCACGGCGGCCGGGTCGAGGTCGAGAGCGAACCCGGCCGCGGCAGCACCTTCACCCTCGTTTTCCCGCTGGGGGGGAGGGCGTAAGAGAGGACCGGGCCCTCGCCTGGCGGCGAAGACCCGGTCCGCCGGAATCGCTTATCTGTCCGCGAAGGCGTAGACGGTCAGGAATCCGTGCTGGCTGATCTTGGCGATCAGCTCTCCGCTGACCTTTTCGACGCTGTCGCTCGGCTGATGGTAATCGGCCGTCATGGCCGCCATGTAATAGACGTAGGGGACCTTGAACGCGGCGAACGAGGCGTGATCCGAGCCGCCGCTGCCGACGCCGAGGGCGTTGAAGCGGAAGGCCAGGTCGAGCCCGACGTACTGGTTCATTTCCCGGGCGATGTCGGCGAAGGGCGTGCCCTCGGTCAGGTTGACGCTGACGAACCAGGGGGCGCGGACCTTCTTGACGATCTCCTCGGCGCCGGGGACGTTGTAGGCCCGCATGGTCCGGGTGAGCGTCTCGGCGTCGTAGGGCCGGCTGATCATGTCGTAGTTCAGATAGCCGACGGTCTTCTCGATCGGGAACTCGGGATTGTAGGCGTAGTAGCGCGAGCCGAGAAGACCCTCCTCCTCGCCCGTCCACAGGGCGAAGACGATGGACCGCTTCGGCTTGACCGGGCTCGCGGCCATGGCCTTGGCGATGTTCAGGACGCCGACCGAACCGGAGCCGTTGTCGTCCGCGCCGTTCCAAACGTAGCCCTCCCACGCCCCGAGATGGTCGTAGTGGGCGCCGACGACGAAGTACTCGTCCTTGAGCTTGGGGTCCGAGCCTTCGATGTAGCCGATGACGTTCGTGCCCCGGACGAGGGCCGTCTTCGACGTCGTGGCGATGGTCAGCTTGGAGCCGGCGATGTCCATCGAGGCCGGCTTCATGGTCGAGTCGATCTTCTTCTTGAGATCGTCGATCGTCTGGCCCGTCCCGGCCAGGAGGAAGTTGGCCATCTCGCGGGTGATCGTCGTGGCCGCGGGGCCGCGTCCGCCCATCTCGCCGCCGCCGACGCCGGCCAGAGCCAGCCGGTAGCGCGGCTTGTTGGTGATGGGCCGGTCGTCGCTCGGCTTGCGGACGATCGACAGCGCGTTGAAGATGTCGCTGTCCTTGCCGGCGCTCGCCACCTGGATGATGGCCGCCGGGCCGAGCTTGTTGATGGCGGCGAGCTTGTTGAAGCGCTCGGGGCCGCCGCGCATCATCATGGCCATGTCGCCGCCCTGGGGCACGGCCGGGAAGTACTTGTCCTTGAGCTCTTTCTTGGCCTGGAACGGGGACAGGGGATTGTCCCGGCCGGGCGCGTCGGTGAGGACGAGGACGATCTTGCCCTTGAGGTTGAGGCCCTTGAGCTCGTCGAAGCCGACCGACGGCTCGGTGATGCCGTAGCCGACGAAGACGACGGGCGCGCTGACGGTGCCTTCGGCCCCGCCGCCCATGCCGCCGAAACCGCCGCCGAAATCAAGCCCGCCCTGGAAGGTGCGGGTCATGACGGCCCCGGCCTTGTTCGTCTCGATGGTGATCGCCGTCTGGGAGTCCGTGGTCTCCTTCATGGCGAAGTCCTGGAAATAGGTCCGTTCGCGCGGCGCTTGGGGCCCCTGGCCCCGTCCGCCGCCCATGCGGAAGCCCATCTGCATCATGGGCATGTCGCCGGCGGGCTTGATGCCCCACATCTTGAGGAGGGACGCGGCGTATTCGGCGGCCAGGGTATAGCCCCGGGTCGCGGTCTCGCGTCCTTCGAGGAGGTCGGACGAGATATAGGTCAGCATCGCCAGGGTATCCTGGGCGGTGATGGCCTCCAGGCCGGCCTTGAACTTGTCCGGCGCGGGCTGGGGCTTGTCGACCAGGCTCAGCGCCTTCTGCACGTCCTCGAGCTTCATCTGCTGCTGCGGGGGAGGCCCCTGGGCCTGCAGCGCAGCGAGGGAAACGAAGACGAGGACGACCGCAAAGATCTGCTTCTTCATGAATACCTCCACCTAGAATTCACGGCCATGCGTTTAGACGCCGGAAAGCCAAGATTCTTCCATCATGGAAGGGACCAGGTTCGCGCAACGCCGCTCAGAGGGGACCTGGTTTACGCAAGGGCCGGTTGTCCCCAGGAGCCGTTGCGTAAACCTGGTCCCTTCCGGAATTCCCGTCCCAGGCGGCGTTGCGCAAACCAGGTCCCCCCAGGGGATGGACTCCGGAGGGGCGTTTCGGCTAAGATGGGTCTGTCTGAGATCCCCCGGGAGGTCCCCCCGCATGAACATGACCATGAAAAGCTCGCTGCTCCTCGTCCTCGGCCTCGCCGTCATCGGCCTGGCCGCCGGCTGCAAGAAGAAGGAACCCGCGCCCCAGGCCGCCGCCCCGGCCGCCCCGCCCGAGTTCCAGTGGAAGATCGACCAGTTCGCCGATCTCCAGATCCTGCGCTACCAGGTGCCGGGCTTCGAGGCCCTGGCGCCCGCCCAAAAGGAGCTGATCTATTATCTCAGCGAGGCCGCGCTCTGCGGCCGGGACATCTTCTTCGACGAGAACTACAAGAACAACCTCAAGATCCGCCACACCCTCGACGCCGTCGTCGGCGGCTATAAAGGCGACCGGAACGACCCCCGCTGGGGCGAGTTCATGACCTACGTCAAGCGGGTCTGGTTCTCGAGCGGCATCCACCATCACTATTCGAACGACAAGATCATGCCCGGCTTCGACGCCGCTTACTTCGCCGCCCTGGTCAAGGGGAGCGAAGGCGCCGCCTTCCCGCTCGCCGCCGGCCAGTCGGTCGACGATCTCATCGCCGTCCTGACGCCCGTCCTCTTCGACCCGGCCGTCGCGCCGAAAAAGCTGTCCCAGGACGCGTCCCGGGACCTGGTCACGAGCTCGGCCGTCAACTTCTACGAGGGCGTCACCCAGGCCGAGGTCGAGGCCTTCTACGCGAAGCTCGCCGACGAGAAGGACCCGACGCCGCCCTCCTATGGCCTGAACTCCCGCCTCATCAAGAAGGACGGCAAGATCGTGGAGGAGGTCGCCAAGATCGACGGCCTCTACGGCCCGGCCATCGCCAAGATCGTCGGCTGGCTCGAGAAGGCCGCCGCCGTCGCCGAGAACGACACGCAGAAGCAGGTCATCGAAGCCCTCATCGCCTACTACAAGTCCGGGGACCTGAAGCAGTTCGACGCCTACAACGTCCTCTGGGTCCGCGACCTGGCGTCGCTCGTCGATTTCGTCAACGGCTTCATCGAGGTCTACGACGATCCGCTCGGCCGCAAGGCCAGCTGGGAGGCGCTCGTCAACTTCAAGGACCTGGCCGCCACCAAGCGGGCCGACACCATCTCAGCCAATGCCCAGTGGTTCGAGGACCACTCGCCGGTCGACGCGAAATACAAGAAGAAAGAGGTCAAGGGCGTCTCGGCCAAGGTCATCACTGCGGCGATGCTCGGCGGCGCCTGCTACCCCTCGACGCCGATCGGCATCAACCTGCCCAACGCTAACTGGATCCGGCGGAACCACGGCTCGAAGTCCGTGACCATCGAGAACATCACCTACGCTTACGACCAATCCTCGCTCAAGTCGCCGTTCGGGCCGGAGTTCACCTATTCCCCCGAGCTCCTCGAGCGGGCCCGGACCTACGGCGCCCTCGCCGGCAACATCCACACCGACCTCCACGAGGTCCTGGGCCACGGGTCCGGCCAGCTCATGCCCGGCGTGACCTCGGAGTCCCTCAAGAACTACCACTCGACGGTCGAGGAGACGCGGGCCGACCTGTTCGGCCTGTATTACATCATGGACGACAAGATGGTCGAGCTCGGGCTCCTGCCGAGCGCCGACGCGGCCAAGGCCGAATACGACCTCCAGATCCGCAACGGGCTCATGACCCAGCTCGTCCGCATCCAGCCCGGCAAGAATGTCGAAGAGTCCCACATGCGGGCCCGGGCCCTGGCGTCCCAATGGGTCTATGAGAAAGGAAAGCCGGAGAACGTCATCGAGCGCGTCAGCAAGGACGGCAAGACCTATTTCGTGATCAACGATTACGGGAAGCTGCGGACGCTCTACGGCCGGCTCCTGGCCGAGGTCCAGCGGATCACGAGCGAGGGCGACTACGCCGCGGCCCAGCGGCTGGTCGAGGACTACGCCGTCAAGGTCGATCCGGCGCTCCACCAGGAAGTCCTCGAGCGCTATGCCAAGCTGCATCTCGCGCCCTACAGCGGCTTCGTCAACCCGGTTTACACGCCGGTCGTCAAGAACGGCAAGATCGTCGACGTCAAGATCGCGATCGACGAGGGCTACGTCGAGCAGATGCTGCGGTACGGCCGGGACTATTCGTTCCTGCCGGTCCGTTAGAGGTTGCGCGCGACAAAGGAGGGGACCATGGCCGAAGAGGAGATCGGGCACATCACCCATTACTTCCCCAAGATCAACGTCGCCGTGATCGAGGTCACGGCCGGTTCGATCAAGGTGGGGGAGACCATCCGGATCAAGGGGCACACGAGCGACTTCACCCAGGCGGTGGATTCGCTCCAGCAGGAGCACCTGCAGGTCCCCGAGGTCGGGAAGGGCGGCTCCGCCGGCCTCAAGGTCAAGGAGCACGTCCGGGAAGGGGACAAGGTCTTCCGGGTCACGCCCTGACGCCAGGCCCCCGCCCCGGACCGTCAGGCCGCCGCCGGCCCGAAGGCGGCCTGCTTTTCGACGCCCGCTTTGCGCCGCCGGGCCGAGATCGAGGTTCTTTTGGCTGATCTCACATTGACCGAATACGGCTGGAACGAGGCCTTGGAGGCGGAGTTCGCGCCCCATGCGGCGCTCGGCCTGCGGCCGGCCCGGGTCGTCAAGCAGCTCCGCGACCGTTCGACCCTGTTCGACGGCGAAGGCGAGCGTCCCGCCGAGGTTTCGGGCCGGTTCCGCCACGACGCCCGCGGGCCGGCCGATTATCCCGCCGTCGGGGACTGGGTGGCCATGCGGACCGTCGCCGGAGGCCCGGCCGTGATCGAAGCGGTCCTGCCGCGCCGGAGCGCCTTCACCCGGAAGGCGGCGGGCGAGGCCGTCGAGGCCCAGGTCGTCGCCGCCAATATCGAGACCGTGTTCCTCGTGAGCGGGCTCGACGGCGATTTCAACCTGCGCCGGATCGAGCGTTATGTCACGACGGCGTGGTCGAGCGGGGCCGAGCCGGTCATCGTCCTGAACAAGGCCGACCTGAGCGCCGATCTCGAGGAGGCGGTCCACGCCGCCGAGGCGGTCGCGCCCGGGGTCCCGATCCTCACGGCGGCGGCCCGCGGCGCGCAAGGGCTTGAGGCTCTCGCGCCCTACCTCCGTCCCGGAAAGACGGTGGCCCTCCTCGGCTCCTCGGGGGTCGGCAAGTCGACGATCATCAACCGCCTGCTCGGCGAGGACCGGTTCCGGACCGGCGACGTGAGCGACGCCGCGGCCGGACGCGGCCGGCATACGACGAGCGTGCGCGAGCTCGTCCGCTTGCCCGGGGGAGCTCTCCTGATCGACACGCCGGGCCTGCGCGAGCTCGGCCTCTGGGCCGACGACGAGGGCCTCGACCGGACCTTCGACGAGATCGACCGCCTCGCCGCCCGCTGCCGGTTCCCCGATTGCCGCCATGACGCCGAGCCGGGATGCGCCGTGCGGGAGGCCGTCGAGGCCGGGTTCATCGCCCCCGAGCGCTGGGAGAGCTACCGGAAGCTCCGGCGCGAGCTCCGCGCCCTCGAGCTCCGCAAGGACGAGAAGAGCCGCCGCCAGCACGAAAAGGCGGCCGGCCGCGATTTCGCCGCCCGCCTCAAGGAAGTCAAAAAGAACAAGCCGCGCTACCGCTGAGCCTCGGCGTTCGGCCGGCACCCAGCGGGCGACACGTAACGTGCTTGCGGACAGGTACTCTTTGTCTGTATCCCCTCTTTCTTTTTGGGCCCCGCGGGGATGATCGGGCCATGAGCACCTCAGAATTGACGCTCCCGCCTCGATGCGGCTATGATGCGGCCGTTCGCCCTTAAGACAGATCCGAGGAGGATCCTCATGATGAGCCGACTGCTGTCGCGCCGTCTTCTCATGATCATGGCGCTCTTGGGCTCCGCCGCCGCGCTGGTCACCGCCGGAGGATTGAACAAGACTGAACCCGGCGGCGCGGCGCCGGCCCTGGAGCTTGCCGGGTCCGCCAAAGAGCTGGCGCTGACCAAGGGCCTGGCCGTCGGGCTCATCGGCTCGTACGGGCGCGCGGCGCTCCCGACGGATCTTCTGGCCTGGCAGCTGGCCCAGGGGACGATGGCCGAGCCGAGGGTCGGCACAGTCATCGGCAAGAACGCCAAGGGCGACGATCTGGCCTGGGCGGCGGTCGAGGCGAA
>Ga0172365_10001518_pt1 | contig 16827 bp, 14 predicted proteins | sample LakKivSesite48cm_FD_114535 | JGI IMG/M metagenome (GOLD analysis project Ga0172365, IMG submission 114535) | Sediment microbial communities from Lake Kivu, Rwanda - Sediment site 48cm | ecosystem: Environmental > Aquatic > Freshwater > Lake > Sediment | place: Rwanda: Western Province, Lake... | reverse complement strand
GCCGTTGTATTTGAAGCCGTCGCGCACTTCCGGCTGTTTCCCCTCGACGAACTCGATGCCTTTGATCAGCTCCTCTGCGAGTAGTGAGGCTAAACCTGCATGAACCGCGTCTTCCAGGCTCGGCACATGGGGCTCTGGTTCGATGCTGCGCAGCAGGCTCCTGGCATAATCCAGCGTTTTACTCATATCGCCGAGCTTATCTATCTTATGGCCGGTGAAAGCATAGATCACAGGGAGGTGGTAGGTTGTCCCGGCGCCGTCGCGGTCGTAAAATTTCACATCCGCATCCTCGCCGTGTTCCGCCAGGGCGCTTTTCAGCATCGTGTTGGCTTTATTTACGGTCTTGCGCGCGCCGTTTATAGCCAGCCTGGCTACAAGCTGAGACATCACTCCTCCTGCGAATCATAGGGGTTGGTATAGTTTAACATCTGCATCAGGGGTGGGGCAACCGTGGCTCTGTGGGGGCGAATCGATTTAATCGGCCGATGTTCAGCTTTTCCAGCGTTCGATGATGTGCTGGCAGCGGTAGCACTTGCCGTTGTGTGTACTAAAGATGCCGCCGCACTCGGGGCATTTGTATTTCTCGGCCTGCCAGCGCAGGAACTCATCCATGCCATTGTCCCTGATGAACTCCAGGTTCTCGATCATGCTCATGTGATATTTGGTGCGATAGCGCTTGTCCAGATGTTTCAGTCGAGTACAATGTTTTTCGCACTCGAAGCAGAACTTCGATTTGCTCTTATCTATCGTCTCACAGTTTTTAATGCTGCATCGAAGGCAGGAAGGCATCTTTTGTGCATCGTCTCCGCGGCAGCCTGGGCATCTATTTTTGTCTCTCAGATAAGCCATGCAAACTCCGCAGTTCATTCCGCAAGGTGCGATCAGTTGTGCTCTGAGTTTTCGATTCATAATCCTTCTCGTAGAGTGATGTCGAGAATATGATAACCGATTTGTTAGTACTTGACTAATACTCATATCAGCGAATAATCTATAAACAGTGGACATAAGATTTTCGGAGGTGTGACATGCCGGTAGTTGCAGCGATAGTAATATGCAAGAAGTGTGGATACGAGATCCGGTCCGACTGGAAATTCTGCCCCATGTGCGGCGACAAGATCGTATGTACCAACAAGTATGGCATGATGGGCAAGGGTGCCAAGAAACCAGCAAAGAAACCTGTGAAGAAAGCTGCGAAGAAATAGACTCTCGATCGCTTTGAACGCTCGACAAGAAATATTCTTAGGAGGCTGAAGATGGGCTTGAAACATGTCGGCGGCAAGAATGTAGGTCATGTGGTCATATATGCTCTGAGCACCTGCCCGTGGTGCAGGAAGACCAAGAAACTCCTGGATGACCTCGGCGTGGAATACTATTTTGAAGACGTTGATCTCCTGCAGGAGGCTGAAAAGAATCAGACGATGGAGACGGTGAAGAAGTGGAATCCCGCCTGCTCCTTTCCGACCATGGTGGTAAATGACAGTAAATGTATCGTCGGCTTTAAAGAGGATGAAATCAGGAAAGAATTGAAGTTATGAGTAATCAGCCGTCCATAAACTCAGGCGAGGTAAATCGGTTTTACGAGAAGCTGAAGCGGGAAGCTGAGGCTGGGGGGTACCACCTGAACCCCGACGCTGAGTTCTCCAAGGAGCTCGCGAAAGGCCTGCTCACGAATGAGAGAAGGTACGGGTATCAGTCCTGCCCGTGCCGGTTGTCCTCCGGTGAAAAGCGGGAGGATATGGATATCATCTGTCCCTGCGATTACCGCGATGCCGATGTGAGCGAGTACGATTCATGCTACTGCGGCCTGTACGTCTCGGAGGAGGTAGTGAAAGGACGCAGGAAAGCGGGGGCCATACCGGAGCGGCGGCTGCCCGTTGAGAAAAGGAAACGTAGGAAGGCCAAAGCGGCGAAAGGCGGTATCTCATCGCTCTCTCACCCGGTGTGGAGGTGCTCGGTCTGCGGATATCTGTGCGCCAGGGAATCGCCACCCGATGTTTGCCCGATATGCAAGGCTAAAAAGGAACGATTCGAGCGGTTTATTTAAAGATTCGCATCATAAGTTTAACGAAAGGGCCTCTAATTTACATAACAGAGGCTCTGGTTATTTGTGATGGAGGTGGGGGAGATTCGAACACCTCGTCGCTTAGCTATGTATATCTAGGTCTTCTTGAATCTCATAGTAATCGCCTCAGGCTGGCAGACGATGGCACATAGGCCGCAGCCATAGCACTTACTCTCATCGATTCTAGCCTTGAGCTTCTTCGATGGTGTGGTCTGCTCCATTTCGATGGCCTTGAAGAAGCACCTGTCGACACAGTCCTGACAACCGTTACAGAGGTCTTTAGTAACTACAGCGCGAAAGCGGCTCTTCTGCAATATTTGCTCTATGTTGCCAACCTCCATGCCAATGCCGAAGATGTCACAGCATTCCCTACAACAGCTGCATATCGCGGTCAGCTTCTCCGGCGCTTTGGAGGCCCAGGTATGAACCAGACCTGCTTCCTCCGCCTCGCCAGCGATGGCGATGGCCTCATCCGCAGAGATAGGGCGGCCGGCGCCCCTGTCTATAGCATATTGCGCCCCGCGGTTGAAATGAAGGCAAACGTTGAGTGGCAGATCGCACCTCCTGATCGACCTGCGGCAGGGGCAGGGAACCACAGAGATTGGATTTGATCTCCTTATTAACTCCTTGATATCCTCATCGGGCAGAAGTTCGCTGCGGTCCGGGCTCTGTTCCATGGCCTTCCATGCCGGAATAACCTTGAGCACCTGCACATACGAATCTCCGAGCCCGCCAGCCATCGTCTGCATCCATTCGGCATCACGGAAATCCCGCCACAGGTCGAGAAGCTCGGCATCGACCCATTTCCCCGCGCTGGAGAGGTTGGCATCGTGGAGCTGGGTCATGTCGTGAGCGAAGCAGAATAATCCCTTACTGGTGCGGATTACCAGGCCGCGCTCCATGAACTCCTGCAGTTTGCGCCGTGCCTCCTTTTCGTCCATCCCCGCTTTCTGCGCCAGCTCCAAGGGCAGCGCCGGCAGCATGAGCAGCAGCTTTGCCTCCTCGAGGGTTACCAGCTTCTGCAGTAATCGGCGAAAACGCTCCGACTGGGGGTATTTCAGCCTCGTATTCAGTTCAGTGTAGACATCGTTTGTTGTCACATCGTCTCCTTCAGGTCTATCGCTTGCCCTCCGCATTTGTAGGATTGGGATTCGTATTCCACATCCGCCATTATTCTAACATTTATCTCCCTGTTCACCTCTGCAATATATAACTTCCTCGGCATGGCCTATGCATGGATCATCCTTCCGCGGAAGGATGATGCCGCTAATGTTAAACCGACACCCCCATTAACCCTGTGCTAACATAGCGACTGTTCTGTTCTGGCGATTATAGTGTCCTGTGTTTCTCGAGCCAGGTCTATCCAGAATGCGCTATAGCCGGCAACTCTTATCTGAAGATTGGTATATTTATCTGGGTGTTCCTGGGCATCCCGCAGAGTCCCGCTATCCACCACGTTGAACTGGATGTGGGGTATGGCCCCTTTCTCATACCATTCTCTGAGGTATTGGGCGAACAACTTCTTGTTCTCCCCCTCTAGGAATTGTGGCATGAACCTCTGGTTCAGGAGCTGGGTATGCATGAAAGGTATCTTGCCAACTGAGTTGAGCACCGCCGTGGGACCGTTCCTATCCGTCCCGATCATAGGTGACAGTGTACCATCAGCCAATGGTGTACTCCCCAGTCTACCATCAGGAGAGGGACCGCAACCAAGGCCTATCGATTGGAACCCGGCTGCCATGCTCCCATCGAGCGTGATAGGCGAACCCCAGGCATCCTTAACCTGACTGAACGTGTCATACGTCCTTGTCAAAACCTTCACTGCCCACGCATCGGCATAATCGTCGTCGTTGCCATACTTGGGGGCATTCAGGAAGGCTTGGCGCATCTCCTCGCATCCCTCCCAGTTTGCCTTCAGCGCTTTGAGCAACTCATTCATGGTGTACTTCTTGTCATCGAAGACCAGCTTCTGAATGGCTGCCAGGGAATTCGCTACGTTGATCCCACCGAAATGGATCGTGATGGGCCAAGTGTCGTGCTCCTTGTTAAGTCGTGTCAGGTCGACGCCTCTCTCTAGCGCCTCCTCCAAGAGGAACGAGTTGCATGGATCAGGGTTGTAGTCCATGATGACTTGCTGAGCCAGGTTCCAGGAGTGTACTCCTATCTTCAAATTGAACAATAGCCGCTCACAGTATGCATCGAGAATCTCATCGGCGGATCGCATCTGTTTCGGATCCTTGAGTGCAGGCCTTCCCGGTATGTCGGGACATTGAACAGACCTAGGATCTCCTCCAGCAGCTTGGTGGCGTAAAGGCCCCCGACCGTACCATTACCCGTTGCACCGACGGTCCTGCCGGGGATGTTGTTGGCCATACAGCATGCCGCCTGCGCCCGCTTAGCATCCTCCAGAGACCAGCCTCTCGAGAGGGCCCATTTCTCCAGCAGGTCCTCGTTGTGCCAGGATGCGTGTCCCATACCCATCCGGTTCAGGTCGATGGCTCTTTCCACCACCTCGGGCGAGATGTTGCGGTGGTAACGCACGGTAGGGGCCGGTTGGCAGATGTGCAGGTTCGCCATCGCTTCCATGATAACGCAGCTCAAGTCGTTGGATAGGTCCGTGCCGTATCCGTCGGATCCGCAGATATCGAACGTATAGCCAATATCGAAGCCGGAGGTTGCACTGAAGACCACAGGCCACTCCGGGGGAGAGCCCACATCCTGAATCTTAAGGAACAGGCATTCTACCAATTCCCGTGCCTTATCCCTGGTGATCCGGCCCGCTTCCATATCGGCTTTGTAGTAGTGCCACCAAATCTGGTCGAGCCGGGCGCCGCTTCCATTTCCACAATGCGCGAAGAAATGCGCCGTGACTTCGACCATCCAATAGAACTGGAGGCACTCATAGAAGGTTCGCGGCGGATTTGCCGGAACCCAGTCTAGGATTTCGGCTAGCTCCTCCATCTCCATCTTTCGGATCTTGTCTTTCTCTGCCCTGGCCTGCCGTCTGGCCAGTTCCGCGTTTCTCTGGGCGTAGCGGATTATAGCTCTTCCGCAGATAGCCATAGCTTCCCAGGTATGCTTCTTTGCCATATACTCCCCAGGATTCATCTCTCCGATGCTGTATTTCAGATCCTTCAGCTTGGCCTCGATCTTGTCAATCCTCGCCTGCAGCCCTTCCTTAAAGAGAGGTACATAGTCGTACGCGGGTGGGGTGCGGCTCTCTTCATAGCTCCGGACGCCGATGCTCCAGACCATCGGATCCGCGATCAGGGGGTGTATGTAATCGGGCATGGCGTCCCACACCCGATCCCCAACGCTCTTACCCTTCCAGTACTCACAGATATCTTCGATGATCTCCTTTCTCTCCTCTTCGCTGACCATTTCAGAAAAACCGCCGGTAGTCACCCCATCCGGCATCCACCATGCGCTGGTCTCAGGATACCATCGAATCTCGTTCGGCGCCCCGTTTGCATCACCCACGATGAGCTCTTCGGGCTTGATGAATATGGGCATCTCATCACAGAGCTTCTCCACCATCTTCGCCTTGCGGAGGACCCATGGCCGTCCCTCTGTCTCCCTGTAGGCCTGGGTCACCAGCCTCGCCCGGTCAAGGTCGATTTTGATTTTCTGCCCCTTGCGGAAGGTGCACTTACCTATCCCGGCAGCCAGGTTTACCCATTCCTTGGTTGTCGTCGATTTCCAATACAAGGCGTCCCTCAGCTTGCCAACGCGGGGCGTAGAACCATAACCCCACTCATGGGGCACACTCTTGGTAACAATGTCCTCAAAAGAAATGCTGCCCGGTTTCGGTATCTCTGTTGTTGCCTTTAGTTTCTGTGTCATTGCCCCATGCCTCCTCCCCCTTCTTTGGATAAAACAGTATACACCCATTTGAACCATTCCAACAACGTTGGAACCTAGCCAGCCAAGCTTGTATGCTCAGGATGCACTACTGACAAAGGGATTGCTCCGTCCTCGCGATGATGCTATCCTGGGTCCACTTGGGTAGGTCGACAAAGAAGGCGCTGTAGCCCGCGACTCTGATGATGAGGTCGGAATGTTCCTCCGGCTTCGCCTGTGCCTTCCGAAGCTCTTCGCTGCTGACTACGTTGAACTGGATGTGCGGGCACGTTCCCTTAGCGTGCCATACCTTGAGATAATCGGCAAAGAGTTTCTTATTCTCTCCTTCCAAGAAGTTGCGCATGAAGCGCTGGTTAAATAGCTCCGAGTGCATGAAGGGCACCTTGCCTACCGAGTTCAACACGGCGGTCGGGCCCTCGGTATCGGTTCCCGCCATCGGCGAACGAGAGCCATCGGCCAACGAGGCGCATGCCAGTCTCCCGTCCGGGCTGGCTGGGGCCACCAGACCCATCATTGTGTGACCTGCGGCAGTGCTGCCGTCCATCGTGAATGAACAGCCCCAGGCGTCCTTGAACTTGCTGACAGTCTCCCACAGACCGACAAGGAATCGCCTCGCCCAGCCATCGGCGTAGTCGTCATCATTGCCGTACTTGGGTGAATTGAGGAAATCCTGCCGCATTACCTCATATCCGGACCAGTTGGCATCCAGCGCCTGCAGCAGCTCCTCCATTGTGTATCTCTTCTGGTCGAACACAAGGTACTGAATCGCGGCAAGCGAGTTCGCTACGTTAATCCCACCGAAAGGCGTGACCTCAGGCCAAGTGTCGTGCTCCTTGTGAAATTGTACTACATCGATTCCTCGCTCGAGCGTCTCATCCAGCAGCAGAGAGTAGCATGGGTCGGGCTTACGCTCCACTAGCACCTGCTGAGCGATATTCCACGAAACCGTGAATATCCTTATATAATACTTCAAACGCTCGAAGTAGGCCGCCATGATTTCGCCCGCCGACCGCATCTCCGTCGCCTTCTTGCCGGCAGGCAAGACCACGCTGCCGCAGCGCGCCTCCCGATTATTGAAGTGCAGGACCTGGTCGAGGACCGCGGGGCAGTTCATCTCCAGGCCAGGCGCCAGGCCGGAAGCCAGCGTGCCCGTGCCTTTAACACTGTAGGATGCGCAGGCGATCGGCATGGCCTGCTTGGCGTCCTCAACGCTATATCCTCTCGAAATTGCCCACCTCATCAGCAGGTCCATGTTGAAGTAAGAGGGGTGTCCCAGGCCTGTTCGCCCGAGATCAATCGCCGCCGAGATGAACTCCGGCGAAATCCCGGCGTGATACAGGACTGCCACCGGTGGCTGGGCCAGGTGCAGATTACCGAGTGCCTCCATCACAATGAAGCTGAGTTCGTTGGTGGCGTCCTCGCCATCGCTGGTCATTCCGCAGATGTTGGCAGTATACATGGTGCCGGTACCGGCTACGCCGGCGAACTTTGCCGGCCACTCGAGCGGCGCGCCAATCTCCTGGATCTTCAAGAAGAGGCACTCAACGAGCTCGATTGCATCCTCCCGCGTTATCCGCCCGGCCTCGATGTCCGCCCGGTAATACGGCCACCAGACCTGATCGAACCTAACACCGCATCCGTATCCCCAGTGAGCGAAGTAGTGAGCTACGACCTCAACGGTCCAGTAAAACTGCAGGCACTCGTGGAACGTTCTGGGTGGATGGGCGGGGACGTGCTCAAGGATATCCGCCATCTCCTCGAGTTCCCGTCTTCGCTTTTCGTCGCGCTCTTGCGCTGCCTGCTGCCGAGCTGTCTCGGACAGCCTCTGGCCGTAGCGAATGATCGCCTTGCCGCAGCGCACCATCGCCTGCCATTCGTAGCGTTTCGCCAGGTATTCAGCCGGGTCCAACTCCTCGACCCTGGCATCCAGCTCTGCGAGTTTAGCCTCAGCATTCGCTATCCTAGCAGCCAGTCCCTCGCGGAATAGAACCTCAAAGTCCCAAGACGGGATTATGAGCCCCTGCTCCCATACATTTAATATAACAGCCCCATAAGTTGTAATTGTGGGAGCCATCTCCTCCGGCAGCGAGGACTTGATTAGCGCCGCTATGCTCCTCTGCCTCCAGAAGGGACAGATCTCATCGAGGATCTGCCGCCTCTCCTCATCGGTAACAATCTGAGAGAAGCCTCCCGAGGTGACCGCCTCGGGCATCCAGTCGACATTCGTCTCCGGGTACCATCTAATCTTGTTGGCTTCACCGTTGGGGTCGCCAATTATCAGCTCCCCGTCCTTGATGAAGACGGGCATCTCCTCGCACAACCTCTCCACCATGCGGGCATGCTGCAGCGGCGCCGGCTGGCCATCGGTTTCCCGAAAGGCCGCGGTGACGATCCGCGCCCTGTCCATATCCATCCTGATTCCCTTACGGAACCCGGTCCTCCCGAGCCCCTCCGCCGGCTTCACCAGTATGCTCTCGGTAACCGCCCCCTTCCAGTACAACGCGTTCCTCAGCTTATTGGTCCGCAGAGTGGAGCCATAACCCCACTCGAAAGGTACGCGCTTCTTGCATCGCTCTTCAAACTCTTCCATCTTTTGCTTCAGACTTTCAGTCATTATGACCATTGGCCTTCACCTCCTTAGGCGATTGAAGGTACCGCCTGTTATCCCATCACCTCTTTTTTCTAAAGCCGTATTGCTAGAGTTATGGCCCTATGCTTAATGCGTCTGGTAGTATCTCAGTACGATGGGCGCGACCTTGGCTGCCGAGTCAACAGCCTGATGTGTACCCATACACTCGCCGCCGGCATCGACGCCGACATAGAACAGTCCCTGGATTGGCGCTACTGGCGATGGCTTGTTCTTGCCGCACTGACCAACTATCTGGGCCAGCCCGATGCACTCGCCGCCGGCGCCGGGGACGGCGCTGTCGCGGGTGACGCGGCTGACATCGGCGGTGGTATAGTCCTCGCGCCTGATCAGGTGTTTTTTGAATCCAGGGCGAAACTCCTCGATTTTCTTATCTAGTGCATCCAGCCACGCCTTCTGGTTCTTCATCTTGGGATCGGCCTCACACAAGGTGGCCGTCAGCACAACCTGCTTTCCTTGCGGGGCCAAGGAGGGATCGAAGCCCTGCGGGTTGAAGATGAGGATGAGCATATCATCGGGCATCTCACCCGATTTCACCTTCATATAGCGCTCCATGTTCCACCAGCACTTGTCATCGTAGATAACGTAGGCGCAGTCTTCGAATACTATTTTGTCCAGGAAGTAGCGGCTGCCCATGAGCCCCAACGACGGCACCAGGCTCCTGATGCGGCTGGCATAGCCTTTATCGAAATGCTCCTCTCCGACCAGCTTGAGCACGGTTGGCTGTATACCGGCGTTGCTCACTACTATTGGTGCATAGAAGGTTCCTTTATCGGTATTAACTCCTTTAACCTGTCCATCCTCAATAAGGATTTTCTTAACACGTGTCTCTAGCTTGACCTCGCCGCCGTGCTTTTGTACTGCTCCGGCGAATGCCTCGCTGAGTTTGGCGTATCCGCCCATGAAATAAGCCGAGCCGAGGCCGGTGGTGTACTGGCGCAGCGTCTTTATCATCTCGGAGGCGCAGCATAAATCGACTGGTGTTAGGAATCCAATGTTGCAGAACAACGCCAGGTAACTGTAAGCACCCTTGGGTATGTTGTATGGAGTGATGAAATCATGGAAAGTGACATCATCAAGCCTATCGAGCTGCTCCGGCGTCATGGAGGCCATATCCTCGAAGAGCTTGTTGACCCTAGCCAACCCCTCGGGGTCTTTCATCAACATCTCAGGGATTTGTACAGGGGGAACAAGGACGTAGCCTATATATTTATCCGATCCTTGGGGCTTGTAGAGAAATCCCCCGTCTTTAAGAGTGCCTTTGCCGGACATTATATTTGCGAGGCTGCCTGTTGTAGGGAAGACATCTGACATGGGCGCCTCGGCTCCGACCTCTTTCAACACCTTTTCGAACTGGGAGTTGAACTTTGGCAGCCCCATCACCGGCCAGAGCTCGTAGGTGAAACAGTCCTTGTGCATGTTAAGCGCTTTGCCGCCCACGCGGTCGTTCTTTTCGAGCAGCAGTGTCTTCATTCCCCACTTCTGCAGCAGAGCAGCGCATGCGCTGCCACCCGGGCCAGCGCCTACTACAATTACGTCGTATTTTAGATCTGCCATAACAAACCTCCCTGCCGCTTTACTAGGCTGGTATCCTTCCCTGGCGAGGCACCGCCGATATTTTACCTCTCTCTGGTATGTACCACGGCGATGGGTACCACCAGTCGCCCGGCTCGGCGATGCCGTCCTCGATTAGGATGTGCATCAGGTTGTACGGAATAGCCATCAGGCACAGGCCTCCGGGGTGGCCGGAGGTCTGATGACAGAGGTACAGCCTATCGATAGGGGTGCGGTACCTGGCCATGCCTGAACCGGAAATGGGGCTGTTGGTCCATAGCTCGTCCTCACAATGGCGGCGGCCACACCAGGTGCCGCCGATGAGTCCGCTGTTGCGTAACTCCATTTCAAGCGGGGTTGACGCCCAGTGGAAGACAACATTGTCATCATCTAGGCCCTCCAGCGCCAGGCTATAAGCCTGGCGCACATAGGTGTTTAACTTATCCTTGAATTTATCTAAGGCCTCCGGTCCTTCCACGTGATATTGCGGTGGTGTGAAACCTTGCATGAAGTTTGAGGATATATATCCCGCCTGGTGGTGGTGCTGGCAGTTACTGGGGTCGAAGGCCTGAGAAGGGCAGAGGAGCCACATCAACTTTTCAGGTGGTAAAGTGGGATTGCCTTTGTAACCATCCACATCCGTCACATTCTCGAAGTAGAGGTCCCGTGTGTCGGATGGGTAAACGGTGCCGAATGGAATCTTATTTGGCCCCATACCTACTGCATCCAAGGCCTTAAATTTGGCACGCCAACTAAGAGGCTTGCGGGTGACGATGGTGGAAGTGTAGAGGCTGCCTCCCTTGATGTTGATATCGTCTATCTTCTGTAAGAAGCCTCTATCCAAATGCTGCGGCCCGATGAGCTTCTGAAATGTCTGCTTGATGTCTGTTGCCGAGATCACAGCCTTGTCCGCCCATATCGTTTTCTCCGCCACTGTAGCGGTGTCCCTCAGGCGCACGCCCACCGCCCGCCCGTTGCTGACGATGATTTCATCCACCGGGCAGCAGGTGCGGATCACCGCGCCGTGACTGATGGCACAGCGCAAGATGGAATGGAAGTAGCCATGGAGGCCTCCGCGTGGATGGCTCAGATGACCGGGCATCAGGAGAAGCACAACAGCGAGGAAAGCTGGGACGGCCACCCCCTCCCAGTGGCCGGCGGCCCCCGATCCCCAGGCGGCGAATGCCAGCATCGTCTTGAGGGACTCGGTCTCCATATGCTGGTCCATGAACTCGAACATGGTTATGTCTCGCAGCTCCGGCGTCCATAAATCAGGCTGGTGCTGCTTGTAGACCTGCATATAAGGCACGGTCTCATCCGTTACCTCCACTTCAGGCGGGTGTGGCGGGCACCAGAAGGTAGCACGCAATAAGTCCATCATGAACGGGGGACTGCCGAGCAGTCCGCTCATTTTGGCAAAGCCCATCATGTCGTTTTGAGTAGCCGGCACTAGTCCCTCGCTGGAAGTCTGTCCGAGCTTGCCCATCGACTTCTCCAGGTCTATCGGGCTCCATGACATGCGGAAGCCATACTTCCACAGCTCCAGCTGCTCGAATCCTGGTGCCGGCGCGGCATACATCAGCTGGGCATGAGGGTAGATACGGGCTCCAGCTATGGGTTCGATGGACTCACATGCCCCACCTGATTCAAACTTTTCCTCCAGCACGCATACACTCAACCCGCACTTGGATAAGTAGGATGCAGCAGTGACACCGTTTGGCCCGCCGCCTATAATAACAATGTCGAACCTTTCTTCACGGCTCATTTTATTACCTCCTCATGGTGACAATGAGGCTATCGTAATGGAATAGGAGAATTATAAATCAAGGAATAGCGCAAACAGTTCTGGACATAAGGAGAGACTGAACCCTGGACAAATATCGAGTTTTAATGACGACCAATCAAGACGCCAGTTGGTGACGCAATGCGATGGCGGCTGCCTCAGTGCGGCTAGTGACACCCAGTTTACGCAGGATGCCAGTGACGTGGAATCTCACAGTGGAAGGGCTTACTACCAATTGCTCCGCTATCTGAGGGTTACTCTTCCCTTGTTTGATTAATGTGAGTACTTTATGCTCACTCTCAGTCAAGTGATATTCCTTAGCCATTGCCAAAGACGCATCTTCTTCAACCCATGATCTTTCGTCACGAGTACGGCTGTTCATTTCGCGTATATCGACAAGGATGCCCTTTATAGCAGGATGATGGAGAAGATTGTTAGCGATCGCATCGACTATATGCCATGTACCATCCTTGTGTTTTACACGTAACTGTCTGCGAATGCTGCTTAGGTCACCCGGAGTCTGAATCATCTGAGTCAGCCCATGAGCTGCCTTGGACATATCGTCTGGGTGAATACATCCAAGCGTGTCCTTGCCAGTAAACTCTCCTGGTTCATAACCGAGGATTCGTGAGGCAGATGGATTCTCGTATATGATTTCTAGCTCACTGCCTAGAATCACAATGCCATCGGGAGAATTATCTACGATGGCTCGGAATATTTCTTTCTGTTTATCCAGTGGCTCTTTTATCTGTGTGCCACCGCTTCCTAATGCTTCCGTCTCAGTCATTTGCTGCTGTAATGTTGCTGATTCATGCCCATGCGGACCCTTTTCCTGTTTAAGGGATCGTAGCGCTTTTATCATATTAATATCTACATGCGGTAAGAGATCAGAAGGCATCTTGTTAGCAAGACCGAATAGCTTGTCAGTGTCTACTTTGTTCACATTAAGTGACTTGGCTAAAGCCAGGATGATCTTGTGTCTAGGTGGCGGCATAACTCCGGTTTCAAGTTTACTAATGTATGTAGAACTAATGGCCGTCTTTCGAGCTAATTCTCTTTGAGTCAGGCCTTTGGCTTGTCTTAATTCTCTCAGCTGTTGTCCGAATGTCATAGTTGTGCTACCTGATACTGTACATTAATCCTAAGTTTTGATGAGGTGATTGTCAACTACCACCAAGTTCTACTAGTGGTTATTCGTCTTTAAGGCCAGATATTTCAAGTATATGCATATCAAGAGAAGTGTGTTCAATATAGTTATTTTGCTAGCACGACGATTGCTCGTTTGAAGGCATGTGCGATGATTCCTAGACGAGTACAACTGAGAGCAAGACTCGCGAATTATGAGGTGGTTTTTTTAAAAAAAAGAGCCCCTGATTGACATAACACAGAGGCTCTAGTAATTCTGGTGGAGACGGGGGAGGGTCGAACTCCCCGTCCAGAGAAGGCCAACTCCGGATGTGCTACAAGCTTAGCCGGCGATTGTTTTCTCGCCTGAATATGCACTGTCGGCCGCGCATATCCAAACCAGCCGAACTTTTACTTAGACGGACGCTATCGGCATTGCGCCGTCGCAGCCCGGCTAATCGTCACCATCCCTTGCCCGTCGGGTGAAGCTTGGGTGGTGTGTCATCGCTTAACTTGCGTAGACGAATTCTTTATCAGTTACTTTTTTGCCATCAGTTTAACGAGGTAATGGCGGCTCGGCCTGCAATCCTAGAGCACTCCGACTCTGTCGAAACCACTCGTCCCCGGTATTTGAATCGTACTTACCTAATCTTGGGTGTCTTGATGGCGCGTTCCATCTCGCGGTCAGCTTGGCGCTGGCTCATGGTCTCACGTTTATCGTAGACCTTTTTGCCCCTGGCCAGGCCGATCTCCACCTTTGCGATTCCTCTCTTGTTAAGGTACAGCTTCAAAGGTACCAACGTGAAGCCCTTCTGGCTAGCCTTTTCCGCCAGTTCGTTGATCTGTTTGTGGTGCAGCAGCAGCTTCCTGTTACGCGTGGGCTCGTGATTATACCTACTGCCCGGGTCATACTTTGAGATGTGCACGTTGTAAAGCCACATCTCACCGCCATCGGGCCGCGCGTACCCTTCTTTCAAATTGACCCTTCCTGCCCTGATCGATTTAATCTCGGTGCCTGTCAAAGCGATTCCGGCCTCGAAGCTTTCAAGGATGATGTAATCGTGGTACGCTTTGCGATTGTTAGCGATTAGCTTCATAATCTATTTTATCACCCGGTGCAAATGGCGACAAATCTTGTGTATTTTACGGCAAAGAATGCGGTTCGGCTTTAAGGCTGCGTCTGAGATTGGAGATATTCGATGGCGAAATTGAGCTGGGTATCTATTCCATTGGTGGCGTCTTCTTCGCCTATTTCTACAAGAAAATCCGGTGTTATACCGATGCCCTCTATCAAATGCTTATCGGGCGTAAGCCACCGCGATGTAGTCAGGTATAGCGCGGAGCCGTTCTGTAGCTCATATATCGAATCGACGCTGCCTTTACCGAACGTCAGCGTGCCGATGATTACAGCTCGCTCATGGTCCTGCAGCGCGCCGGCGAGGACCTCACTGCCGCTGGCGCTGCCCCCGTCGACGAGCACAGCGAGAGGGATATCAACAGCCAATCCGCCGGGTTCTGCCGTGTACTCCTGAGATACTTCAAGATCATCGTTAGCTACGTAGAGGATGATGCCGGTATCAATCAATTCATCGGCTATATCAGAGACTGTGTCCAGAAATCCGCCGGGATTTTCCCGCAGGTCGATAACCAATCCTTCACTGCCGTTGTCCATTAAATCAACCAATGCTGTTTTAAATTCGTTGGCTGTGCTGCTGGCGAAGTGTGTTATTTGTATATATCCGATATTATCGGATAAAGATTCGTAGTAGACGCTTGGTTCCGTGATCGTGTCTCGTACAATCTGTATCTCGACAGGTGCATCCTCTCCTTCATGTTGTATGAGTAAAGTCACTGTCGTGCCCTTCGGGCCTCGAATTCTCGTTATTGCATCCAAATCAGTAAAGCCCAGTGTCGACTCACCATCGACCTCTAGGATAATGTCGCCGGCTTTGATCCCGGTATTGTCTGCCGGGCTGCCCTTGATAGGGGAGACCACGGTTAGAATACCATCATCTATGGAGAAGAATACGCCTATGCCTTCAAATTGTCCTTCGAGATAGTCGTTGAATTCCTCGTAGTCATAATAGTATGCCGTGTATGGATCACCCAGGGCTTCGAGCATTCCGTCTATGGCGCCCTGCGCAAGTATCTCGGGATCTATGGCGCTCTGATTTACATAATCTTGTCTCAAGAGCGTCCAGACCTCAATCAAGGAGTCGAACTCTCTGGGTAGTTGTCCGGTGCCGTGTCCTAACGATAGAACTGAAGGCAAAGTAAAACCAACTACAAAAGCTAGCACGATGACTATGCCAATAACAGTGTCCGAGATACGCTTGTTAAATTTCATTCCAGTTCCTGTCTAAAAATGATGCTGTACAATTATAAACTCACTGTTATATAACAGCAAGGACAATGATCTATTGTGTATATGTTGATAATTACTTGTAGTATAATATATGGACGATAACATAAAGAAGACTGATAGTCTAAGAGTCCATAAATAAAGAGGGAGGCACATCATGGGCGCACCGGAGATAAAAAAGACATGCCCGATAGCACCAGTCAGGGAAGACGGGACTCCTGGATTGTGCAGGGAGGACAGGTGTTCGTGGTGGACGCATGGAGAGTGTGCCATGGTGAAGATCGCAACGGCGGTGGCTGGTCAAAAATAGTGATGTGATGGTCGGGGTGGAATAAAACCTACTGGAAAACAGAGATGCAGCCCCTTCTACTAAAGACAACTTACCGATTCTACGTTTGACACACGGACATTTTGTGTATAGATGAAGTCAGATATTATGTCAACACAACCCCTTCTGGGAGTACTTTATTCGACATAACCTCTATTGTGCGAACCACTTCTCGTTAGTACTAAAGCGATGTTTTCCAGAAGCGCCTGGAGGCCCCATTTTTTTGCTGCCGAAATCAGCACGGAATTTTTTCCGCCGGCGGTTTTGTTTTTCAAAATGAAATCCCCCATTTCGTTTTCTCCGGGCACCGCCAGGTCTAGTTTATTTAGAACCTCGATCCTTGGCTTGTTATCCAGTTTGAGCTCCTGAAGTATCTGCTCGACTGTCGCGCTCTGCTCAGCTGCATTTTGATGCGTGATGTCTATGACATGAAGCAGGATATCAGCCTGGTCCAATTCCTCCAGCGTGGCCCTGAACGCGGCCACTAACATCGTGGGCAGCTTTTGAATGAATCCCACAGTGTCGGTCAGAAGTATCTCCTGCTGGTTCGGAAGTGTGATCCTTCTTGTCGTGGGATCGAGCGTGGCGAATAGCTTATCCTCTACAAATACGCCGGCGTTGCTTAAGGCATTCATCAGGGTGCTTTTGCCCGAGTTTGTATAGCCGACTATTGAGACAACCGGTATGGCCCGTGTCGTGCGCTGACGGCGGTAAAGGGCGCGGTGTTTCCTGATGCCCTCGATCTCGTCCTGGAGGCGCAAAATCTTGCGTTTTATGATTCTGCGGTCCGTCTCCAGCTGCGATTCGCCCGGGCCCCTGGTGCCGATGCCGCCCCCTAGGCGTTCCAGGTGGCTCCATTGCCCCACCAGCCGCGGCAGCAGGTATTCCAGCTGTGCCAGTTCCACCTGTAGGCGTCCCTCGCGGGTTTGCGCTCTTTTGGCAAAGATGTCGAGGATAAGTGCTGTGCGGTCGATGATCTTTACCTCCAGAGCGTCCTCCAGGTTTCGCTGCTGCAGCGGTGAAAGCTCATCGTCAAAGATGACCAGGTTGTAGCCGACTTCCTGGCTCAGAGCGGCCAGCTCCTCCACCTTGCCTTGTCCTATAT
>Ga0172365_10001512_pt1 | contig 16863 bp, 19 predicted proteins | sample LakKivSesite48cm_FD_114535 | JGI IMG/M metagenome (GOLD analysis project Ga0172365, IMG submission 114535) | Sediment microbial communities from Lake Kivu, Rwanda - Sediment site 48cm | ecosystem: Environmental > Aquatic > Freshwater > Lake > Sediment | place: Rwanda: Western Province, Lake... | reverse complement strand
TGCTTCGCAGGACGGCTCCAGCGTGACATTCGCGCGGTCGTCGGACGAGCGTGCCGTACGGGCCCTCCACGGGCTGGCGCGGGCGCTCCTTGCGAACATGATCAAAGGCGTGACGGAGGGCTTCTCGAAGAGCCTCGAGGTGATCGGCGTGGGCTACAGCGCCAAGGTGCAGGGCCGGGACCTGCTGGTGTCGGTGGGCTTCAGCCAGCCCGTGAAGATGACGATCCCGGAAGGCCTGGATGTGCCGGCGCCCACCACAGCAAACATCTCGATGACGGGCGTGGGCTCGGTGCCGGTGACGACGCTGACCATCCGCGGGGCCGACAAGCAGCAGGTGGGCCAGTTCGCGGCGTCGATCCGGGCCATCCGCCCGCCCGAGCCCTACAAGGGCAAGGGGATCAGGTACAAGGGCGAGGAAGTGCGCAAGAAGGCCGGCAAGGCCATGGCAGGTGCCGAGTAAGGTCGGCCGTTGAGGTACGAGTAAAGCATATGGACCATCAGAAAGCGAAATGGCTGCGGCGCTGGAAGCGGCATCGCCGCATCCGCCGGCGGGTGCACGGCAACACGCAGCGCCCCCGGCTGAGCATCTACCGGAGCCTGCAGCACGTGTATTGCCAGGTGATCGACGACGACCATGGCAAGACGCTGCTGGCGGTGTCGACCGTGTCGCCCGGCGTGCGGGAGGCGGTTCCCTACGGCGGGAACGTGAAGGCCGCGAAGGCGATAGGCAAGAAGCTCGCAGAGAAAGCGCTCGAACTGGGGATCAGGCAGGTTGTGCTGGACCGCGGCGGGTGCAGGTATCACGGCCGGATAGCCGCCGTGGCCGATGCCGCCCGCGAGGCGGGGCTGAAGATATGACCGGCCGGGCGGCCCGGCGCTGACGGGCCCAGGCACAGGCATCGAGGAGACGACCGTTGGAACAGCGAAACGAACAGGGGCGGGGTCAGGAACTCGAAGAGACCGTCATCAAGATATACCGGTGCTCCAAGGTGCTGAAGGGCGGCCGGCGGTTCAGCTTCGCCGCGCTCGTCGTGGTCGGCAACAAGGCCGGGAGGGTGGGCCTGGGCTACGGCAAAGCCAACGAGGTGCCCCAGTCGGTTGAGAAGGGCGTGGCCGACGCGAAGAAGAACGTCAAGACGGTCCAGATCGAGCACGACACGATCACGCACGAGGTGACCGGGCGGTTCGGAGCGGCCAAGGTGTTCATGCGGCCGGCATCGGCGGGCACGGGCCTCATCGCCGGGGCGAGCGTTCGCGCGGTGGTCGACGCCGCCGGCGTGAAGAACATCCTCACGAAGTCCTTCGGCAGCAACAACCCCAAGAACCTCGCGAAGGCCGCACTCAACGGCCTGCTGCAGCTTCGCACGCGCGAGCAGGTGGCGAAGCTGAGGGGAGTGACCATCGAATGAACATCGAAGACGTGGTAACGGTGCCCCGCACGAGGGACCGCAAGTTCAGGGTGGGCCGGGGCAACGGCTCCGGCAACGGCAAGACCAGCGGCCGCGGGATGCGCGGCGCGAAGTGCCGCACGGGCGCCGGCGGGAAGCTCACCTACCAGGGCGGCCAGATGCCGCTGTTCCGGGCCATCCCGAGGCGCGGCTTCAACAACCGCCGCTTCCAGGTGGGCTGCGAGCTGGTGAACGTCGACAAGCTCGCCCGCTTCGAGAGCGGGGCGGAAGTGACCCCGGAGACCCTCAAGGCCGCCGGGCTGGTGAGCGCCCGGGCCGAGGTCGTCAAGATCCTGGCCGACGGGCGGCTCGACAAGGCCCTCACGGTGAAGGCCCACAAGTTCAGCAAGGCCGCGATCGGGAAGATCGAGGCGGCGGGCGGCAAGGCGGAAGTCATCCAGTAACCAGTTCGGCGCCGGGCGTGCAGAGCCCGGCGAGCTGAGGGAATCCTTCTGATGTTTGCACCACTGGTCAACACGTTCAGGATACCCGAACTCAGGAAGAAGATCATCCTCACGCTGCTGCTGCTGGCGGTGTGCCGGGTGGGCGTCTACGTGCCGATCCCCGGGGTCAACACACAGGCGGTGTCGCAGGCCATAGACGCGCAGCAGAGGGCGGCGACCGGCGACGACAGCGCGTCGAGCAAGATGATCGGCCTGGTGGACATGTTCACCGGCGGCGCCCTCTACCGGTGCACGGTGTTTGCGCTGGGCGTGATGCCCTACATCAGCGCGTCGATCATCTTCCAGCTCCTCGCCACGGTGTTCAAGCCGCTGGAGGAGCTCTCGAAGGAAGGGGAGGCCGGGCGAAAGAAGCTGAACCAGTACACGCGATACGCCACGGTGGCATTGTGCCTGATCCAGGGGCTGTTTGTGGCGCGCTACGTGGCGAGCCTCACGGTGCCGGGAAGCGGGGCGCACTTCGTGGATCCCGAGATCGCGGGCTTCGGCTTCTACCTCCTCGCGGCGATCAGCATCACGGCAGGCACGTCGCTGCTGATGTGGATCGGCGAGCAGATCACGGAGTTCGGCATCGGCAACGGCGTGTCGCTCATCATCATGGCAGGCATCATCGCGAGGATGCCCACGGCCATCCGCGACCTGGTGCTGCTGCGGTTCGAGGGCAGCCTCACGGCCAGCGATTCGAACAAGTTCGGGCTGCTGATGGGCGTGCTCCTGATCTTCATCTACCTCGCGGTGGTGGTGGGCGTGGTGGTGATCCAGCAGGCCCAGCGGCGGATCACGGTGCAGCAGGCCAAGCACACCCGGGGGCGGCGCATCTACGGCGGGCAGCGCCACTACATGCCGCTGCGCGTCAACCAGGCGGGCGTGATCCCGATCATCTTCGCGCAGTCGCTGCTGATGTTCCCCGCGCTCATCATCAGCGAGATCGCCAAGCGCACCGGCGGGTCGGGCTTCATCGGCGAGCTGAGCACGCAACTGTCCTACGGCAACTTCCTCTACGTGCTGCTCTACATCGCGATGATATTCTTCTTCTGCTTCTTCTGGACGGCCGTCGTGTTCAACCCGATCAAGATGGCCGACGACATGAAACAGTACGGGCACTTCATCCCGGGCATCAGGCCGGGCAACCGCACGGCCGACTACCTGGAGAAGCTGATGACGAGGATCACGCTGGCGGGCGCGGCGTTCCTCGCGGCGATCGCCATCCTGCCGCAGATCATCAACCGCGGCCTCAACATCAGCCACGAGGCGGCCAGCCTCTACGGCGGCACCGGGCTGCTGATCGTGGTAGGCGTGGCCCTCGACATGGTCCAGAAGATCGAGAGCCACCTCCTGATGCGGCACTACGGCGGCTTTCTCAAGGGCAGCAAGCTGAGAGGATCGCGCAGATGAGGCTTGTGCTATTGGGGCCGCCCGGCGCCGGAAAGGGAACGCAGGCCGACTACATCATCGGGAAATACTCGGTCCCGCACATCTCCACCGGCGACATGCTGCGGGAGTCGATCAAGAACCAGGCCCCCGTGGGCCTGGAGGCGAAGAAGTACATCGACAAGGGCGAGCTGGTGCCCGACGCCGTGATCATCAGGCTCGTGAAGGAGCGGCTGGGCCGGCCCGACGCCCGTGCGGGCTTCCTGCTCGACGGCTTCCCGCGGACGCTGGCGCAGGCCAAAGCCCTCGAAACGACGCTGGCGGCGATGGGTCAGGCGCTCGACGCCGTGCTCTACATCAACGTGCCCGAGGAGGCCGTGGTGGAGCGGCTGTCGGGGCGGCGGACCTGCCCGTGCGGTGCGACCTACCACGTGAAGTTCATGCCCCCCAGGCGCGAGGGCGTCTGCGACAAGTGCGGGGGCAAGCTATACCAGCGGCCGGACGACGCCGCCGAGGCGATCCGGAACAGGCTGGCAGTCTACACGAAACAGACGGCCGACCTGATCGAGTTCTACAGGAAGCGCGGATTGCTGTCTGAAATCCCCGGCGACCAGCCGGTGGAGGCGGTGAAGCGGAGCATCGACGCCCGGCTCGCCGGCAGATGAGGGCCGATGATCAGCCTCAAGTCGCCAAGGGAAATAGCGCTGATGCGCGATGCCGGCCGGATCGTGGCCGACGTGCTCGACGCCCTCGAGAAGCACGCGGTGCCCGGCGTGACGACGGCGGAGCTTGACCGCGAAGCCGAGAGCATCATCGTGGCCCGCAACGCCCTCCCGGCGTTCAAGGGCTACGGCGGCACGCGGGGACGGCCGGCGTTCCCGGCGTCGATCTGCGCGTCGCTGAACAACGAAGTGGTCCACGGCATCCCCGGCGGGCGCACGCTTGCCGGGGGCGACATCCTCAGCATCGACGTGGGCGTCAGCATCGACGTGGGCGTCGGCGGAGAGAGATTCTTCGCGGACGCCGCGCGGACGGTGCCCGTGGGGCACATCACGCCCGAGGCCGCGCGCCTCGTGACGGTGTGCCGGGAGGCCCTGATGCGGGCGATCGACGCGGCCCGCGCCGGGGCGAAGCTGTCGGACGTGTCGCGCGCCGTGCAGCGCCACGCGGAGGCCAACGGCTACTCCGTGGTGCGCAAGTTCGTGGGGCACGGCATCGGCTCGCAGATGCACGAAGAGCCGCAGATACCGAACTTCGTGTCGGAGCAGTTCGCGGACGTCGTGCTCAAGCCGGGGATGACGCTGGCGATCGAGCCGATGATCAACGAAGGGACGTTCCACGTCCTCACCGAGCCCAATGGCTGGACGGTGGTGACCGAAGACGGCAAGCTGTCGGCCCACTTCGAGCACACGGTGGCGGTGACGCGCTCGGGTGCCGAAGTGCTGACGCTGCCGTGAAGTGATTGCGTGGAGCAGGCGAATGCCGAAAGAGGAATCGATTCGCGTTGAGGCGGTCGTGAAAGACGCTCTCCCCAATGCGATGTTCCGCGTGGAGCTCGAGAACGGGCACCAGGTGCTGGCGCACGTGTCGGGCAAGATGCGGATGCACTTCATCAGGATCCTCCCAGGCGACAAGGTGACGATCGAGATGTCGCCCTACGACCTGACGAAGGGGCGCATCGTGTACCGGAGCTAGCGCACGGCCGCAGGCGCGAACGAGGAACAAGCAGGGGACGAAGATGAAGGTCAGGGCGTCGGTGAAGAGAATCTGCGAGAACTGCAAGCTCATCAGGCGCAAAGGCGTGGTGCGCGTGATCTGCAGCAATCCGCGCCACAAGCAGCGCCAGGGTTGATGGCGGCCGCAAAGGGAGATATACATGCCCCGAATCTTGGGTGTCGACATTCCGAGCGACAAGCTGATCGAGGTGTCGCTCACGTATATTTACGGGCTGGGGACGGCGAGCGCGAAACGGATCGTGCGCGATGCCGGAGTCGACCCAGCCAAGCGTGCGCGCGACCTCACGGAAGACGAGGTCACCCGCGTGGTGTCGCTGATCGACAAGAATTACGTGGTGGAAGGCGAGCTGCGCCGCGTGACGGCGCAGAACATCGCCCGGCTGCGCCAGATCAGTTGCTACCGCGGGATCAGGCACGTGCGGGGGCTGCCGGTGCGGGGCCAGCGCACGAAGACAAACGCGAGGACGCGCAAGGGCCCGGCCAAAACGGTTGCCGGCAAGAAGGCCCCGCCTCGCGGCAAGTAAGCACTGACGAACGATTCCAAGCCATGCGGCCGAGCAGGCCGCGGTGCGGCAGACGAGGCCGCAGAGGAGCAACAGCGGAATATGGGAAAAGCCCAGAAGAAAGAGTCCAAGCGGATGCACCGGGCCGTGTCCCAGGGAGTGGCCCACATCAAGGCCACGTTCAACAACACGCACGTGACGATCACCGACGGGAACGGCGACACCATCTGCTGGGCGAACGCGGGGAGCATCGGGTTCAAGGGTTCGAGGAAGAGTACGCCGTTCGCGGCGCAGCGCGCCGCGGAGACCGCCGGCGAGAAGGCGGTGAAGATGGGCGTGCGCCAGGTGGAAGTGCGCGTGAAGGGGCCCGGTGCGGGGCGGGAGTCGGCCATTCGGGCCCTCCAGGCTGCGGGCCTCGATATCAAGGCAATCGACGATGTGACCCCGCTGCCGCACAACGGGTGCCGGCCGCGCAAGAAGCGGCGCGTGTAAGCGGCAGAGCGGCGCATCAGAGTGCGAATACGACAAGGCCCATAAAGGAGATGCGATGGCAAGGTACGCAGGTCCCGTGTGCAGGCTGTGCCGCCGGGAAGGGATGAAGCTCTTCCTCAAGGGGGCGCGCTGCGAGACCGCCAAGTGTTCGGTGAGCCGGCGCGAGTACCCGCCGGGGATGCACTCGTGGAAGCGGGGGAAGTTCTCGGAGTACGGCATCCAGTTGCGCGAGAAGCAGAAGCTGCGCCGCTACTACGGGGTGCTGGAGCGGCAGTTCAGGCTCTACTTCGCGGAGGCGGAACGCGGCAAGGGCAACACAGGCGAGGCCCTGCTGCGGCTGCTCGAGCGGCGGCTCGACAACGCGGTCTACATCCTCGGCTTCGCGATGTCGCGCCCCCAGGGCCGCCAGCTCATCACCCACGGCCACATCAGCGTCAACGGCCGCCGCGTGAACATCCCGTCGTACCTCCTGCGCCAGGGCGACGCGATCGAGCCCTACAACTCGGAACACAGCAAGAAGACCATCAAGGGCCACCTTGACCAGAACCAGCAGCGGCAGATGCCGCAGTGGTTGGAGCGGAGCCTGGACCCGCCCAAGGGCACCGTCGTGAACCTCCCGAAGCGGGAAGACGTGGCCCTGCCGATCCAGGAGCAGCTGATTGTCGAGTTCAGCTCCAAGTAAGCAATTCAGCAATCGTTCGGGTGCCCTTTCCAGGGGAGGACAAGTATGCGCATTCGATGGAAAGGTTTCGAGCTGCCGACCAAGGTAGTGTGCGAACAGGAAACCTACACCAACACATACGGCAAATTCATCGCCGAGCCCTTCGAGCGGGGCTACGCCACGACCATCGGCAACAGCCTCCGGCGGATCCTGCTCTCGTCGCTCGAAGGGGCCGCCCTCGCCACCGTGCGGATCGACGGTGTGCAGCACCAGTACTCCACGATCCCGGGCGTGGTGGAGGATGTGACCGACATCATCCTCAACCTCAAGAAGGTGCTGCTGAGGATCGACGGCGAGGGCGAGAAGGTGCTCAAGATCGATGCGGATGGCGCAGGCGAGGTGACGGCGGGCCAGATCGCCGGCGGCCCCGAGATCACCATCCTCAACCCCGAGATGCACATCGCCACCATCTCGGACGACAAGGCCTCGATCCACGCCGAGCTGACAGCCCGGCGTGGCCGGGGCTACACCACCGCCGCCGAAAACGAGCGCAACGACATCGGCGTGATCCCGATGGACTCCGTGTTCTCGCCGGTGACGAGGGTCCGCTACCAGGCCGAAAACACGCGCGTGGGCCAGATGACCAACTACGACAAGCTGATCATCGAGATCTGGACCGACGGCAGCGTGACGCCGGAGCTGGCGCTGGTGGAAGCGGCCAAGATCCTGCGCAAGCACCTCGACCCGTTCGTCTATTACGTGGAGGTTGGCGAGAAGCCCTTGGAGCAGCCCGAGGGCAAGCAGGAGCTGACCGCGACGGCGCTCGTGGGCGGGGACGACCCGGAGGCGTTCAAGGCACTGCTCGACAAGGCCGTGACGGACCTCGACCTCAGCGTGCGGGCGGAGAACTGCCTCGAGGCGCAGAACATCAAGACCATCCGCGAGCTTGTCGTGCGGAGCGAGACCGAGCTGCTCGCGCTGCGCAACTTCGGCGAGACCTCGCTCGACGACATCAAGATAAAGTTGGGCGGGCTGGGCCTCACCCTCGGGATGAAGCTCGATGAAATCGGAGAAGGAATAGGCTAACCATGCGGCACAGAAAAAGCGGCAGGAAACTCAACCGGACAACCCAGCACAGGCTTTCGATGCTGCGGAACCTCGTCAGCAGCCTGTTCCTCGTCGAGCCGGACGAAAAGAAGAACAAGGGCACCGAGCGAGTCGTGACGACCCGCGAGAAAGCCAAGGAAGCACGGCGGCTGGCCGAGCGCGTCATCACCCTCGGCAAGAAAAACACGCTGGCCACCCGGCGGCGCGCCCTCGCGCTCCTGGGCAACAAGCGGGCCGTGAAAAAAGTGTTCGAGACCATCGCCCCGCGCTACCAGACGCGCCCAGGCGGCTACACGCGCATCATCGGCTATCCGACCAACCGGCTCGGCGACAACGCGAAGCGTGTGATCTTCGAGCTCGTCGGAGCCGAAGCCGCCCAACACGCCGAAGCCCACGCCAAGCCGGAAGTGGTCGAGCCGGCCCCGGTCCCAGAGGCGTCCGCAGGCGGGGCCGCCAGCGGCGAAGCCGCGGGCGAGAAATAACAATAAGGTGAACGGTCCGCCCCGCCGAAACTGGAACAAACAGCAGATTCGACTGGCGCGAGGGCCGGCACGTGGCGGGTCGGCATCGTCAGGCGGCCGCCGGGCAACGCCCGGCGGCGCACCCCGCGGGCGATTAGCTCAGCTGGTTAGAGCGCTTGCTCGACAAGCAAGAGGTCACTGGTTCGAGTCCAGCATCGCCCACCAGAAACGGAACGCCGCGCCCCGGTGAGCGGCGTTTTCGACTATGCGGCCGAGCGGCCGAGCGGCAGAGCCGCCGCACACGAGCGGCCGCACATAAGGTGCACCAGTGGTGAAACTCACGCTTCCGGACGGATCAACCAGGGAATACCACAGCGGCGTCACCGCCGAGCAGGTGGCAAAGGACCTCGGACCCAAGCTGCGCAAGGCGGCCGTGGCCGCGCGCCTCGACGACAAGGTGGTTGACCTCGACCAGCCGATCGTCGTCGACACCTCCTTCGCCCTCGTCACCGAGGAGTCGCCCGAGGGCGTCGAAATCCTCCGGCACACGGCCAGCCACGTGATGGCCCAGGCCGTGAAGCGCCTCTACCCGAAGACGCGGCTCGCCATCGGGCCGGCCATCGAGGACGGCTTCTACTACGACTTCGACTTCGAGCAGCCGATCAGCCCCGAGGACCTCGCCCGCATCGAGGAGGAGATGCAGAAGATCGTCAACGAGAACCTTCCCCTCCAGCGATTCGAGCTTGGCCGCGACGAGGCAATCGCCCTCGCCGAGCGGGAAGGCCAGACCTACAAGGCCGAGCTGATCCGCGACCTCCCCGGGGGCGAGAAGATCACCTTCTACCGGCAGGGCGACTTCACGGACCTCTGCCGCGGCCCGCACCTCCCGGCGACCGGCCGGCTGAAGGCCTTCAAGCTCCTCAACCTCGCCGGAGCCTACTGGCGGGGCGACTCGACCCGCCCGATGCTCACGCGCATCTACGGCACGGCCTTCGCCGACAGAAAGTCCCTCGAGCAGCACCTCCGCATGCTCGAGGAGGCCAAGCTGCGCGACCACCGCAGGATCGGCCGCGAGCTGGACCTCTACAGCTTCCACGACGAAGCCCCCGCAACCGCCTTCTGGCACCCGAAGGGCACCATCGTCTGGAACGAGCTGATGGGCTTCTGGCGCGAACTCCACCGCGAGTGGGGTTACCAGGAAATCCGCACTCCCCTCGTGCTCAAACGCATCCTGTGGGAGAAATCCGGCCACTGGGACCACTACAAGGAGAACATGTACTTCACGGAGGTGGACGGCGAGCCCTACGCCCTCAAGCCGATGAACTGCCCGGGCGCCGCCCTCATCTACAAGACGCAGGTGCGCAGCTACCGCGAGCTGCCCCTGCGGTTCGCCGAAGTCGGCACCGTGCACCGCCTCGAGAAATCGGGCGTGGTCCACGGCCTCATGCGGCTGCGGCAGTTCACGCAAGACGATGCCCACATCGTCATGATGCCGGGGCAGGTGACCGAGGAGGTGACGCGGATCGTGCAGTTGATCGACCGCGTCTACAGCACCTTCGGCCTCACCTACCGCGTGGAGTTGTCGACCCGGCCCGACAGCTACATGGGCACCGTCGAGCAGTGGGAGCAGGCGACGAGCGGCCTGGAGAACGCGATCAAGGCCAACTCGCTGGAGTGCAAGATCAACCCCGGCGACGGCGCGTTCTATGGGCCGAAGATCGACTTCCACGTGCGCGACGCGATCGGCAGGAGCTGGCAGTGCGCCACCATCCAGCTTGACCTGGCGATGCTGCCCGAGAAGTTCGACCTCGCCTACATGGGAGCCGACGGCTTCGAGCACCGGCCCGTGGTGATCCACCGCGTGATCCTCGGAGCGATCGAGCGCTTCATGGGGATCCTCATCGAGCACTACGCCGGAAACCTCCCCGCGTGGCTGGCGCCGGTGCAGGCGATCGTGCTGCCGATCACCGACGCTCACGCCGCCCGCGCACGGCAGGTGCACGCACGCCTCCGGCAGGCGGGCGTTCGCGCGGACCTCGACCTGCGCAGCGAGAAGACCGGGGCGAAGATCAGGGACGCGACCCTCGCGAAGATACCGTATATGCTGGTGCTGGGCGATCGGGAAGTTGCGGACGGCACCGTGGCCGTGCGGCTCCGCAGGAAAGGCGACCAGGGCTCCTTCACCCTGGAGCAGTTCCTCGATCGGATCCTGGCAGAGATCAGACAACGAAAACAGGAGAGTTGATCTATCGCTAAGAGCCTGAGAGTCAACGAGCAGATACGCACCAGCACGGTGCGCCTGGTCAACGACAAGGGCGACCAGCTCGGGATCGTGCCGATCCAGGAAGCACTGTCGATGGCCAAGGAGGTCAGCCAGGACCTCGTGGAGGTGGCCCCGCAGTCCGATCCGCCTGTCTGCCGGATCATGGACTTCGGCAAATACAAGTACAAGCTGCGCAAGAAACAGCAGCAGTCGCGAGCCAAGACGCACACCCGGCTGTTGAAGGAGATCCGGCTGCACCCGAAGACGGAGCAGCACGACATCGACTACCGCGTGGAGCACGCCCGGGGGTTCCTCCAGCAGGGCCACCGGGTACAGGTCAACATGCTGTTCAAGGGCCGCGAGATCACGCACCTCGACCTCGGGCGCCAGTTGCTGCTGCAGTTCGTTGACCAGCTCAGCGACATCTCGAAGGTGGAGCGGCCCCCGAAGCTCGAGGGCCGCAAAATGGGCGTGCTGCTCGCACCCAAGGGCTGAATCCCGGCGCGAGCCGCCGGAGGTATTCCCAGATCGGAGTGAACCCAGATGCCGAAGATGAAAACCCACAAGGGCGTGGCAAAGCGTGTGCGCGTCACGGCCAATGGCAAGGTCCTCTTCAGCCGGCCGGGCCGCAGGCACTTGCTGTCGTCCAAGAGCGCCAAGCGGCGGCGCCAACTGCGCCGGTCCAAGGTGGCAAGCCCCCCCGACGCCGCCCGGTTCAAAAAACTGCTGGGGCTCTCATGAAGCCCCGGGCTTCATCGAGCCGCAAGTTCTGACATGCACCCCTGCCCGGCGCCGGACCGGCCCGGCAGGGCAAGACCATAAGGAGACTTGACGTGCCCAGATCGACCAACGCCCCCGCGTCGCGGCGGGCCAAGAACAGAGTCATGAAACGCGCGAAGGGATTCGTCGGCGGACGCCGCAAGCTCTACCGCACGGCGATGGAAACCATCATGCGAGCCGACGCGTTCGCCTTCCGCGACCGCCGGGCCCGCAAGCGCGAGTTCCGCCACCTCTGGATCGTCCGCATCAACGCCGCCTGCCGCGAGCGCGGCATCGCCTACAGCCGCTTCATCTCGGCTCTCAAGAAGGCCAGCATCGAGTGCGACCGCAAGACGCTCGCCGAGATCGCCTTCAGCGACCCCGAAGGCTTCACGAAGCTCGTGGAATCCGTCAAGGCGTGAGCGGCCGCGGCTGCCCGACCGCCGGCTTCCCGCCGGACCGCCCGAGAATCACGATGATTGAACAGATTCACCAAGCGAAACAACAGGCCCTCGCCGATATCGACCGCGCCCGCAGCGTCGAGGAGCTCGAGCAGGCCCGCGTGAAGTACCTCGGCCGCGCCAAGGGCGTGTTCAAGGATATCATGGGCCGCATCCCGGCGCTGCCGGCCGAGCAGAAGCCCGCCGCCGGCAAGGAAGCGAACCTCGCCCGCCAAGCCGTCGAGCAGCGCCTCCAGGCCCGCCTTGCCCAGTTCTCCGCCGGGGCGCCGAAAGCCCCCAGGGAACTCTTCGACGTCACCATCCCGGGCACGCAGCCGCAGTTCGGCCGGCTGCACCCGATCACGCGGGCGACGTACGAGCTGGTCGACATCTTCGCCCGGCTCGGGTTCGAGGTCGTCTACGGGCCGGAGATGGAACTCGAGCGCTACAACTTCGACGCCCTCAACATCCCGCCCGAGCACCCCGCTCGAGACGACTTCGACACATTCTTCATCAAGGACGACATCCTCCTCCGCAGCCACACCTCCCCGGTGCAGATCCGCACGATGTCGCAGCGCAAGCCGCCGCTGCGGATCGTCGCGCCGGGCAAGGTCTTCCGGCGCGACACGCCCGACGCCAGCCACTTCCCGATCTTCCACCAGATCGAGGGGCTCGTCGTCGACGAGAACATCACCCTCGCCGACCTCAAGACCGTGCTGGACCTCGCAATGAAAGCCTTCTTCGGGCCCGCCACGCGCACGCGGATGCGGCCCTCCTTCTTCCCCTTCACCGAGCCGAGCGCGGAGGTCGACATCTCCTGCACCTTCTGCAACGGCAAGGGCTGCCCCACCTGCGGCGGCAAGGGCTGGACCGAGCTTCTCGGCTCGGGCATGGTCGACCCCAACGTCTTCGAGGCCGTCGGCTACGACCCCGAGAAGTACACCGGATTCGCCTTCGGGCTGGGGATCGACCGCGCCGCCCTCTACCGCTTCGGCATCACCGACATCCGCCTCCTCTTCGACAACGACCTGCGGCTGCTCAACCAGCTCTGAGAGCCGGCGCGGACGCAGCACCCGCACGACCGGCAGCGATGGTGCGCCTGCTCATTACTTCAGTGCTTTCCCGAAGAACGCGACGGCGTTGGGCACGGGGATGAGAGGTTGGCCCCGTTGGCCGGCACGCCCGCCCTTCGCATTTCGATCACCTCTCGAACTGCAGCTTCACCACCTTCCGTGGCGGGGCGTCGACGGCCTGCCGTGCGGCCGAGCCGTCGGGCCAGGTGACGGTCACGGCGGACTCGATGGGCTTTGGCGTCGGGTTCCAGACGTGGACCTCGCGGCTCGTTTGCACCTGCGGGTCCATCATCGCGGCTTTCGGGACGATCGCGCCGAGGCGGACATCCTCGGCCGATGCCAGCCCGCCGCCGAACACAAGTTCGCCGACGAGGCAGTCGGTGCCCTGGTAGCTCGCCAGGAGCGTCTGGTCGTGCGGGTTCTCGTAGGCGAGGTAGGGGAGGATGTCGTAGTAGTCGCGCTCGCTGGCGATGCTGGCGCGGGGGACGAAGTGCGGGGCCATCGACTCATCCAGGATGCGCTTGACGGTACGAGCGGCCGGGAACTGTGCGAGGCCCGTGCGGGCGAAGTACCAGAGAACGTCGTAGAAGCCTTCCTCGAGGTCGACGTCGTCCATCATCGCGGCGACGCACATGAGGGGGTTGCCGGTCTCCCACGGGGGGAACTCGGCGTATTGGTCGCGGCCGGCGATGGTGCCGTTGGCCCAGCCGCGCCAGTCGAAGTCGGGGTCGTGCGAGGCGTTGTGCGTCACGTAGTTGATGGCGAGGAGGAGCCGCGCGAAACGGCGGGCGGCGGCGAGGTAGCGCCCGTCGCCGGTGGCGCGCCAAGCCAGCCAGTTTGCCATGGCCGCGTGGCCGTGGCCCATGGGCCTGATCTGGCCGCCGTGGAACATGCTCTCGCGGGTGGTGTTGCCGAACCACCAGAAGCGGTTGTCGAGCTCGGCGTTGATCTCGTCGAGCAGGAGGAGGGCCTGGGCGCGGTAGTCGGGCCTGTCGAAGATGCCGGCGCCGATGAGGAGGCCTTCGGCGTCGGTGGACTGCGTGCCGAAGTCCATCGTGCGGTCCGCGCCGTTCTGGGCGACGGAGGCGTCGTAGGTGTTCTGGAGCATCGTCTTCACGGCGTCGGCCAGCGAGCCGCCGCGGCCGGGGCCGTTCACCCAGAGGATCGTTGGAAGGGAGGATATCCCGACGGATGCATGGCGGGTGTTCTTGCGAATGGATTCGGTATAGACGGCGTCGAGCTTCTCGCAGAGGGCGTCGAGGCGGCGGTCGCCCTTGAGGAGGGCCTGGTAGTGGAAGCCGCCGGCCCACTGCGGCCACCAGTACCAGCCGTAGTCGTCGCCGGCCTTCGGCCGGGAGCCGCGTGCGTAGGTGGTGATGCCCTTGCCGGCGAGGTAGAGGCCTTCGACGCCGTCGCCGCAGAAGGTGTCGCCCAGCCAGCCGACGGCGCTGCCCCACGAGATGCCTCGGCCGGCGGCCCGGTCCAAGGCCTCGACGTGCCCGTCAGCCGGGAGGTCGAACGCAGCCGCACGCTGCCAGGCGGCGTAGAGCATCGTGTCGAGGCTGCCGCCGGGGATGGCGGAATCGAAGCTGACGGCGACGCGCTGGCGGTGCCTGGCGCCGCCCTTGTAGAGGACATTCGGATCCTTGGCGAAGGCGCTCGACCAGTTGAGCGCGCCGACGATGAACTTGTAGCCGCGGAGCGCGGCGCTCTTGTTCTCGGCCCAGGCGTCGAGGTACTGCGAGACGGTGCGCGTGGGCGTGACGTAGACGTCGCGGACCTTGCAGACGCTCCAGTCGCCGATGACGGTCGTGAAGCGGTCGCCGTGGGCGGACTGGATGGCCTGGCAGATGAAGGGGATGTTACAGGGCCCCGTCATCCGCACGGCTTCCTTGCGCGAGTATGACCAGACCGCGTGACGCCACTGCGCCGGCGTGACGTGCGTGTCGCCCTGCCACTTCTCGATGGGGTTCTGGCCGATGACGGTGGTGACGGTTTCGGTGCCGTCGTAGTCGTAGGGCGTCTCGAAGGTCGAGTAGGCCTCGAGCAGCTCGAGCGTCTCGGCCGGCTTGAACATGCACTCGATCAGGAAGCCGCCGCTGAGCTTGTCGGGCCGGACAGTGACGGTCCAAGCCACGGCGACGGTCCCGTATGTGCTCGTGCCGCTGAAGGCGGCCCCGCCGCGGACTCGCTGGGCCTTCTCTGCGAAGGCCGGGTGGACGTGGCCGATCGACAGCCACTCGTGGTCCTTGAACCGCAGCATGGGGCGCTCGCCCTGGCAGAACCAGTCGGGCGCCCAGCCCTTGTCGGTGTGGACGAACACCGCCCGCCGGTCGCCGTTCACCACTTCGATGCGCGAAGGATCATTTCCCACTGCTATGACTCCGGTAGTTTTGAAAACGGAACGCAATCGACATTCACGCGGGGGAAATTATAATGAACGGGCGTGCGAAAGGCAACTGCGGATTGCGCGCCATGCGTTCCTCCTTTGCCGATGCTATCGCACTCGTGCTTGAAAAACGCTTGCGGCCCGCGAACACTGTAATCACTGCGTGATTCAACGGGTGGTGTGCCGGCATCCGCTCCCTATCGTGGTTTCAAGCGTTGGGGAGGGCCTCGTGAAGAAGACAACGATCGCCTCGATCATCACGGTCGCCACCATTGCAGGCGGCGTAGTCGCGCTGCTGGTGGTTCCCCGCGGCTCGAAGCCGCCCATCGATCTGCCCCAGGGCAAAGCGGTCAGCACCGTCGAGCAGCGGAACTGGTGGGTCATTGCGGCTTCAGGCGGATCGGTGGCTGTGTCGGTCGGCGACGTCACGCGAGGACAGGTCACCGTTGGCGTGCACTTCTACCCCGAGATCCGGGACACATGGGTGCGACGACTGGCGAGACTCCTCTGGGGGGCGCAACGGCAGCCGATCCCTGTTGTGCTGCTCACGGAGACGTCGATGCGGCCATCCGACAAGGCAGAGTTTGAGCTGAAGGGCCATCGCTACGCGCTCACACTCCGCAAGCTCCGCAACGTGCTCATCGGCACAGATACCGTGACATTCGAGATCGCTCCCGCAACGGCTGACGCCGATCCCGCGAAGACGAAGCGCATCATCGAGCGGCTGATCCAGGCGGTGGAGCAGGCCGACGTCGCGTTCATCCGCAACGGCACGCAGTACAGCGCGCCAGAGGCCGCGGATCACCTGCGCAGGAAGTGGGCGGCCGCCAGCGAGACGATCAGGACGCCGGAGCAGTTCATCGACGAGATCGCGACGCGATCCTCGGCTTCGGGCACCCCCTACACGATCAAGCTCAAGGGCGGGACGGTCGTCACCTCAGACAAGTGGCTGGGCGCGCGGCTGAACGAGATCCTCGACATCAGGGCCCAAGAGCAGCCGGGCGGCAAGTAGCGCCGGATCCGTCACTCACTCCAGCAGCAGCGTGCCCCATTGGCGCGGTTCGAGACAAGCCCGGCCGCTACCAATGCTGATCTTCCGGCGCTCATGTCGTGCTCCTGTTCTTCCAGGCGGTGCCCGCCGCCGAGACGTCGAGCGGCGATATCCCCAGCCTGTGCGCGGGCGAGTCGGGCTTGAAGGCGTAGTCGTGGGCGTCGCGGTCGACGAAGAGCGGATCGGCGAAGATCGTGCCGTCGGCGGGCTCCAGCGGGCGGACCTCTCGCGTGGCGTAGTCGTCGAGGACATGCTCCTCGATCCTGCCTTCGGCGCTGAAGAGGATGTTGTTGCGGAGGACGGCGACGGCCCCGGGAGCTTCGTGGAGCGACACCGGCCCGGTGGCCGCGACGACGTTCCGCTCGAGCGTGAAGCCCTCGCAGCGCGGGAAGGTCATCTTCAAGGGGCCGCGGCTGACGAACACGTTCTCGCGGATGAAGCAGTTGCGGGCCATGTGGTTGTGGGAGGGCCACTCGACGTCGAAGGCGAGGTTGTGCTCGACGATGCAGTCCTCGGCCTGCTCGTCGAGATAGTAGGCGTGGGCGGCGGGCCGGTGGCCGGCTGAGCCCGGGCCGATGCTGTGGGCGACGTTGCCGCGCATCAGCATCCTCTTGCAGAAGGTGATGTAGATCGCGGCGCCGTCCGCGA
>Ga0172365_10001510_pt1 | contig 16868 bp, 12 predicted proteins | sample LakKivSesite48cm_FD_114535 | JGI IMG/M metagenome (GOLD analysis project Ga0172365, IMG submission 114535) | Sediment microbial communities from Lake Kivu, Rwanda - Sediment site 48cm | ecosystem: Environmental > Aquatic > Freshwater > Lake > Sediment | place: Rwanda: Western Province, Lake... | reverse complement strand
TTTTTTTGCCTGATAAATTTTATACATATTAAAAATAAAATCAAGGGGAAAATGGGAAAGGTAAAGATGGGGATATTATCTTTTCAAATTTTTCCCCAGAATCTGATGAACTATTTCTATTGCCTTTGTGAAATCTTTTTTTGAAGATTCAGGAACTCGGTTAATCTCATTTTTAGATAACGATTTGAACCAATCAAACCAATCTTTTATTTGGCTAATTATCTGATTGCGTATTTCATTTCCGATATTAAGTGTTAAATACATTTCGGCACAGAAGATACGACCCGTCATTGTCCTCATTCTCACACCTTTACCTAATTGCGCGGTGTATGACTCAGATTTGTCAAAAAAGTTGAACGCCTTTTCAAATAATTTTCTTGCTTCAAAAGTATCAGTGCATCGTCTACCAATTTCCATATAACAAAAGGCAAGGCCATTAGCAATATCTGATACACATAGCATTTTTTCGCGTGCATTTAATTCTGATCCAGGTAGGAATTTTTGTGCCTCTTCAAAAAGTATTATCGCCTTATCATAATCTTTTTTCTTTCTATAGATTTCAGCTTTTTGCAAAAGAATTATAGTATCTTGTAGATCTGACTGACCGACAGCATCTATGTATTTGAGTGCCTCATCGTATTTCTCAAGAGATGCATATGTATTAGCGAGCATTGCAATGTACCTGATATCTGACGCCCGTTGAGAGAGACGTATCGGCTCTGTGAGGATTTCAAGGGCATTTTCAGCCAACCCAAGCCGAAGATATGCATTTGCTAATGTTGTAGCACAAAAATTATGACGGGGAAATCTTTCTTTTCTGTTTTCTGTTGTCAGTAAATCAATAACTTTTTCTGGTTCCCCTTTATACATATAAGCAGTGGCAAGGGTGTTTGTATTTTCTGGATGTTCGGGAAAACGGTTTGCACCATCAGGCGTTGTGAGAAGATTTATAGCCTCCTCAATTTTACCTGCTTCAATAAAGGCGTAAGCAAGGGTGCAAGCTCCTTTGGGTTCTTTATCAATACCACGGTCGAGGAGCATACCGAGGATTTGAATTGCCCTATCTGGATTACCTATTTTAATGTATGCTGATGCAAGTGTATTGAGGCAAGGTATATCATTTTGAAACCGTTGTTCTCCGTTTGGTAGCGAAAGAAGATGAATTGTCTTTTGAGGATTGCCTAATTTTATATACGTGCTTGCGAGGGTGTTTGTGCACATTGGGTTGTCGGGAAAACGTTCTTTACCATCTGGATATGTCAAAACCTTGAGTGCGTCGTCAAATCTTTCTTGTTGCACAAAAGCGGTTGCAATAGTATTGGCATAGGAAAGTGCATCAAAATTTGTTTTCCTCTCAGCGTTTGAAAGGACTTGGACCGCTCTTTCAGGGATTTCTGAATGCAGATAAGCTGTTGCGAGCGTGGTCGCACAATAAAATGCATTGGGAAATCTCTCTCGTCCATCAGAGAATGTGAGAAGATTTATTGCTTCCTCAGGTCGTTGTATCCGGATGTATGCGGTGGCAAGAATATTTATGCTCTCAACTCTATTAGGAAATCTTTCTTTACCATCTGTTAGAGTAAGAAGGGAAATTGCCTTTTGGGGATTATCTGAATGGATATATGCAGTTGCCAATGTGTTATTGATAATTGGATTGTCCGGGAATCGTTCTTTATCCCCGGGAAATGTTAAGGTTTCAATTGCCTTTTCCGGTATTCCTAATGCAATGTATGCAGTTGCAAGGGTATTCGCACATTGCATATTGTCCGGAAATCTTTCCTTGCCTTCGGCCGTGCAGAGAATCTGAACTGCCTTTTCAGGTTTTTTTGAACGAATATAGGCAAGGGCAAGACAGTTTATCGTTTCTACCTGGCCAGCAAATCTGATTGTGCCATCCGGGAGGGTTAAAATTTTAATTGCCTTATCAGGTTGGTTAGTATGGTTATATGCTGTAGCTAAGGTATTGGTACATTTAGAATCATTGGGGAACAAAGGCTTGTTATCTGGCGTTGTTAGAATTTCGATTGCCTTTTGAGGATTACCACTCAGTGTATAAGCACTAGCAAGAATATTTAGAATATCTGGCCGATTTTGATACTTCTTTTTTCGCTCTGGGGTAGTCAACATTTGAACAGCCTTCTCATACTCGCCATTACGACTATAAGCAGTTGCTAAAGTGTTAATGCACATAAACTCCAGTGGAAACCTCTCGCTCCCATCAGGAAGTGTCAAAATTTGGATAGCTTTTTCTGGATTTTTTGCCCGAATATAGGCGTATGCCAATGTATTAATCTGAGATGGCTCGTTTTTGAATCTTTCAGAACCATCACTCATGGTTAATAGCTTAATTGATTTTTCCGGGGCTCCTATTTCAATATAGGCACTCGCTAAGGTATTAAGACAGAATTTGTCTCCGGGAAACCTTTCTTGACCATTGATTAGTAATAATTGAATGGCTTTCTGTGGCGTACCAGCACGAACATAGGAGGAAGCAAGTGTATTAGCAGATCTTAGATCTTGCGGAAATTTTTCGGTTCCATCAGGATTAGTGAGAACTTTAATGGCTTTTTCTGATTCACCTATTTGGTTGTAGGCGGAAGCAAGGCTACTCATACTTTCAAAACGCTCTGGAAATCTGGGGCGGCCATCTGGAAATGTGAGAACTTTAATTGCCTCTGCTGGTTGCCGAAGTTTCTTCCCATAGGTAGTTGCCAGTGTATTAGTAAAATATGGGTCATTAGGATAACGTCGACATATCTCCTTAAGGCACTCGAATGCCCTTGAGAATGTTTTTGGATCCTTGAGGCCCATTTTAATTAATCCATGTGCCCTCTGTGGGCTATAAGTCATTTTTTGTAAAACTTCTTCGCAACCTTCAAACATAAAGGCAATTAATCCTCGTATAAACTTGCTTTAAATAACAGTTGGATGAGGGCGATTTTATTTGTTTTTTCATTATATTCATTGTCCCGATCCAAGTTTTCTTGTGTTTAATTTTTTCTATTAACATCAAATTATCCTTTGCAATTTTTTTAGAAAGATTCATTTTATTTGCCAATAAATTATATACAATAGGCGAAAAAAAATCAAGGGGTGAAAATATGTTTATGGTAAACGGATGCGTCCTTCAAATGTCAATACTGCCTGGCCACCGAATGCGGCCCGGAGTATATCTTTTTTGTATGTATAAATATGTACATAAACAAACCCTGGCATCTGGAGTGAATAACCCTGTTCTACAATGATCCGGGTTGTTTCTTCAGCTGGGACAATACCATTTTTTATAAGATAAAATCCAAGGGCAACTGCGGCACCGCCTGATGTCGGGTCTTCATTTATTCCCACTACTGGTGCAAAATGACGCATATGCACATTGGCTTCTTCATTATTGGTCTCGGTGGTAAAAACGACAACACCTGTGATTCTCAATCTCTGACAATAACTCTTCATCAAGGCAAAATTCGGTGTGATATCAAATAATTGGGGCAATGATCTTACCGGAACAATAACTTCAGGATGACCTGATTGGACCGCACTCAATGGTAGATTTGTATCAGAAATATCTACCGGTGATATTCCTAAAAATCTTGCGATACTCTTGACTTCTAAGTTCATACTCAGGATATTTGGCGGTGGCAGGGATATCGTAACCCGATGGATTTTTTTATCGGCAACACGCAGTTCCACTGCCTGGATTCCTGATTTTGTCTTCTGTTTTAATATCGTCATTGGTTCTTTCAGAGAAATCAGATTTTCATCTTCAATAGCATAATATGCCGCAACTGCTCCGTGTCCGGAAAATTTTATTTCCTCTGAACCACTGAAAAATCTTAAATTTATATCTGATTCATCATCACCAGGGAATACAAATGTAGTATCTGATACTGGGTTCAATTCACGGGCAAGTTTCATCATTACTTTTTCGTCAGAATAGGATTTCATACCAATGATTACCCAGGCAGGATTTCCTGCATAAGGAACTTCCGTAAATGAACACAACCTCTTTGCTTTAATCCAATCCATTTTTACCTCGCCCCTTTATGCCAATAATTACCTTTCATCGCCTTAAATTGCCTCAATTGCCCTTTATTGCCTATATTTCATATCTCACACACTCCACCACCACATTGTTGTTGATATTCAATATCACCAAATTCCATCGCCTGACTTTTTTTACTATTGTACCGGTAAATAGTGATTCCTTTACACTTTAATTTGTGTGCCATAAGGAATGCGGTGCGGGTCTGTTCTAAGGTTGCCTCTTCAGGAAGATTAATCGTCTTGCTCACTGCATTATCAATATATTTCTGGAATATTGCCTGCATCCTTAAATGAATCTCAGGCATTATCTCGTGGGCAATAGGAAACAATCTTTTCACATCATCAGAAACACCCTTGATTCTCTTCAGGGAACCTTCATGCACAATCTCGGAAATCAAATCAGGTGAAAAGAATCCCCTGCTCCGGGCAATCTCTTCAAATATTGGATTGATAACAACAAGTGTAGTATCAAGTACATTACGCAGATAACCAACAGAAAATAATGGTTCTATACCAGAAGATGCATCCGCAATCATACTTATCGTGCCAGTTGGTGCAATTGATGTAACTGTAGCGTTCCTCATTGGTTGAGAATCTTTAAAGATTGATTTATCAATATTAGGAAAAGAACCGCGCCTTTCTCCAAGCATTCGGGACGCCTGGCGTGCTTCAGTCTGAATAAAACTTGCCAGTTCATCAGCAAAATTTAATGCGGATTCAGAATCATAAGGAATTCCCATTTTAATTAGACAATCAGCAAAACCCATAATGCCAAGCCCAATCTTGCGATTACCCCTGGTTATCTTTTCAATCTCGGGTAAGGGATATTTATTTGCATCAATTACATTATCAAGAAAATGGATAGCAATCTGGATTGTGTTTTTTAATTTTTCATAACTGAATTTATTCTCAATAAACAACTTTGCAAGATTTATTGAACCAAGATTACAGGATTCACATGGTAATAAAGGCACTTCACCACAGGGATTTGTGCTCTCAATCCTGTTTAACTCAGGTGTAGGATTTTTTCGGTTGATTTCATCAATGAAAATCATTCCCGGGTCACCGCTCTTCCAGGCATTTAAAATTATCATATCAAATATATCCCGTGCATTGAGATTTTTTACAGATCTGTGGTCCCGCGGGTTTATCAGGTCATAACCCTGGTTATTTATTGCCCGATTAATAAAATCATCACTTGCGGCAACTGAAATATTAAAGTTTATAAATTCCCCTTCCTTTTCTTTTGCCCGGATAAAGTCTATAATATCAGGATGGTCTACATTTAGTATTCCCATATTTGCACCACGTCGCTTGCCGCCCTGTTTTATCACCTCAGTTGCACAATCATAAATCTTCATAAAAGAAAGTGGACCCGAGGCAATACCCATTGTGGACTTAACCATATCACCTCTGGGACGAATTCGGGAAAAAGAAAAACCAGTGCCTCCACCAGACTGATGGATTAATGCAGTATGTTTTAATGTTTCGAAGATACTGACCAGTGAATCTTCTATGGGTAAGACAAAACAGGCAGATAACTGTCCCAGTTCACATCCTGCATTCATCAACGTAGGAGAATTCGGAAGAAATTCTAAGTTTGCCATCGTCCAGTAGAAATCTTCTTCGGTTTTCGTCGGGTCTTCTTTGTAATTCGCATCCACCTGGGCAATTGCCCGGGCAACTCTACGAAACATATCACTTGGTGTCTCTACTGGTTTACCATTGCTATCCTGGCGTAAATATCTTTCACTCAATACCCTTAAACTATTTAATGATAGCTTAAGCTGGTCCTTAATGCCCAGCACATATTTTTTGTTTCTTATGTCTGCCCTTAATTGCCGGTAGATAATATATGCCCGTGCAGTATTGAACTTATTATTCTTAATCAGTGTCTGTTCTACAATATCCTGAATGTCCTCAACATTGGGTTTGAAACTGCCGAATTTCTTTTCTATTTCAGCAATCACCTCATCGCCAATCTTTTTTGCCAGTGAAATGTCCTCATTTGTTGCCCTCAATGCCTTTTCAATTGCAAGATAAATCTTTTCTGACTGGAAATCTACAATTGCACCGTCGCGTTTTATAACAGACTTAATCATAGATGATTATAATTTAAATTTTTGAATTGTCAATAGTATTTATTGAGATTTCTGAAAAAATCCAGAAATCTTCGATTATAAAGCCCTGCTCCAAATTTAACTATTTAACTTTTAACCAATTCTCAATAATTCTTCTTTTTCTCTAAATTCCTTGAGATAGCGTTTAATTGGATAATGTTCAGGAAGTTTTATTTCCGGGTCATTATTTACAATCGCAAAGGCATCATCTCGTGCAAGAAATAAAAGGTCCTGGTCAAGTTCTAAATCACCAATTTTTATATCGGGCAATCCATGCTGTTTCTTACCTAAAATTTCGCCCGGACCCCTTAATTGCATGTCTTTTTTTGCCAGGGCAAATCCATCGTTATTTTTCTCAAAGAAACTAATCCGCTCATAAGTTTCCTGAACGACAAATTTACTCAGCAATAGAAAACAGTATGATTTTTCTGCCCCCCTGCCGATTCTTCCCCTTAACTGATGCAATTGTGCCAGTCCGAATCTTTCCGGATGTAGTATAAGCATTATTGTCGCATTGGGAATATCAACCCCTACTTCAATTACTGTTGTAGCAACAAGAATTTTAATTGAACCATTGCGAAAATCAGACATTATCTTTATCCGTTCCTGAGTACTGAGCCTTCCATGGATTAAGCCCACAGAAAAATCGGGAAATATTTTACAGATTTCAATATAAACCTCGGTTGCAGATTTAAGTTCTAATTTTTCTGATTTCTCAATTATCGGGCATACTACAAATGCCTGGCATCCTTTTTGTAACTCACTGTTGATAAATTTATATACGCCGATCTTTTCATTTTCCAGATAGAGTTTTGTAATTACCTCACCACGACCCGCAGGTTTTTCTGTAAGTGTAGAAATATCTAAATCGCCATAAAGCGTGAGAGCCAGGGTTCGGGGAATAGGTGTTGCCGAAAGGACTAAAAAGTGTGGGTTGACACTTTTATTTACAAGTGCCGCACGCTGCATAACGCCAAACCTGTGCTGTTCATCAATGATTGCCAGACCTAAATTTTTAAAATCAATCCCTTCTTCAATAAGGGCATGGGTCCCAAAGACAATCTTCGCCTCACCAGTTTGAATTTGATGAATAATCTCTTCCCGGTTAGAGCCTTTTATACTACTCGTTAAAAGAACAGATTTAACACCAAGACTATTTAAAACCTGATAATGGTTAAGATAATGCTGTTCCGCCAGGATTTCAGTTGGTACCATCATTGCACCCTGATAACCATTTTCCCCGGCAATGAGCAAGGCATAAAGTGCAACCACGGTTTTACCTGAACCCACATCACCCTGGAGCAGACGGTTCATCGGTCTTGGTTTCGCCATATCCGAGATGATTTCATCTATTATTTTTTTCTGCCCAGAGGTTAGTTCAAATTTTAGCAATTGGAGAAATTTTTTTGTGAGAACTCCGGACTCTCTCAAGGCAACACCTTGCTGGCTCTTGACTATTGTTTTTCTCCGGGCAAGGGCTAATTCGAAGAGAAAAAATTCATCATACACAAGACGCTGGCGTGCTATCTTTGCTTCATCAAGTGATTGAGGAAAGTGGATATTCCTGATCGCTTTTTTTAAAGAAGGAAGATTATGTTTATCCAATAAATACTGGGGTGTAATCTCTTCAACCCTATCAAGACATAAATCAATAGCAATATTCATTGCCCGCCTTATGTCCCACAGTCCCAGTCCTTCAGTTAACGGATAAATGGGGATAATTGCTCCACCAATTTTCTTTGAGGCAGAATCTTCTTCACCGATTATTTCATAAAGTGGATTAATAAATTGCTTATTATAAAAGAATGTAACTTTTCCTGAAACCATTAACCAGTCGCCAATCTTGAATTTATTTTTTAAGTCAGGACGGTTAAACCATCTCAGCACAATACTACCGGTATCGTCTTTGAGCAGAATATTGACCATCTCACCACGGCGCATTGCTCTTTTTGTCTCAATCAGATGAACCCTGCCAATAATCGTTGCCTCATCATTTATTTTCAAGTCTTTAATCTTTAATACTGTAGAATAATCAAGATAACGATGGGGGGCTAAAAAAAGCAGGTCTTTTACATTTTCAATATTTAATCTTTTGAAGTATAATGCCCGTTTCGGTCCAATTCCTTTTATATACTGGACCGGACTATCCAGTTTCAAAAACTGTTTTTTGAGCACACTATTTACCCTGGGTTAAAAGTTCAATCTCCTTGTGGAATGTATCAGGATTTAGTGCCTTTGCCTCGGCATCTTTTATAGGAACAAGGTTTTTCTTTACATAATTTGCCAGACATGCATCAAAGGTTATCATTCCCTGTTGTTGTGAGGTTTGCAGGATTGATAATAACTGATGGGTCTTTGCCTCACGGATTAAATTCCGCACACTACCTGTCGCAATCAACAATTCATAGGCAGCAATCCGACCCTTACCATCTGTCCTTTTAATTAAGTTCTGGGCAAAAATACCTAATAGATTTAAAGATAACTGCATTCTAATCTGGTTCTGCTGATGGGGCGGAAAAACATCAATGATCCGGTCAATGGTAGATATGGAATCTGCAGTATGTAATGTTGTTATAACGAGATGCCCGGTCTCAGCAGCAGTGATTGCGAGTGAAATTGTTTCAAGGTCCCTCATCTCGCCAACAAGAATTACATCCGGGTCCTGCCGCAGCACAAATTTTAAGGCATTGGCAAATGAATGGGTATCACGACCAACCTCACGCTGGGTCACCAGTGACTTTTTATTTTTATGGATGAACTCTATTGGATCCTCAACCGTAACAATGTGGCAGTTATCATTTTCATTTCTGTAATCAATGAATGCAGCCTGGGTTGTTGATTTACCACAACCCGAAGGTCCGGTTACTACAACCAATCCCCGGGGTCTCATTGCCATCTCTTTTAAAACTGGAGGAAAACCAAGTTCATCAATTGTCGGAATCTTTTCCGGAATCAATCTGAATACCGCACCAATATTGCCTCTCTGTTTAAAAATATTTACCCGAAAACGGGCAACTCCAGCCATTTCATATGATATATCAAGCTCGTTATTCTTTTTATAATCTTCAACCTGTTCTTTTTTGAGCATCTCAACAAGTCCTGATTCAATATCAATCACTGTGAGGGGCGAAATTTCCAAAGTTGTTAAATCACCATTAATTCTTAATATTGGTGGTGAACCAACTTTTAAAATCAAATCTGATGCCCGGCTTTGCACCTGGGTATGTAAAAGGTCATTGAGTTTTGTCATGCTGATACCCGCCTCTCAAATTCATCAGGGTTTGTGCAGTGGGCAAGTGCCTCTTCATAATCAATAACTCCCTGATTCAAAAGATTTCTAAGATATTGATCCATTTGTATCATACCAAGTCTGGAGCCAGTTTGAATTGCCGAATAAATTTGCGGTGTCTTTGCTTCGCGGATTGCGCTTCTGATTGCTGGCGTGCACACCATTATTTCAAACGCTGCCATCCTGCCACCACCTTCCTTTTTTCGCACCAGGGTCTCGGTAATAACTGCCTGCAGTGTTGTAGATAATTGAAGACGAATTTGTTGCTGCTGGGCAGGTGGGAAGACATCGATAATTCGGTCTACAGTTTGAACTGCATCTATTGTATGGAGGGTTGAAAATACTAAATGACCTGTTTCCGCAGCAGTAATGGTCTGGGTCATTGTCTCCAGATCTCTCATCTCACCAACCAGAATAATATCCGGATTTTGTCTTATTGCCCGTCTCAATGCCTCGGCATAAGATTTTGTATCAATGCCTATCTCCCTTTGTTCAATAATTGACGACCGGTCCCGATGTAAAAATTCAATCGGGTCTTCAATTGTGATTATGTGCCTACGAAAATGCTGGTTAATATACTCAATCATCGCGGCAAGGGTTGTTGATTTACCACTCCCAGTTGGACCGGTAACAAGAACTAATCCTCTGGGTAATTCGGAAATCTTTTTCAGCACTGTGGGGAATCCCCATTCGTCAATTGTTTTTATCTTCAAAGGAATTATCCTGAGCACCACTCCAATATTGCCCATCTGCTTGAAGCAATTCACCCTGAATCGTGCTACTCCAGAAATTTCATAAGCCATATCAAATTCAAGCACCGTATCAAATATCTGACGCTGTGCTGGTTTCATCAAACCATATATCAAACTTTCCATATCTTCCTTGGTTATAGCGGTATATTCAGCACGTTCTAATTCACCTGCGACACGAAATACCGGTGGTTCACCTACCCGAAGGTGTAAATCAGAACCTTCTTTTAAAACAAGTTCTTCTAAGAGAACATCAAGTTCAATATTGGGCATATTTATTTGTATTGTCTGATAAAGGCGCGGAATCCGATAGAGGTATCAGTAATATAATCAAGTACTGTAATCTTTGACGAACTAATTTTAATTGTATAAGGAACTGTATCAATCGGAAATAACGAGTCTGCATTGCTAATATTGATAATCGTGTCCGCAATTGTAGTATCAAATAATAGATTGGTCAAATAATTAAGCAGACTGTCAATGGATTTTGGAGCACCTTTATAGATTGCGATATCAGTGGTATCAAAACCAGACAGCCGTGTAAAACTTACACAGAGTGTATCATTCACAATAGAAATAAATTCTGAATCTGGTTTATAAAAGTGCTGGACAGAAGGAATTTCAACCTTCACCTCTTTAAATGTCTCAACTGCCTTGCCGTTTAATGAGTTCAATCTATAATAGACTGTGCTATTTGGTTGAAGCAAAGAATCCGTATCATTAAAGAACATTACTGTATCAATCGGAATAGTGTCAATGGTAACATAATGTGTGGAATCACCAATACTTCGTTCAATAATAACTGCATCAATTGAGGGTCTCTGATAGATCCAACCCCATGTAAGATTTACAAAAACCTGTGATTTTTCACCGAGAATACTGGTCTCAACACCAATGACGTCGCTCGTGTGTTTAACCCAGCAATCAAGATTAATTTCAAAACCCGATTCACAGGTTACAAATACTAATGCGAAAATTAAAAACACGCAAAATTTTTTCATAAGGACCTCCTCAGCTGTGCAATTTTATAATAATATCTAAATTATTTTATTTGTCAATGGGAAATATTTCACCTGTCGGCGCACAACGAAAATATTGACCTCACCCCAGCAAAAAATTCCCCTTCAAAATGGAGGAAATTAGAGGATATAATTTTTATTATTTCCTCCTGAAAATTGACCCTGATAAATGTGACAACAGAACTTTTTATTCTACAAGTAGAAACTTTTTGCTCACTTTTTCATTATTCTGTTCAAGAACCACAAAATAGACACCGCTGGAAAGGCCAGCGAGGTTTATTCTCTTCTGGTATTTACCGGATAGGCGATTTTCTATCTTTATTGATTTTCTCCGTGCACCAATGATATCATAGATTATTATCTCAGCATCATCCGCATTTTTTGATGTAGTTACGCCCTTTTTTCGCATCATCAACTCCAGAGAAGTATGTATAGATTGTTTGTGGAGTAATCAGATATGTGCGGATTCCCTGGTCAGTCATCCAGTCTGCATAGGGCTGGAATGCAGAATGAAATTCCTGGGGCGCAATGATAATCGCAGGACCTACTGGAAATGGACCGGGAACACCAAGTAGATTTTCATCAACGATCGTCGGTCTCTGATAATAGGCCAGAATCTCATTGTCATTTACTACCGCATCCCTTAATGCCGCATCATAAATTGCCTGTTCATTCTTGGCTCTCACTTTTGCCCTTAATTCAGGAATCGCCCTCTGACTGAAGATAAATTCAAAGCCAATAGGCCGGACAAGATATAATCTCTTTGTCTTTGGACGATATTGGAGTGGCTTTATCTCAACTGTAACAATTCTTGCTCCATCCATAACACCTTCGCCAGCAATCTTTATAAACTTACCAGGAAAGAGTTCATCAGAATTGTAAATCAATGTGTCTGGTGGGATCCAGGGTACTGATTCGCCAATAATCCTTGGGGGCTGGGCAGGATAAATGTAGTATTCACCAGAAATCTGAATGAACTGAAACTGCGATAAAATGAGAGACTCAGCTTTTGCATTTGGTGGAATGATGTAATTAAGATAGACTGCCGGCAACTCAGGTGTGCCGGGTTCACCACGAAGGCAAAAGTTTTTCGCCTTTATGCGATCAAATCCCTGGTCTTTATAGAAAGAGAATTCTGTTGAAGGGTAATCAATCGTATACCCCCCCACAGGAAAATGACCGCTACACTGATTAAGAGTGCGATTTTAAAAATTATCTTCATTTTGCACCTCTTTCTTTATTTAATCTTGCCTTCGCCGTCTCCATTATACTTAATAAATCCTATTTTGTAAAGGGGCTGAGTGGCCCCTTTGTCCCTAAGAGTGCTCTATCTACTCAGCCCCGTCCGGAGGAAATGTTTATGAAGGTTGCTCCGGTGTGATTTTTCTTAAAATGTCCTCGGGTAATTTTAAAAATATCTTTACAATCTCGGGGTCAAATTGCCTGCCTGAGAAATTTTCAATCTCATCTATTGCCTGTTCAATTGTGAAATTATCCCTGTACGGTCTCTTCCCTACCATTGCAGAGAAGGCATCGCATACAGCAAGAATCCTTGATTCAAATGGAATCTCATTTGAATTCAACCCCTGGGGATAACCATTTCCATCCCAGCGTTCGTGGTGATAAAGAATCCAGGGTATAATCTTTTCTAATGCTTTGACTGGTTTTACTATCTCAGCACTCTGGACCGGATGTTTTTTCATAATCTGCCATTCTTCTGTGCTTAAAGAGGCAGGCTTTTTCAAAATCGCCTCAGGCACTGCAATCTTACCCACATCATGCAATAACCCTGCATATTCAATCAAATCTAAATCCTGTTCTGATGAATTTATGTTTTTAAAAAGTTCTATAGCCAGATTAGCAACCTGGTGAGAGTGACCCCTTGTGCAGGGATCGCGAAGTTCAATTGCCTGAACCAGGGCAAGGACCGATTCAACATTCTGTTCTTTTATCCGCTCAAGGGTCTGCATTCTCTCTATAGCAATAACAATTTGTCTTCCTATTCCTTCAATAAATTTAATTTCTCTTTTACTATATGTCTTTGCACTTGTTGAGAATACAAAAAGACAACCAATAGGTAAGCCCCTGAGCATTAATGGCACACCAACACTGGATTCAAAACCTGCACTTTTCAATAAAGCAGGAAATCCAAAATTTGTATCAGCGGAAAGATTTGACAGTGTATCAGTTTTTCTTTTATCAATAATCTTCCAGAAAAAATCATTGTCTTTTGTTAACATCTGATTGTGAAAATCTTGATTTAAATTATGATTGGCGAAAAGGGTATAATTTCTGTCAAATTTATCCAGGGTATATATTGCGAGGGCATTACAATCAATAACCTCAAGGATACGGGATTTTATTGAATTTATCATAGTCTTTGGTGTTAAACTGGTAAGCATTATCCGGTCAATATCCCAGAGTGTCTTAAGGTGGGTATCGGTCTTCTCATATTCCTTAAAAATCCTTAGTGCGAATAAAACTGCTAATAACAAAAGCACACTACTGAAAAAACTGATAATTACAGGTATTAAAGACAGAATGGAAAAGCCAGGTAAACTCAAGATTCCTGTTAATGCCATTAAAACAAGGGCAATGCATATTAATAAACAGGCAATCCCTTTAGACTGGCGGTAATGTAAAAAAGAAAAAATTCCAGTAATAAACTGCACTATTATAGAAATAAATAAAATTATTATCACAATATTTTCTCTTGTTTTAACCCCTTAACCTTCCCTCTCCCTTAACAGAAGAGGGAAGGCAGCAGGGGGAATTTATCCAATCCTCCTTTGCCAGCCCAGTTCCTGGATACTGATTATGCCGTTATAAAAGAGCCGAACCTTTGTAAAAAATCCTGCAGAATCGCCAAATTTATTCTTTGTGCGCAGGACAATCATCCGGTCGTCTTTATAGGTTATCTCACCGCGATATTTTGAGCCATCAATCATCTTTATTTCATATAAATGCACAGGTGCCATATACTCACCCTTTTTTAAAAAGAACTACTTAATCGGCGGTGGCGGAGGTGGAATTTGTGGAGCCTTTACCGTGTCAGAATCTGCATACGCCACTGCCGGGCTAATAATATCCATTACAGAACCTGTAACCGGATTATGATTTTTCTGGTGCATACTCAAACCAAATATACTACCAAGCACCAGCAGGACTAAGATTGTTGATATGATTCTTTTTTTCATTTTGGTCTCCTTTTACTTATCTTATAAGCAATTTCTGTGCCAGCTGGAAAGTGATGAAATTTCAGTAGAAATTTAATTTTTGGCATAATATTTTAAGTAAAAAGTGTGCCAAAATGGCACACTTTTTAGAACTTCTCTAAACCTGCATAAATACGGCATGTGCTAAGTGGATGAGTGTGCCATTTTGGCACACTTTTTCCAGTAGCACATTAATTTGTAATGAAGACTTTTTCTTGTACCCTTAAAAACCTTTGATTTTTCACGGGATAATCAGAACAATCTTAAAAATCATTAGTTTTGTCCAGTTGAAACTTGTCCTGATGAAAATCAGAGTTGTATACTAAGGTAGAGAGTCTATTTCTGTCTTGTGATTTTGTATTTCTTAAAATACCGGTACAGACTCCGTCTTCCAATCCCCAATATCTGCGCAGCCTTTTTCACATTCCAGTTTGTGGCACTCAATGCCTCAAGTAATACATCTTTCTTGACCTCGGTTAAAGGTGAAATTTCTGCCTTTGTTTTGTGAAAACCTATATCTTCAGGTGTGATAAAATCACTCCGGGCAAGCACCACTGCCCTTTCAATCACATTCTGCAGTTCCCGGACATTTCCGGGCCAGGGATATTCTTTTAACAGTCTCATTGCATCTGGAGAAAAACTCGCAATCTTTTTGTTCATTTCCTTGGACTTCAATTCTAAGAAGAACTGGGCAAGTGCTGGTATATCTTCAATCCGTTCCCTTAAACTTGGTATTCTTATAACAAATACATTTATCCGATAATAAAGGTCTCTTCTGAATCTGCCTTCCTCAACCTCAATCTCTAAATCCTTGTTTGTTGCAAATAAAAACCGAACATTTATACTCCTTGTCTGGGTCTCACCAAGCCGGCGAATAATCTTATCCTCAATCGCCTCAAGCATCTTTGCCTGGAATGCAGGACTCGTATTAGTTATTTCATCAAGGAATACAGTGCCTGCCTCACCTTCTTCTAATAGACCTTTTTTATCTGTAACTGCACCAGTGAACGCGCCCCTTTTATAACCGAACAATTCAGACTCTAACAGGGTTTCAGGAATTGTGCCACAATTTATACTGACAAACTTCTTATCCTTTCTCTTGCTTTTATAATGAATCAATCTTGCAATCATTCCTTTACCAACGCCGGTTTCACCTGTAATAAGCACTGGAGAATCAGAAGGTCCAACATCATTAATCAAACGATAAATTTCTTTTATTGCCCTTGACCTACCCAAGATATAACCCTTACCAATCTCCATTACTACACCATCCCTCAATTGAGTCAGTTCTTCAGTCAATCTTTTAAATGTTCTTGATTTATCAATAACCGAGGCAAGGATTTTTGCAGTGGTCAAAAGAAACTCCCGGTCCTGTTCACCAAACATTGAACCAATCATTTTTGAATCAAGATAAATAGCACCAACTATATTCTCACCTATTGCAAGGGGCATACAAAGGATTGAACGAATCTGATTTAAGACCACACTCTTTCTGATATTGAACTTCGGGTCTTCAAGGGCATTGGGCACAAAGACCATTTTATTTTTATTTATCTCTTCAATTGCAGTTTTGGAAAGTTCACCAGCGTCCTTTATGGTCTTTTTATCAATATTCCTGCCTGCAATAAATTCCATCTTATCATCAACCTTTATGAATATTGCACCCCTTTCAGCACTGGTTGCCTTTATGACAAGGTCAAGGATATTATCTACAAAATCCTCATCGCCAAGATTGGTGTTGATGAGTTCAGCAAGGTTTGAAAAGATTCCAAGGTATTGCGGTGATATCCTTCCTTTTGAACACTCACTTACTAATATCGGGTAGATTTTTAGTTTAAGTTTCTGAGTCCTCTGTAATTCCAGTTCTGCACCTATGGATGCTAAATTCTGTTCAAGTGTGTCAATCTCTTGAGTAATCTCTTTTGTCTTTTCTGGTTCAAAACCCGTATCTATAATTGCCTCAATATACAATCTCTTGAGCAAGGCATAGTCATACATAAACCCTTTTTCTTTTAAGTTCTTTAGATCTCCATTTATATCAATCTTATCTATATTCTTTAATCTAAATCTGCCCAGATGAATCATGCATTCAGCAATAAGGGATTCACGATAAGATTTATAATTAATATTTTTTAATTTTTCTGCATAAAAGATTGCCTTTTCATAATTGCCTTTTTCATAAAATAACACACTTACAATGAGATAAACTTCTGTGATAGCTGAGGGTTCAAAATCTTTTTTCTCTAATTGCTCAAGGGCATTATTTAACAATTCCTCAGCATCTTTCTTTCTGCCCATTATATTATAAACTGTAGCAAGACCAATAATATACAAAATCTCATGTCTTTCTATAAGTTTTTGTTCAAGGATGTGCTTTGCCTTATCAAAATCACCCATTTTCAGACAAACCATTGCCAGTCCATAATTTCCATATA